>Ga0315295_10000943_pt1 | contig 24886 bp, 21 predicted proteins | sample YL17G14_0_MG_FD_204453 | JGI IMG/M metagenome (GOLD analysis project Ga0315295, IMG submission 204453) | Sediment microbial communities from Yellowstone Lake, YNP, Wyoming, USA - YL17G14_0 | ecosystem: Environmental > Aquatic > Freshwater > Lake > Sediment | place: USA: Wyoming | collected... | reverse complement strand
AGCGAATGGCGCGCTGGTCGGAAAGCACTGCATTCCTGCGTGAGCATCTCGTCGGCAAACTCGACAAGCTTGTACGTGGACTTGGGTGTCCGGGCAGGATTCGACTCGCGCATCGCGGTGCGCCCAGCGTGGCGATGCAGTGACGCACTGACTAGCGCCGTCTCCGCCCAAAGCCTCCGCCACCCGGGCTCGCGACCGTCACCACCGCGCCCGCGGGCAGGTCCACCTGGACCTTGGCCGGCAGCGCGCGCGACACACCCCGAATCCGCACGCGGTTCTCCCCCGGACGTCCCGGCGCCCCGCCGGCGAGGCCGTAGGGTCCGCGCGCCCGCCGCTCGGTCATCAGCGTGACCCGCGCGGGCGCGAGCAGCTCGAGGCTGCGCACGATGCCGTCCCCGCCGGCGAAGCGCCCGCGCCCGCCGCTGCCCCGCCGGATGCGCGTCTCCAGCACGCGCAGCGGGTAGGCGTGCTCCAGGGTCTCGACCGGCGTGTTGCGCGTGTTGGTCATGTGCACCTGCATGGCGCTCGCGCCGTGCCAGCCCGGGCCCGCGCCGTGCCCGCCGCCCAGCGTCTCGTAGTAGGCGAACGGCTCGCCCGTGCGCGGGTCGAAGCCGCCCAGCAGCAGGTTGTTCATGGTGCCGGCGCTCGCCGCCGGGATGCGCCCGGGCAGCGCGCGGGCGAAGGCGCCGAGCACCACGTCCACGATGCGCTGGGAGGTCTCGACGTTCCCGGCCGAGACCGCGGCCGGGGGACGCGCGTTCACCACCGTGCCCGCGGGCGCCACCACCTCGAGCGGCCGGAACGCCCCCGCGTTGACCGGCCAGTCCCCGCCCAGCACGCAGCGCAGGACGTAGGCGCACGCCGCGCGCGTGACGGGCTCGACGGCGTTGACGGGCCCGGGCACCTGCGGGCTCGAACCGCTGAAGTCGAGCCGCACCGAGCGACCGGCGAGCGTGAGCATGACCGCGATGGGCACGGGCCCGGAGCCCAGCCCGTCGTCGTCGAGCACGTCGGCGAAGCGCCAGCGTCCCCGCGGCAGCCCGGCCAGCTCGGCGCGCACCACGCGCTCAGCGTGGCCCATCAGCGCATGCGCGGCGTGCACGACCTCGGCGCGGCTGCTGCGCCGCGCGTACTCGGCGAGGCGGCGCGCGCCGGTGGCCTGGGCGCCTAGCTGCGCGGCGAGGTCGGCGCGGCGCTCGGCCGGCGTGCGCACGTTGGCGAGGATGAGGCTCAGCACGTCCACGTCGAGGCGGCCGGCGCGCTGCAGGAACACCGGCGGGATGCGCAGGCCCTCCTCGTAGATCTCGCGTGCCAGCGGCATCGAGCCGGGCGCCCCGCCGCCGATGTCGGCGTGGTGGGCGCGGCTCGCGACGAAGAAGTCGGGGGCCCGGCGCCCGAGGAAGACGGGCGTGACCAGCGTCACGTCGGGCAGGTGGGTGCCCCCGGCGAAGGGATCGTTCAGCACGACGGTGTCTCCGGGACGGAAGGGTCCCCGCCCGAGGGCCGCCTCCACGGCGCGCGGCAGGCTGCCGAGGTGCACCGGGATGTGCGCGGCCTGCGCGACCAGCGCACCCTCCGCGTCGAACACAGCGCAGGAGTGGTCCAGGCGCTCCTTGATGTTGGGCGAGTGCGCGGTGCGCATGAGGGTGGCGCCCATCTCCTCGGCGCAGGCGGCGAACAGGCCGTGCCAGAGCGCGAGGCGCACGCCGTCGAAGCGCTGCGCCCGGCTCATCGCGCCCTCCCCCACGTCACCACGACGGTGCCGTCGCGGTGGACGCGCGCACTCCAGCCCGGCGCCACCCACAGCGTGGCGCCGGCGTCGGTCACCACGGCGGGCCCCGCCACGGCACCGCGCCGCGGCAGCGCCTGCCGCGGCCACACGCGGGCCTCCGCCATGCGGCCGGAGACGCGCACGCGGGCGCGCCCCGGGCGGGCCGGCGCCTCCGCCGCGGCCGCCGCGCGCAGCCGGGCGATGCGCTCCCACTCGACCGGCGTGGCGCCGCGCACCTCGAGCGTCACCACCTCGACGGCGCGTGCGGGATCGCAGAAGCCGTAGCGCCGCTCGTGCTCGGCGTGGAAGCGCCCGGCCAGATCGGCGCCGCCCCTGAGCGGCACCTCGTGCGACTGGCCGCGGTAGCGCACCTCGGCCCAACGCTCGAGCGCCAGCGAGCGCCGCTCGGCGGGCGCGAAGTCGGCGCGCACACGGCGCTCCAGCGCCCGCCACGCGCGCTCGAGCGCGGCGCCGTCGCCCGCGTCCAGCAGCACCGAGCGGCTGCGCTCGCGGCGCGAGCCGCCGGCCAGGGCGCCCAGCGCCGAGAGCACGCCGGCGTGCACCGGGAACAGCACGGCCGCGCCGCCGAGTGATTCGGCCAGCGCGCAGGCATGCAGTCCGCCGGCGCCGCCGAAGGCCACCAGGGCGGCCCCGCGCGGGTCGTGCGCCTGCTCGACCGAGACGCGCCGCAGCGCGGCCTCCATGCGCGCGTCGGCCACCGTGAGCACGCCCTCGGCCGCCTCGAGCGCATCGCGGCGCCGCAGCGCGCGGGCCAGCGCCCCGAGCACCGTCGCGGCCGCGGCGCGGTCGAGGGCGAGCCCGCTGCCGGCGAGCACCTCGCCCGGGATGCGCCCCAGCACCACGAGCGCGTCGGTCACGGTGGCGGGGCCACCGCGCCCGTAGCAGGCGGGGCCGGGATCGGCCCCCGCGCTCTCGGGCCCCACGTGCAGCAGGCCGCCCGCGTCCACGCGCGCGATGGAGCCGCCGCCCGCGCCCACGGTGTGCACGTCCAGCACGGGCAGCAGCACCGGGAAGCCCGCCACCTCGCGGGCCCGCCGCCGCGGCAGCTCGCCCGCGACGTAGGCGCAGTCGGTGGAGGTGCCGCCCACGTCCAGCGTCAGCGCGCGCTCGAAGCCGCAGGCGCGCGCCACCTGCCAGGCCGCCGCCAGCCCCGCGGCCGGCCCCGAGAGCAGCTGGCGCACCGGCTCGCGCGCGGCCAGCGCCGGGGGCGCGGTGCCGCCGTGCGACAGCACGACCTCGACGCGGGCGCGCGTCCCGCGCGCGAGGCTGCCGAGGTAGCCGGCCACCCGCGGCGCGAGGTAGGCGTTGGTCACGGTGGTCGCGAGGCGCTCGTACTCGCGCACCTCGGGGCAGAGCGCCGAGGACAGCGTCACCGGCACGCCGAGCCGGGCCAGCGCGCGCCCCAGCAGGCGCTCGTGGCGGGGATCGGCGTAGGCGTGCAGGAGCCCGACCGCCACCGCCTCGGGCCGCGTGCGGGCCAGGGCGCGCGCGGCGCGCCGCGCCTCGGCGGGGGTGAGCGGACGCAGGGCCACGCCGTCGGGGCCGAGCCTCTCCCGCACGCCGACGCGGCGCGCGGACGGCACGAGCGGCTCCGCCCGCCGGGGCGCCAGGGCATAGAGGGCCGGCCGGTCCTGGCGGCCGATCTCGAGCAGGTCCTCGAAGCCCGCCGTGGTGGCGAGCGAGACGCGCGCGCCCGTGCGCTCCAGCAGCGTGTTGGTGGCGACGGTCGAGCCGTGCCGCACGCGCGTGCCACGGCCGGCGCCGAGCCGCTGCAGCCCCTCGAGCACCGCGCGCTGGGGCGCCCGCGGGGTGGAGGGCAGCTTGAGCGCCACCAGCCGCCCGGCGCGCAGCGCCACGAAGTCGGTGAAGGTGCCCCCGGTGTCCACCCCGACGGCCGCGGCCCGCGGGCGCTTCACGGCGCGGCCTTCCGGCGCTTCCACAGGTGATCCACGAGCGCGAACAGCCCGATCACCAGCACCACCACGACCAGCACCCAGGTGGGGATCTTCACCAGGCGTCCCAGCAGCGCGATGGCGAAGTAGTAGGGCAGCGCGCCCAGCAGCACGGCCGTGAAGTAGAGCGGCACCGGGTAGCCCACGAAGGCCGCCACGAGCTTGACCGGGGCATCCGGCATGGGCGTGGCCCGCGCGGTCAGGATGGTCATGAACGAGGTCGAGGGGTACTTCGCGAGCGCCTTCTCGAGGCGCTCGCGCGACGGAGCGAAGCGCTGCATCCAGGGCTGCCGCGCGTGCAGGGCCCAGCGCAGCAGCGCGAACTGGATGGCGCTGCCCAGCGAGCTCGCCACGCCGCCGGCCAGCGCCACCACCCAGGGCGAGTGGTACTTGGCGTACTCGAGCAGGAGCGGCGTGGTGGCGAAGGAGAAGGTCGCGCCATCCACGAACAGCAGCAGGCACAGCACCCACAGCGAAGCCGGGCTCAGCGGCATGCCTCTGCCTCAGACGCGCGCGTCACCCGGAGGCCACGGGGCCCCCGGGTGACGTGCGCCGGACGGACCGCGATCAGGCGCCGGGCGTGGGATCCTGCCCGGGCGGCGGTGCCGGGACCGCCGGAGGCTCGGGAGCCGGCGGCATGTAGGACTCGGGCGCCGCGGGCGGCGGCGGAGGCGGAGGAGCCGTGGCCACCGGCGGACCGTAGGGCGAGGCGGGCGGCGGGCCATAGGGCGACGCCGGAACGGGCCCGCCCGGCCTGCGCCAGCCGTTCCCGCTGCGCGCACGCCCCCACCAGTGTCCGAAGATCCCGGACTCGAACTCCCATTTCAGCCACGCGCCTCCACCCATGACGCCGAGGACGACCATCACGAGGCCGCTCAGGAAGTAGAACAGGCCACCCAGCCCCCACCCTGCCACCCTGAGGACGTCCCCGAAGAACCTCACGCCCCCGACGATCAGCACACCCAGCATCGCCGTCTGCAGCAGGGTCAGCGTCGCGGTCCCCCGCTTCGCCGCCACCCAGCCGCCCAGCACCGCGGCGCCGATGACCAGGCCGAAGAGCCAGAAGACGACGAAGAACAGACCATAGCCAAGCACGGCCGCCAGCGCGAGCGGAATCCCGATGATGGTGATGCAGAGCAGGGCGACGACCAGGGCCAGCGCGATCACCGAGGGGATGACCAGGGCGTGCACGAGCGCGCCGATGCCGAGCGACAGGGCCGGCTGGCGCTTCATGATCTCGGCGCCCGCCGCGATGCGGCTCTGGAACAGCCAGGCGACGAGCCAGGTCAGGCCGAGCGCCACGAGGAAGCGCATCATCGCCCTGACCACGTCCCCGAAGTCCCCGGTATCCACGACGCGCACGCGTCCCACGTGGCCGCGGCGCAGGCGCCGCGCCAGCTCCTCGCCCCGGCCGCCGAGCGCGGTGACGCGCTCCCCGCTCACGTAGGCGCCCGGGTCCTCGCGCAGCTCGCCACCGATGCACACCACGTCCCCATCCACGCGCGCGGTCGAGGACAGGTACACGTTGCCGCCGAAGGACACCACGCTGCCGTTCACCGTGCCGTCCACCGTGATGTCGCCGCGGATGGCGGTGACGTCGCCGCGCACGACCTCGTCCTTCTCGACGTGGATGTCGGAGCCCACCCGCGTGAGGTTACCGATGCGAACCACCGGCTCCGGGGGCAGCGGGGGCTCCGGTGACGGCACGGGCGGGATGGTCGCCTCGGGCACGGACGGCACGACGGGAGCCGCCGGGGCGCGCACGCGCCGCTGCCGCGACGCACGCTCTCGCTCCAGGGCCGGCAGGCTCTCGGCCGGGACGGGCTTGAACTCCAGGGTCGACTGCGCCGACGCGGCAGGCGGGGCCAGCGCCGTCAGCGTGGCTGCCGCGCCCTTCGCGAGCGGGACGATCCCGGTGCGCGAGACGATGGCCAAGCCGACCAGAGGCGCAGCGATGACCAGGACCAGTATCCACAAGTAGAGTCTGCGCATGATCACTTACCTCCGCCGGTCACGGCGATATCGCCCGAGCCGCTGTTCAGGACGACCGGGGGGCCGCCACCCCGCACCGCGCCCGACATCTCGTGGCGCGAGACGGTACGGATCTTCATGGGCACCGAGGAATCGAGCGTGCCGCTGCCGCTCGTGAGCTTCAGCTCGCAGCCGAGGCCGTCGGCCAGCCGCACGTGGATGCTGCCCGACACGGTGCTGGCCTCCGCGCGGCGCAGGCCTCGATCGAGGCCGAGGCGGACCTCGCCCGAGGTGGAGCGCAGGCGCACCACGCCGCCGGCATCGCCGTCGATCACGACGTCGCCGCTGGTGGTGCCGGCGTCGATGCCCCGGGGCGCGCCGTCCAGCCAGACGTCGCCGCTCACCGTGGACATGACGACGCTGTCGGCCGCGCCGCGGATCTCGAGGGTCCCGCTGGTCGAGCGGATGTCGAGGAATCCGCGCACCCCGTCCAGGGTCACGTCTCCGCTCACGCCTCGCACCCGGGTGCGCCCGAGGCCCGCGCCGGTGACGTTGCCGCTCGTGGTCGAGATCTGGACGGGTGCCCCCGCATTGCGCACCTCGATGTCACCGCTCACGGTGGACAGCTCCTGGGGTCCGGCGAGGTCGAAGCTCTCGAGGTCCCCGCTGGCCGTCTCGAGCTGCACCGCGAGCCGGGCCGGGATCTCGAAGGCCAGGCGCACCTCCACCCCGGGGAAGTCGAAGTCCCCCTTGAACAATCGGAACAGGTTCACGCGGATGGCCTGCCGCTGGGGGTAGCGCACGCGCACGACGTAGCGTCCCCCCTCGATCGAGGTCTCGACCCGGGTCTCGCGGGCCCACTGCTCGGCGCGCCAGGACTCCGAGGCGCTCGAGAGCTTCAGCGCCGTCAGGTGGATGCGTCCGTCGGTGCTGGGGCGGACCTGGACGAGCCCCCGGGGGTTTTCCACCCTGAGGACCGTGACCCCGCGTGCCTCGACCGTCGCCCGGCTCTGTTCGCGCGCGGTGACGGTCTCGGCCGGGGCAGGCCCCGGCAGGAGCAGCGAGCCGGCTATGGCGATCACCAGGATCTGGGGTTTCACGCTCGGACCCTCCTGTTCTGTCCACGTCTACGCAGAAGAGGGTGGCCGGGTTGCGGCCCTGCGAGCGGTTCAGGCAGGCGTCCGGGTTGCGGAACTCTCGGCCGGGGGGGCGGGTCCTGGGTCGGGTCCGGACTCCGGGCGGCCCCATAAACCGCGCGGAGGGGAGGATTCTTCAATCCCCCCCTCCTGCAAGGTAACCAGGATGACGATCGACTTACTTCTGGGCCGTGGTATCGGCCATCATCGTCGTGTCCTGGGTCATGCTGGTGGTGTACGTCGTCGTAGCCGGCGCCGGAGTCGCTTCCTCGGCCTTCTTCTGAGCGCAACCGACCGCGGCGAGCGCGAGGGTCAGCGCCAGGAGGGCGACCATCGCCAGAGCGAGATTCTTCCGCATCCTTTCCAATTCACCTCCTCTCGGTCTCGCCGCGCCGGAATTGCTGTCCGGCCGCGGCCCATCTTCTCAGAACGCTGTCTCAGGAACTGACACTTCGAAGGGCGATACGAGATTCGCGGCGTCCCTGCGCGTGGATCGCGGGCTGTCGTTGTGGAAGCCGGCGCAGAACTTCCCTGTCGAGGCAGAGCCGCCTACAAAATCCACGAGAACCTAGGGCGAGCCCCCCGGCTTGTCAACCCTCTTCACCGGAAAAACGTGTCCCGCGGAGCATAATCCTCTGTGCCCGAACGTGTTGGGTGTCACCCGCGGGCCTCCAGGCGGCCCCCGGGCGTCCTCGATCCCCGGTGGCGAGCGCGGGGGACCGTACGAATGCCCGATTCCTGGCCGATTTCTCGACTCTTCTGGCCCCCCGGGGCAGCGCGACCGGATGACCTGCCCGGCTCTCCGCGAGGCCCGGACGGGTGAACCCTGCGTGGGACCGGGAAGGGGCAGTCCCGCGGCGGCTGATGCATCCCCCCCACACCCCGGGCAAGGGCACCCCGGGGGCTTCGGCCCAAGCGAAACGGGGCCCCGAGGGGGCCCCGTCGCGCCGGGAACCGGGAGCCTACCTGCCGGCGGGTATCTGGCCCTTCATCGGCGAGACCGGCAGCGGCTGCTTCGTGCCCACGCCCTTGTGGTTGATGTGCGGCTCGAACAGGGCGAAGTCGAACTCCGGACTCGCCTGCTGCGTGTGACACGAGCGGCAGGTCTGCTCGGTGACCCTGCGCGGCGTCGTGCGGAAGGCATCGTGCTGCGTGCCCATGCCGTGGCAGTTCTCGCACTGCACGTTCACCATCGTCGGCGTGGTGTTCGCGTCGCGGAAGCCGCCCGCCTGGTTGTAGCCCACCACGTGGCAGCTGATGCACTCGGGCGTCGCGTCCTTCTTGGCGTCCACCAGCGTCTGCCAGGCCTGGGCGTGCTTCGTGGTCTTCCACTGCGCCGCCTCGGCCGGGTGGCAGCGCGCGCACACCTCGCCACCCAGGTAGTGGTCCGGCGCGCCCTGGCTGACCTTCTTCGCGTCCTCGGCCGCGCGCTCCTTCTCGAGCCGGCGCAGCTTCTCGTTGAACGAGTCCTCGAAGCCCTTGACCAGCGACGTGATCTCCTTCTTGTCGGGGATGTCCGGGCCGAGGATGAAGGTCTCGTTGTCGCCGGTCTTCATGCGCTTCTTGTCGTCCAGCGTGATGAGCGTGCGCCCGATGTACTGCCCCTGCTCGCCGCCGTAGCACACCACCGTGTTCTTGACCATGCGCCCCTTCTGCAGGAGCGGCACGTTGTGCCCGATCATCGCCGCGTCGATGCCGTCGACCGCGGTCACGAGGTCCTCGCTCTCGACCTTGCCCAGCTGCGAGAGCAGCACCACGACGGTCGCGCCCTTCTTGCGCAGCTCCGCGACGGCGCGCTTGGCCGCCACCGCCGGGTCCTCGACGCGCAGCGAGTCCTTGGACGGGCCCAGGTCCACGTTGGCGCTCATCAGCCCGAAGATGCCGACCTTGACCCCGCCCACCTGCTTGAGCAGGTAGGGCTGCACGAAGAGCTTCTTGGTCTTCGCGTCGTACAGGTTGGCGCACACCATCGGCAGCTGGGAACGCTTCAGCTGCGCGCGCAGGTACGTGGCGCTGAAGCGCAGCTCGCGCTCGCTCATGCCGACCGCGTCCACGTTCAACACCCTCATGGCGTCCATGAGGAACCACGAGGCGTCCTGGTGCATGTCGTCCATGGGGAAGAAGCCACCGTTGTCGACCAGCACCACCTGGCCGTAGCTCGCCTTGATGCTGTCCACGAAGCTCGCCCGCCGGGCGAGGCCGCCTTTCGGCGTGTGTCAGCCACAGGCGCTGGTCATCCCCTTCACGTCGGTCGTGGAGAGGATGACGAGCTTGTCGGGCTCGGCGATGGCGCCCTTGGAGGGCGTGGCCGCCACCAGCAGCAGCATGGCGATGGCCGCCAGCATCGCCGTGGCGAGGATCCGCGACACCAGGGTCTTCATGCGACGTGTTCTCCGGTTGCGAGGGAGGTGTGTCTCACGACCACGGCAGACGGGAAAGCGAACTGAGTCTACGGTCCGGCGCTTCGGGGCGTCAAGGATGAGGCGGCCGCACCCGGCGGATTGACAAGGGGTTGACGCGGCCGGGGCGCGCGACGGCTCGCCCCGGCCACGGGCCCCGGCGATCAGCGGGTATCGGCCGCCGGGGCGACGCCCTTGACGTGGCGGTCGAACCAGCCGGTCACGCGTGCCCAGTAGTCGAGCACCGACTCGCGCGCCTGCGGGACGTGGTCCTCGTACGGGTACATGACGAGCTCGACCTTGCGGCCCAGCCCGTTCAGGGCCTCGAACATGCGCTCGGACTGGATGGGGAACGTGCCCACGTTGGTGTCGTCGAGGTCGTGGATCAGGAGCAGCGGCGCCTGGATCTGGTTCGCGTAGAGGAAGGGCGACATCTGCAGGTAGGTGTCACGCGCGTCCCACAGCAGGCGCTCCTCGGCCTGGAAGGTGAACGGCGTCAGCGTGCGGTTGTAGGCGCCCTCGCTGGCCACGCCCGCCTTGAACAGGTCCGTATGCGCGAGCAGGTTCACGGTCGAGAACGCCCCGTAGGAGTGCCCGGCCACACCCACGCGCTGCGGGTCGCAGAAGCCCCGGCGGACGGCCTCGTCCACCACCGCCCGGGCGCTCAGGCGGATCTCCTCCACGTAGCGGTCGTTGCCGCCGACCACGGCGATGTCGGGATAGATCACCGCGTAGCCCTGCGTCACCAGCACCTCGGGGTTGAGCGTGCTCTGCGAGGGGAAGCGGTTCGGCGCGCGCCGGTTCTGCGAGGCCGCGGCCGCCGAGCGGTAGTCCTCGGGGTAGACCCAGAGGATGGTCGGGAGCCGCGTGCCGGGCTGCCAGTCGCCGGGGAGCACGGCCTCGGCGTTGAGCCGCACCGAGTCCGCGCGCGTGAAGGTGAACGGCACGCGCTTCGCGGACGAGAGCGCGGGTGTCGGGTCGGCGTAGTCGCTGAGTGCGCGCGGGGCCTTCTGCCCGGCGGTGCGCAGGAAGTAGTTGGGCGGCATCCGGTTCGTCTGCCGCGAGGTGAGGAAGCGCCGCCCGTCGCCCGAGAGCAGCACGTACGGGACCTCGAGAACCTCGGCCGAGGACTCGAAGGCGCGGGTGCGCCCGCCCGTCACCAGGTCGAGCCGGTCGAGGAACGGCCGCTGGCCGTCCGGGCGGAAGCCCTCGCCCGCGAGCCACAAGGCCTTCCCGTCGGGCGTGGTCCAGAGCACGTCGTCGTGCCCGGCGCGCCTCGCGAGCGGCCTCCCCGGGTCGTCGTAGGCACCCTCGGTCGAGCGCTCGATCAGCACGCGCGGCACCGGCGCCGGCGCGCCGGGCTCGAGACACGAGATGCGCGTGCGGCGGCGCGGGGCGTACCCGTCCGACAGCAGGAGCCGCCTCCCGTCCGCCGTCCACTGCATGAAGTCGAACTGCTGGTCCGAGGCGGCCAGCGCCACCGCCTCGCCCGTGAAGGGCTCGTCGAGGCGCATGAGCCGGTCCGTGCCCGGCTGGGGCAGGGCCGTGTCGCGGACGGCCTTCATGGGGTCGGCGCCCGGCGTGTCCTGCCACGAGAAGAACAGAAGCGCCTTCCCGTCGGGCGTCCACGTCATCCCGCGCGGCCCCAGCGGCGCCACGCTCGAGACGGCGCTGCGGTCGTTGAGCGGCAGGCTCCCCACGGCGGCCGCGAGCGTGCCGGCGGCGTTCCAGATCTCGACCGTGCCGGGAAACAGGTAGTACGGGAAGCCGGGCGGCGTGGCCTCCAGACGCTCGACCAGGATGTGCCTCTCGTCGGGCGAGAGCCCGCACCACACGATCATGCCCGGCGCGCCGAGCGGCACGGGCGCGCCGCCGTCGGCGGGGACGCGCACCAACTGCGCGAGCGTGGCCGCCACGAAGCGCTGCTGGTCCTCGGGTGTGCGGAGCACGTCGCGCGAGGTGCGCTGCGGCGTGGCCTTCCCCGCCCCCACGCGCACCTGCGGGCCTGCGGGCACGCGCGAGGCCTCCGCCACGACCGGCACCTCCGCGGGCACGGCCAGGCACAGCAGCGCACGGTCGTCGAGCGTCCATTCGAAGATCGAGGCGACCGTCGTCATCAGGCGCACACCCTCGAGCCTGTGCGCCGCGCCCGTCGCGGCGTCCACGATCCAGACCTCGGCCCCGCCGGTCGCGTAGATCGCGCAGGCCAGCCGGTCGCCACGCGTGGACCACTCGATGCGCCCGACGCGCGAGCCCGCGGGCAGCTGCGCCCGCACCTTCCTCCCGGTGGCGATCTCCACCACCGAGAACCCGGCGAGAGCGCGCTTGAGCTGGTTGCGCGAGCAGCGGAGCGCCGGCAGCACCTCGAGCCCCGCGAGCTTGTCCACCGGTTCGGCCAGCGTGGCGATGGGGATGAGCCCGGGCAGGTCGGGCAGCACCATGCGCGCGCCGTCGGGCGAGACGCTGGGAGCGCCCCGCGGGATGCGCGGAGCGGTCAGGACGTCCGCCACCACCTTCGGCGGCTGGCGGTAGACGTCGTCGACCGCGCGGGCGGGAAGAGCGGACAGCAGGCTCGCGGCCGCCAGGGCGGTCGCCAGGAGAGCGTGTGCGGGAAGGGAGCGTGACATGGGCGGTCTCCTCCGGTCAGGGGCCAGGAAGACCGCAGTCTAGTCGAACCTCACGCGCCCCGCGAGGGATCGCGGAGGCGCGCGCGTGAGCCGGGGCGGGTCACGCCTCGGAGACCGGGCGCGCCGCGTACGCCGCGGCGCCCGGCTACTCCTCCACCCGGTAGCGCTCCAACTGGTCGCGCATGGGCACATGCTTGCGCGAGCCCTTGTGCACGACGCGCACGTCCACGGCATAGCGGTCGAGCCCGAAGTGCTCGACCACGCGCGCGATGAGCCCTTCCACCGTGGCGTCGCCGCGGATGGGGCGGCCGCGCCGCCGCAGCCCGTGGGCGTGCTCGAAACCGGCCTCGAAGCCTTCCTGGTACGCGCGGCGCAGGTACGTCTCGAAACCGCGCCAGTGCGCGCGCTTGAGGCGCGCGAGCGCCTGCTTCTGCTTCATCGGTCATCCCTCCCCGATGGACCTGGCAGTCGGACGCGACTGTAGCACCGCCGCGCACGGGTGCGACAGGGAATCGTCGCGGACGGGGCGAGCCCCCGGCCCAGACACCGGCACCCGGCGGGGCTTGCACGGCCCGGGGGGCGAGCGTGTTTCTAGAGTAGCCGCTCCCCGGGCCGTGCAGGCCCTGCCGGCCTCGCACGCCCCGCCGCGCACCGGTGGCGTGGGACCTCGCGCCGCGTTACCCTGCCCGCCCATGAGCTACCCCACGCTGAACGAAAGCGAGTGGCAGGAGGTCGAGCGCATCTGGGACCTGCTCGACGAGGGCGAGGTGGACCAGGCTCGCCGCACCGTGGATGCGCTGCTGCGGACCCGGCCCGGCCATCCCGACCTGCGCATCGCGGATGCGGCCGTGTGCCTCGACGAGGGCGAGCCGGGGCGGGCGCTCGAGGTGCTGCGGGGCGCCGAGCGCTCGGCCGACCCGGCGCTGTTCTTCCACCTGCGCGCCGTGGCCCACTTCGAGCTGGTGGAGCTCGAAGAGGCGCGCGACGACACCGAGCGCGCGGTGGCCATCCACGCCGACCTGGCGGAATCGCACGACCTGCTGGCCCGCCTCTACGAGCACCTCGGCGAGCCCGAGAAGGCCCGCGAGCACGCCGCCGAGGCGCAGGCCCTCGACCCGGACGCCTTCCCGCCCCCGCTCGCGGTGCCGGACGCGGAGTTCGACCGGCTCGTGGAGGAGAGCCTGCGCGAGCTGCCCGAGCCCTTCCGCGCAAAGCTGCGGGAGGTCCCCGTCCTCGTGGACGAGCTGCCGCGGCGCGAGATCCTCGCAGCCGAGGACCCGCCGCTGCCGCCGGACATCCTCGGGCTCTTCGTCGGGCGCAGCCTGATGGAGCGGAGCCATCTCGACCTGCCCGGCGTGCCGGAGGCCATCTACCTGTTCCGCCGCAATCTGCTGCGCGCCTGCGTGGACCGCGAGGAACTGAAGCGCGAGGTGCGCATCACCGTGCAGCACGAGGTCGGGCACCTGCTCGGCCTCGACGAGGGCGACCTCGAGGACTGGGGACTGGCCTGACCATGCGCCCGTCGCTGATCTTCCTGCTCGTGCTGCTGACCCTGCTCCTGGGTCTCGTGCTGGCGTGGCAGTACACCGGGAACCGGGCGCACCGCGTAGCGGCGCAGGCGCGGCAGACGGAGCAGAGGCTCCTCGTGACGCAGGACTCGCTGCGGACGCTGCTCGCGGCACAGGACTCGCTGCGCGCGCTGGCCGGGCGGACTCACGGCGAGGGAACGACGCCGAGCAGCCTGGCCTGGCGGCTCGACCTGGACGAGCTCCGGGACCTCGGCCTCGCTGACCCCGTGGCGATGCTGCGCGCCGACCTGATGCGGCACCCCGAGCTCATCCCCTACAAGGGGGTCCTCGGGGGAAGGATGGGCTTCTACTCCCCGGGCGACATCGTCCTACTGAACAGCCGCTGGGTCTACGCGCGGTTCAACGACGGCCACATCGTCGGGTTCGGCATCTTCGAGTTCAGCGTCGCGCCCGGCGGGCGCATCCGCTGGAAGACCGTCGCGGCCATGTTGCTCGAATGAGCCGCCCGCCTCAGTCGCCCGCGGCCCCGCCCCTGCCCTCGTCCTCCGCCAGCCGCGGGGCCGCCACCCGCATCATGCGCGCCGCGTGCTCCGGCAGCACCGGGTTCGAGTAGAAGCCGCTGCCCACCTCGAAGCCCGCGGTGTACGTGAGCCGCGGCAGGATCTGGATGTGCCAGTGGAAGTCCTGGGCCAGCGTGGTCCAGAGACCCTTGCGCGCGTCCCGGTTCGGGCTGCTGTAGAGGAACAGGTTGTACGCCGGCTCGGGCAGGATGTCCTCGAGCCGCGTGAGCAGCTGGAGCAGCAGCCCCGCCAGGTCCTCGAGGTCGGCCCGCTCGGTGCGCTCGTAGTCGGCGGAGTGCTCCCGCGGCAGGATCCAGCACTCGTACGGGTGGCGCGAGGCGTAGGGCGCCAGCGCCGCGAAGCGCTCGGTCACCTGGATGATGCGCTCGCCGTTCTCGATCTCCTCGCGCAGCAGGTCGCAGAAGACGCAGCGCTCCTTGAGCTGGTAGTGCTTGCGCGCGCCCTCGAGGATCTCCTTGAGCACCTTGGGGGTGACCGGCAGCCCCATGACCTGCGAGTGCGCGTGGTCCGGCAGCCACGCCCCCGCCAGCACGCCCTGGTTCTTGAAGACGAAGATCGAGCGGAAGCGCGGGTCCTTCTTGAGGTCGCGGATGCGCTCCGCCCAGGCCGTGAGCACCATCACGACCTGCGGGCGCGGCAGCGCGCTGAGGCTGCGGTGGTGCTCGGGCGTCTCGATCACGATCTCGTGGGCGCCCGTCCCCGAGGTGGTGTCGTAGATGCCGTCCGCGTGGCGCTCGAGCCGGCCTTCGATGCGCAGCAGCGGGCGCGCGTTGGGCACCACGCGAACCTGCCAGCCCGGGCCGTTGGCGACGCGGTCGGGGCGCCCCCAGGCCACGATCTCGGGTGGGGTCATGGACTCGTGCCCGGCGCAGAACGGACAGGGTTCACCGGGGCCGTGGGCCGGGGGCGGCGGGTCACCAAAGACCACCCAGCGACCCGTGGTGGGATCGCGGCGCAGCACGCTCATGGCAATCCTTCCTTGGAAGTGGTCCCTCGTCGGCCAGACGGGGGATGCTGGCCGGATCGTCGCTCGCGCGGACGATACTCCCGCAGCGGCGCCGGAGCCAGCCGCCGCGGGACGCCCGGACCCCCGCCCTACTTCACCACGATCCTCCCCTTGATCATGTTCATGGCGCAGGCGTACTCGAGCGTGCCCGCCTGCTCCGGCGTGAAGGTGATGGCGACGGTCTTGCCGAGCGGCAGCTTCTCGTCGATCCCGTGCGTCTTCATCACCAGCTCGGTGGCGCAGGTGCGCCCGGTCCTCCGCGTCACCAGCAGGGTGACGGGCCTGCCCGACTGCACCGTCACGACCGCGGGCACGAAGCCCTTGTCGGTCACCGCGATCCTCACGCGCTGGGCGCCGCCGGAGCCCGCGCCCGCGCAGCTCGCTCCCAGCGCCACCACGACCACGGCCACCAGCGTCAACAGGTACGCCCTCATCGTCTCCTCCTCCTCGTTCGGCGGCTCGGCGGCCGCTGGAGCCTGGCGCGGGGCCGGAGCCCCGTCGCCGCCATCGCACCGACCCAGACTGCGATCATGAACGGCCCATGCACGAAACCCTGCTCTCCCGGCGCGCTGGTCACGCCTCGAGCTCCTTCATCTCCGTCCTCATCTTCCACAGCTTGTAGATGGCCGGGTAGACCAGGAGCTCGAGCAGGAACGACGTGACCAGGCCGCCGATCATGGGAGCGGCGATGCGCTTCATCACGTCGGCCCCTGCCGAGGTGGACCACATGATGGGGAGCAGCCCCATGAAGGCGGCGAAGACCGTCATCATCTTGGGTCGCGCCCGCTTGACCGCCCCGTGCAGGATGGCCTCGTCCAGATCGCCCAGCGTCCGCAGCAGCCCCTTCCTGCGGTACTCGTCGTAAGAGAGGTCCAGGAAGAGGAGCATGAAGACGCCCGTCTCCGCGTCCAGGCCGAGGAGCGCGATCATCCCCACCCAGGCCGCGATCGATACGTTGTAGTGCAGGAGATGGAAGAGCCAGATGGCGCCGACGGCGGAGAACGGCACGGCCAGCATCACCACCATCGACTTGAATGCCGAGCGGGTGTTGGCGAACAGCAGGACGAAGATCAGCACCAGCGTGATGGGCACGACGATCTTGAGCCGCTGGCTCACCCGAATCATGTTCTCGTACTGGCCGCTCCACTGCAGCACGTAGCCGGGAGGCAGAGTCAGCTTCTCCCGGACCAGCTTCCTGGCCTTCTCCACGTAGCCGCCGATGTCCCCGCCGGTCATGTCCACGTAGACGTAGCCGGCCATGAAGCCATTCTCGTCCCGGATCATCGCCGGCCCGCTGACCAGCCGGATGTCGGCGAGCTGGGCCAAGGGCACCTGCGGCCCGGCGGGGGTCTTCACCAGCACCCTTCGCAGACGGTCCACGTCGTCCCGGAGCTCCCGGGGGTAGCGCACGTTGACCGGGTAGCGCTCGCGGCCCTCGATGGTGGTAGTCACGTTCTCGCCGCCCACGGCCGACATGAGCACCGTCTGGACGTCCGCGATGGTGAGCCCGTAGCGGGCGAGCTGGTCCCGCCGGGGCTCGAAGTCGAGGAAGTAGCCGCCGGTCACCCGCTCGGCGTAGACGCTGCGGGTGCCGGGCACCTGCCGCATCAGGTCCTCCAGCTGGCCGCCCAGCCTCTCTATCTCCTTGAGATCCGAACCGAAGATCTTGATCCCGATCGGGGTGCGGACCCCGGTCGTCAGCATGTCGATGCGGGCCTTGATCGGCATGGTCCAGGCGTTGGTCACGCCGGGGATCCGGAGCTTCCGGTCCATGTCCTCGACCAGTTCCTCCCACGAGATCCGGTCGGGCCAGATCGGGCGGAGGAATCCCTTGAGGAAGCCCGGCACCCAGGAGGAGTACCAGCGATCCTTGCCGCGCCACTCCTGCGGCGGCTTCAGGATCACCGTCGTCTCCATCATCGAGAACGGCGCGGGGTCGGTGGAGGTCTCGGCGCGTCCCGCCTTGCCGAACACCCGCTCCACCTCGGGGAACGACTTGAGGACCCGGTCCTGCGTCACGAGGAGTGCCTGGGCCTCGGCCACCGAGATCCCGGGCAGGGTCGTCGGCATGTAGAGGATCGTGCCCTCGTTCAGCGGGGGCATGAACTCCGAGCCGAGCCCGAAGTAGGCGGGGATGCTCACGGCGACGATCGCGACGGCGATCAGGATGGTCGTCCGGGGCCGCCGCAGGACCCAGCGGCAGACCGGGTCGTACACCTTGAAGATGGCCCGGCTGATGGGGTGCTTCTCCTCGGAGTAGTAGGTGCCCACGAAGGCGTGGCTGGCGAGCCTGGCCAGGAATCGGGGCTTGAAGACGAAGGGGTCCATGCGCGTGAACATCATCCGCATGGCCGGGTCGAGGGTGATGGCCAGGAACGCCGCCAGCGCCATGGCCAGGTTCTTGGAGTAGGCCAGCGGCTTGAACAGCCGTCCTTCCTGGTCCACCAGGGCGAAGATGGGCAGGAACGCCACCGCGACCACCAGCAGGGAGAAGAAGACCGACGGGCCCACCTCCTTGAGCGCCTCGAGCCGGACCGTGTGGAAGTCGCCCTTCCGGCCGCCGGCGTCCCAGAGATGGAGCCTGTTGTAGGCGTTCTCCACCTCGACGATCGCCCCGTCCACCAGCACGCCGATCGAGATGGCGATGCCGGCCAGGGACATGATGTTGACGGTGACGCCGAAGTAGTAGAGCGGGATGAAGGCAAGGAGCACCGAGATGGGGATGGTCAGGATGGGCACGATGGCCGACGGGATGTGCCAGAGGAAGAGCAGGATGACCAGCGAGACGATGAGCATCTCGATGTTCAGCTCGTGCTTCAGCGTCTCGATCGCCCGGGTGATGAGATCCGCCCGGTCGTAGGTGGTGACGATCTCCACCCCCTTGGGCAGAGACGGCCCGATCTCGTGGAGCCTCTCCTTGACCCGCTTGATCACGTTCAGCGCGTTCTCGCCGTGGCGCATGATCACGATGCCGCCCACGGCATCGCCCTTCCCGTCGAGATCGGACACGCCGCGGCGGATCTCGGGGCCCAGGCCGACCTGCGCCACGTCCTTCAGGAGCACCGGCACGCCGCCCGCGCCGGTCTTCACCACGATGCTGCCGAAGTCCTCGACGCTCCTCGAGTAGCCGCGGCCCCGCACCATGTACTCCGTGCCGCTCCACTCGATGAGCCGGCCGCCGACCTCGTTGTTGGAGTTGCGGACGGCTTCGATGACGGTGGACAGCGGCAGGTCGTAGGCGGCCAGCCGGTTGGGGTCCACGGTGATCTGGTACTGCTTGACGTAGCCGCCGATGGAGGCCACCTCGGCCACGCCGGGCACCGACTGGAGCGTGTAGCGCAGCGTCCAATCCTGGTACGAGCGCAACTGGTCGGGCGAGTGCCTGCCCGAGCGATCGACCAGAGCGTACTGGTAGACCCACCCCACCCCCGTCGCGTCCGGGCCCAGCTCGGTGCGCACGCCCTCCGGGAGGCGCGCCTGGATCTTGGACAGGTACTCCAGCACGCGCGACCGCGCCCAGTAGAGATCGGTGCCGTCCTGGAAGATCACGTAGACGAAGGAGTAGCCGAAGTCCGAGAAGCCCCGCACGGCCTTGACCCGGGGCGCCCCCAGGAGCGCCGAGACGATCGGGTAGGTGACCTGGTCCTCGATGATGTCGGGGGAGCGGTCCCAGCGCGAGTAGACGATGACCTGGGTGTCGGAGAGGTCGGGCAGCGCGTCGAGCCGGATCTGCTTCAGGGTGTAGAACGCGAAGGCGCAGAGCGCCGCCACGCCCAGCAGGACGAGCATGCGGTTCCGGGCCGAGAACTCGATGATCCTCCGGATCATCTCGCGCCCCCTGCGGTCGTGTCGGCGGCCGGTGCCCTGTTGATGGAGGCGCGGAGGCGGGATTCCGAGTCGAGCAGGAAGTTGGCCCGGTCCACGACCGCCTCGCCCGCCTTCACCCCCGAGAGGATCTGGGCCTGGCCGCCACTCCTGACACCCACGGTCACCTGGCGCGGCTCGTAGCGCCCCTCGCCCGTCTTCACGTAGACGATCTGCCGCGGGCCGGTGTCCAGGATGGCCGCGTCGGGGATCAGGACGCCTTCGGCCGCCTGCGCATCGAGCTCGACGTTGGCGTACATCCCGGGCTTCAGAGCCAGGCCGGGGTTGTCGAGCTCGAAGCGGACTCGAAGCGTGCGGGTGTCAGTGTTCAGGTACGGATAGACGTAGCCGATCCGTCCCGAATAGGCCCTCGACGGGTCGTAGGCGAGGGTCACGCGGGCCCTCTGCCCGGACCGGACGAGGGGGGCCTCGTATTCGTAGACATCACCCTCGACCCAGACCTTCGAGAGGTCGGCGATCGTGAGCAGCGTGGCACCGGGCTCGATCCGGGCTCCCGCGGAGACGTCCCTGGTCATCACGAACCCCGAGACAGGAGCTTCGAGCGTGACGGTGCGCCGGGGCTGCCTCGTCTTCTCCAGCGCGTCGATGAAGCTCCGCGGCACGTCGAAGAGCATGAGCCGCCGCCGTGCCGCCTCGAGCAGGTCCGCGCCGCCGCGCCGGACCTCGGGGACATCGCTGGCCGCGAACCGGTCCGCCGACTCGCGCGCGCGCAGGAACTCCTCCTGGGTCGCGAGAAGCTCGGGCGAGTAGATGCTCAGCAGCGGCTGGCCCTTGCGGACAGCCTGCCCCGTGACGTTGACGAACAGCCGCTCGACCCACCCCGAGACCTTGGTGTGCACCTGGCTGACCCGCGTCTCGTCGACCTTGACCTCGCCGACCGTGCGAATCGTGCGAGCCAGCGTGCCCCGTCGGGCCACGGAGGTCTGAAGACCGGCGAGCCTCAACTCGTCGGGACTCACCTCGACGGAGGCGTGGCCCTCCACGCCGCTGCCGGCGGAGACCTCGTCCGAGTGGACCGGCACGTAGGCCATCCCCATCTCGTCCTTCATCGGCACGGGAGAAGTGACCGACGGGTCCATCGGGTTCCGGTAGTAGAGGATCCGGCGCGGGCCGGCGCTGCCGCCCGAGGTGTCCCTGGCGGCGGACGGCACTGCCGGGGCCTTTGCCGCGGCTCCCTTCGACTCGATCGGCACGAGCTTCATGCCGCAGATCGGGCAGTCGCCCGGCCGGTCGGCCACGTAGGACGGGTGCATCGGGCAGTGGTACAGCTGGCGCTCGCCGCTCGCGGTCTTGCCGCCGCCCGTGGCCCTGCCGCAGCCGACCGCCATGATCCCGACCAGGAGGATCCCGATCGTCAGGACCCCGATCGCCAGAAGGGCGAGCAACGGCCTCGGCCGACGGGTCTTTCGGTTGAGATGGATCATCGTCCCCTCCTCACTGCTTCTCCTGGGCGGCGCTGCCGCTCGGGCCGATGGTGGTCTGCAGTTCGGCCCAGGTGCCGAGGCGTTCGGCTTCGCGCCGGGCCAGCCCGGTGCGGGCCTCGAGCCACGTGTTGAAGTCCTCGATGACCGTGGAGAAATCGCCCCGGCCGGCCAGGTAGCTGGAGCGTGCCGCATCGAGAGCCAGGCTGGTCTGGGGCACGATGGCCTGCGCGTAGCGCGTCACCTGGCTGCCCGATCTCTGCCAGTCCGCCTCCAGACGTGCCGCCTCGGCCCGCGCCCAGGCCTCGGCGTCGCGCAGCGCCTGGCGTGACGCCTCGAGGTCCTGTTCGGCCGCGCGGATCATCGGGATCCTGCTCTGTGCGCTCCAGAGTGGCAGTTCCATGCCCAGCCGGAGCGTGACGGCCGGGTCCTTGCCGCCCCTGAAGCCAACACCCGCGCCGGCAAGGAAGTCGGGCCTGAGCTCCAGCCGGGCCGCCCTGAGTCTTCGCTCCGAGGCCTGTGCTTCGGCCCGGCGCACGGCGACCTCGGGGGAGTTCTCCACGATGACGGCCTCCCAGGGCATGGGCGGCACGAGCGTCTCGGGCAATGTCCGCACGCGTCCGAGCGGCGCGTCGCCCGGCTGGTCCAGGTACCGGTTCAGGGAGGCCACCAGCCCTCTTCGCTCCGCGGCGATGTCGTCCAGCCGCTCGTCCAGCCGCGACACGGTGAGCTGTGCCTTGATCGCGGCTTCCTGCTCCGCCATGCCGGCGCTGTAGCGTTCCCGCACCGTGGCTGCCAGCATCTCGAGCAGCTCGTGCCCGGAGGAAAGCGACTGCTGTTCCTGGTCGAGCGCGTAGAGCTGTGCGTAGAGCCTCCGGATGTCGCGCGCCACCTCCCGCCGGAGCAGCTCGAACTCGCTCGCCTTCACGGTGACTTCCGCCTGCGCGGCCTGCCGGCGGGCGCCGCGCTTGCCCGGGAAGGGGATGCCCTGGGTGACCTGGGGGCCGAACATGGACATGTCCTCCTCCCCGACGGTCCACCTGGGGAAGCCGATGTCCTGGAGCATGAGCTCGACCATCGGGTTGGGAAGCGCCCCCGCCGGCCGGACCATCTCCCGGGCCTCCCGGACGCGCGCCTCGAGGGCCGCCAGGGAGGGAGAGCGCTGAAGCGCCCGTGCGACGAGCTCGTCCGGCGGCGGGGCGACCGTCCCTTCCAGGTGACCCGGGCGGGCGGGCGGCGGGGCCGCCGGGCCCGTTCCCTGGGCGCCTGCGGCGCTCGCCAGGACGAGCAGCACGGCGATCAAGGCCGAACGTGTGCTCATGGATCCGCTCCTCTCCCCGCCGCGATGCCGCCACGGCGGATGGTTCTCGCCCGGCTCCCGTGATCCGCGGCAGGCGGAAGGCGGGGAGGCCGATGGGATCGTGCCCGGGACAGGCTTCCTCACCCGCGCGACGCGCAGGTGGCCCGAGCATAAGGGTCGCGCGTACCGGACCCCAACGGAGTTCCCTCGGCCTCTTGGCCGATGGGTCCGGGTCCGGCGGCTACCTAGGCGAGCGGAGGAGCGCGGGGGGAGACCGGCGGCGGAAGATCCGCCCGAGGGGCGCGCCCATCGTCGGACAGGACGGGCAGGCGCGAGATGGCGACGACCACGGGGACCGCGGCGTCGGACGGCCACGCGGGATGCGCGCTTGGGGCCGGCGCGCCGAGCACGGGCTGCTCGGCGGCAGCCGCGGCCTGCGGCCGCACGTCACAGCAGGTGGCCCCGGACGGACGCGGCGTCTCGCGCACCGGCGCCGCCGGCGCGCAGTGCGAGCACTTGGGCGCGGGCCTCGGCGCGACGTGGCAGGCGGGCGCTCCCGCATCCATCGGGCACGACAGCGAGGCGCGCCCCGTGACGGCGCCGATGGTGCAGACGTCGGCGCTCGCCAGCAGCGGCGTCACCGCCACGAGGACGGTGAGGACTCGCCTGAGGATGGAGGTGGGAGCGCTCATGTGCCTTTGGATGATAGGGACGCGCAGCGGTTCACATGTCCCGGCCTGGTCAAGCGTCGGCGGTCCGGTCCGGCGCCGGTCGCCGCCGCGTTATCGGCGCGCGGAGCGCCCGCCTGCAGCGCCTTCCGGCAGCCGGGAATCGCGGGGACCGGGTGCGGACGGGCGCCCGCGGGCTGCGCGCGACCCGCTACTTGAACCCCCGGAGCCTGAGCGAGTTCGTCACCACCGACACGCTCGAGAAGGCCATGGCGAGCGAGGCCAGCATGGGGTGCAGCGTGCCCTGCCAGCCGAGCACCGGCCCGACCGGGCCGCCCTCGCGCAGCAGCAGGTAGAGCGCGCCCGCGGCGACCGGGATGCCGAGGGTGTTGTAGACGAACGCCCAGAACAGGTTCTGGCGGATGACCTGCATGGTGCGCCGCGCCAGGCGCAGCGCCACCGGCACGCCCGCCAGGTCGCCGCGCACCAGCGTGATGCCGCTCGCCTCCATGGCGATGTCGGTGCCGCCGCCCATCGCCACGCCGAGGTCGGCCTGCGCCAGCGCCGGGGCGTCGTTGATGCCGTCGCCCACCATGGCCACGCGCTGCCCCGCCGCCTGCAGCGCGGCGATCTTCGCGCTCTTCTCCCCCGGCAGCACCTGCGCCAGCACGCGCTCGGGCGCGACGCCGGCCTGCGCGGCGATGGCCCGCGCGGTGCGCGCGTTGTCGCCGGTGATCATCCACACCTCGAGGCCGCCGCGCTCCAGTGCGGCCACCGCCTCGCGCGCGCCGGGCTTGAGGGTGTCGGCCACGGCCAGCAGCCCGAGGGCGGTGCCGTTCTCGGCCACCGCGAACACCGTGCGCCCGGCCTCCTCGAGCCTCGCGCGCCCGCTCTCGAGCGCCGCGAGGTCCACGCCCTGCTCGGCCAGCAGCGCGGCCGAGCCCACCACGACCGCCTTCCCTGCCAGCAGCGCCACCACGCCGCGGCCCGCAACGGCGCTGAAGTCGTCCGGCTCGGCCAGCGCCAGCCCGCGCGCGCGGGCGCCGCGCACCACCGCCTCGGCCAGCGGGTGCTCGCTGCGCTGCTCGACCGAGGCGGCGACCGCGAGCAGGCGCTCCGCGTCCACGCCCGGATACCCGCTCGCCAGAGCGGGTCGCGGCACCACGTCGGTCAGCTCGGGCCGGCCGCGCGTCAGGGTGCCGGTCTTGTCGAAGACCACCGCGCGGATGCCGTCGGCGGCCTCGAGCGCGTCGGCGCCGCGGATCAGCACGCCCAGCTCGGCCCCGCGCCCGGTGCCCACGATGAGCGCGGTGGGGGTCGCGAGCCCCAGCGCGCACGGGCAGGCGATGATGAGCACGGCAACGGCCTTGAGCAGTGCCACCGAGTGGCGAGGCTCGGGCCCGAAGAGGAACCACAGCACGAAGGCGGCGATGGCGATCGAGATCACGACCGGCACGAACACCGCCGCCACGCGGTCGGCAAGGCGCGCCACCTCGGCCTTGCTGCCCTGCGCCTGCTGCACGAGGCGCACGATCTGCATCAGCATCGAGTCGGCGCCGACGTGCTCGGCGCGCATGCGGAAGGAGCCCGACTGGTTGAGCGTCGCGCCCGTCACGCGCCCGCCCGGGCCCACGTCCACGGGCAGCGACTCGCCGGTGAGCATCGAGGCGTCCACGCTCGAGCGCCCGTCCAGCACCACGCCGTCCACCGGCACCTTCTCGCCCGGCCGCACCAGCAGCACGTCGCCGGGCTGCACCTGGTCGAGCGGCACCTCCTCGACCGTGCCGCCCTCCACGACGCGCCGCGCGGTGCGCGGGCGCAGGTCGAGCAGGCGCCGCATGGCCTGCGAGGTGCTCGCGCGGGCGCGCGCCTCGAGCATGCGCCCGAGCAGGATGAGGGTGACGATGACCGCGGCGGTGTCGAAGTAGACGTGCGCCTCCTGCCCGGCGCCGGTCACCAGCGCCGGCGCCACGGTGGCCACCAGCGAGTAGAGGTAGGCGGTGAGCGTGCCGAGGCCGACCAGCAGGTTCATGTCGGCGGTGCGGCGCCGCAGCGCCACCCACGAGCCGCGTACGAAGGGCCATCCCGCCCACAGCTGCACGGGGGTGGCGAAGACGAGCTGGATCCAGTTCTGCGCCGCCACGGGGATGGCCGAGAGGCCGGGCAGCATGCCGAGGTTGCCGAGGAGCACCACCGGCACCGAGAGCACGGCGGCCACCACGAAGCGCCGCGTGAGGGCGCGGCGCTCGGCCTCGCGCTCGCGCTCGGCCGTCTCGTCGGCCAGCGGCCCGCGCACGGCGCGCGCGCCGTAGCCGGCCTGCCGCACGGCCTCGGCCAGCTGCTCGAGGGCGAGCGGGCTCGCGAGCGCGACCGAGGCGCGCTCGGTGGCCAGGTTCACGCTGGCGCCGCGCACCCCGGGCACGGCGGCCAGCGCCTGCTCGACGCGCGCCACGCACGAGGCGCAGTGCATGCCGGTGATCTGCAGCTCGACGCTGCCGGAGGCCACGCCGGGGACGGGCCCCGCCGAGGCGGACGCCGCGGGCGGCTCAGCCCGGGTTGACGGGGGCTTGACGGTTTCCAGCTTGATGAAGGTCATGGTCCTGATGGGTGAGATTCACG
>Ga0315295_10000942_pt1 | contig 24910 bp, 21 predicted proteins | sample YL17G14_0_MG_FD_204453 | JGI IMG/M metagenome (GOLD analysis project Ga0315295, IMG submission 204453) | Sediment microbial communities from Yellowstone Lake, YNP, Wyoming, USA - YL17G14_0 | ecosystem: Environmental > Aquatic > Freshwater > Lake > Sediment | place: USA: Wyoming | collected... | reverse complement strand
CTCTCGAAGAGTTGGGAGTTTTGGTCCGCGATCCCGTTGATAAGAGATACAATGTCGGATATACATTGCTGGAACTCGGAAGGAAGACCTATGGGAAAATCGAATGGAGAGAGATCGCCAGAAGCCCGATGGAAAGATTGATGGAAAAGGTCGGGGAGACAATCTTCCTCGGCATTATGAACGGAGATCATATCACCATCCTGGATGTCGTGGAGTCCCATAATGAGATGAAGATCACCTCGCCTCCAGGAACCAGGCTGCCGCTCCTTGCAGGAGCGACAGGAAAGGTCTTTCTTGGTCTGCTTGACGAGAAGAGGGCAAGGGAGATCATCCAGAAGGTGGGATTGGTAAAATTTACTTCAAGGTCGGTGACGGACCCGAAAAAATTTCTCAGGGAGGCAGGGGAGGCGAAGAAGGGGGGATATGCCATCGATGACGAAGAATATCTGATCGGTGTAAGAGCCATTGCTGCCCCGATTCAAGCCCCTTCACTCCCTCCATCGGCAATCTGGGTTGTCGGATTTGCCTCAAGCCTAAATGATCAGAAGATGGAAAAGGTTATCCTAGAGATTCGCAATACAGCTCAAGAGATCAACCATTTACTGATGCCTGTAGTTTCATCCCGATAGCAGGAGACCATGTGTGCGTGCTGTAACAAACTTCGGCCTGCAAGCACGGCCTTTGGCCGTGGGGTTCCATAAGAATAAATCGGAAATGTCTGCGGATCCCTTCTCTTCATATTCCATATTGATTTCAGCATCAGCTTCGTTGTTCACCAACAGGTTGAAAGATCATTTCAAATGGAGTGGGAAAAGTATCACACCGTTTTGGCTATCAGGATCTTCCGTGGGTAGCCAAATTGGATTATCACTTTTTGAATATTTAAGGGGCTATACATTAATTGCAGATAAAGAAGGAAATTACGCTTAAAGCAACCTTTTCCATTTCAATTTTTCAAAAAGTCACCTCATGTTAGATTGATTGTACCCCTTTCCTGTGTCTGAGTAAGAAAAGTAGGAATGGTTGTAAATGAAGAACCCATATTGTCATGGTGGGATATAGAACTCTCGCAGGGAGGTCTTTTTTCACCTCTACCATTAAGACTTAAAAATAGAGGCCATACGGGGATATCTAAAAGTTTGTTTAAAGATGAACGAATCGATATCCGACGGCTCAGTGTCCAAAAATGTGGTCATCTTTGGACGGGTAGAGTTCGTCGAAGAGGAAGAATCCTGTCCCGGTAGCTCTTGGCGAGTATATGAAAAAAGGAAACCGAGACACTAAGGGAAAGCTAGATTTAGTAAGAATTTGCCTCATAGATTTACTGAAAAAAATAGTGATAAGGTAGTATATTATTTTCTCCAAATTGTTCAGAAAGGTCAGGTAAATCGTCGGGACCATCTTTTTTCGCAATAAGAATCAATTCGGCTTTCAAAAAATAGTCGATGATGATTCACACTAGCTCAGCATATGGGAAATGTTTTTTGATTTGAACGATAATGTCTGGAGATTAATGTTTAGATAGGATTCTTGCGGCAAACTTGAAAGAAATCTTCAACACGTTCCCCATGGGTATCCTACTGACTGCCTATGGATTAAGGGTGCACGTTTAGATCGAGCCTGCTCAATGTTTCTTCCTTAGGAACTCCATCCTCTCCCCATCCGCATTCTTCGAAATACTCCTTTTTCATTATTTCAAAGGCGGTTTGATCCACCTTATACCCTTGAAGTATTCCATCTGGTAGCGGTTCATTGAAAAACCTCTCGGGAAGGGTGTCTTCTTTCGAGGAACATCCCTCTCGCAGGATGAAAAGCCGCTCCAAGTTGTTGACCCGGTCCGACATCTCTTTTAGGATTTCCCATGAAAAGTCCACGCCGGTAGAGATGGAAAGCGCCTCTGGGAGGGCCCAATCCACAGCATTTGTAAGAAAGCCGCAGTAAGTCGCAGAGTCGACAATTATCCTAGATTGCGCTAGATATCTTACAAGTTTACCTTTTCCTATGGTTTCGAAGCGTGTTCCTGCTTTCATTTCTTCCTTAATAGGATGCCCTTGTGAGTGATGGCATCCCCCTCGATTTGCGATTGCGAACACAAGTGCCATGCCTGTGGAACCTCGTGGATCAAACATCCCCAACTCTAACCCTTTTACATGAGGAGCAAACCAGGTGGATCCATGGCCGATTTTCTCCGAGAGGACTTTTGTCCCCTCGCCTAGAAAATATGCAAACTCCCCGTTCCGCAATCCGATCAAACGGATTATCTCCAAAAGTGGCTCGCTCTTCCCAAAGGAGAAGTTTTGCAAGCCAACGTCATTATGTGATATTAATCCTTTCTCGAGACATTCCATGGCGAAAGCCAGGGTAGAGCCTGTAGAGATAGTATCTAAACCGAGGTCGTTACAGAGATAGTTTGCCCAGATGATAGCCTTTGGATCTGGAATTCCACACATTCCCCCGAAGGCTGCGATGGACTCATATTCGGGGCCGTCTACAGTAATTAAAGGATTTTCCTCTATTTTGAATGAATTAGTACACCTCACTGGACATTGAAAACATGGTATGGGCCGTTTAGTAATGAAGTGCCCAAACCCCTCCAGGGCGATCGCCGCAGCGTGTTCGGTCAAACCCCTTTGGAAGTTCTTGGAAGGAAATAGACCCAACCCCAGGCTTATTTCAACACCTTCAAGCGTCCCGTATTTAGGGAAATTTGGCCTAGGGCCAGGATTTTTTTTCACTTCCTCTGCTAGCCTTCTAACAAGAGCATTCATCTTATTAGGGTTGTAAACAGAAATAGTATTAGTTCCTTTTACAACTATGGCCTTTAATTTCTTTGATCCCATAACCGCGCCAAGCCCTCCTCTTGCCGCAGCCCGCTGATCAAACATGATTCCAGCGATCCTTGCCATTTTCTCTCCGGCTGGCCCTATGCAAGCGATCCTAGACTTCTCACCCCATTGACTCCGAATCTTCCTCCTGGTTTCATATGTGCCGAGCCCCCAAAGATCTGGAGCCTCTTCGATCCTGACCTCTCCATTTTGTATTAAGATCTGAGCGGGTTTTGTAGAACACCCCTTAACGATAATTGCATCAAATCCCGCTGTCTTTAGTTCAGCGGCGAAATAACCACCCGCAAGGCCCATGGCATAGTAACTTAAGGGAGACTTTGTTGATACCACACATCGGTTGGCCACAGGAAATCCGGTTCGAATTAGGGGGCCTGCAGAAAAGATAAGAACGTTTTCGGGTCCTAAGGCAAGAGTGGAAGGTCCTACTCGGTCAAAAAGGACTTTGATGTTGAACCCTCGGCCTCCAAGATATTTTATGGCCACTTCCTTGTCTAAAGCTTCAACACGAACTTTCCTTTCCGTAAGGTCAACCTCTGCAATCCTACCGACCCAACCATAATAATCCATCGTATCCTCCATGATAACCCGTTATTTCTCCTCTCTTTTTCCGTCATGACTAAGATTTCATCCATAATCTTTCCAATCAAATGAATATAAAGTCCCGCTAGGGAATTTTATATTCATTTGACTCCTCGAAATATTCATTGAACTTTTGATCCTTGAGTCATGCCTTTTTGAAACAATCTCATTTCCGAAGTCTGCAATAAAGGTCAAAGGAAGGGATAATTCCCCACCTGCAAAGTGCCCCTGCCCGAAGCGGCGAAGATGAGAGGGGGAGCTTTACTTTCCAAGCTTAACACAATATCTTATCCGCCTTCACAGAAGACCACGGGTTAATCCATGGATGAATGCGAACAGATGCTGAGGTTCTTTTCAAGATAGCTCACTCTGTATTAGTCGAAATAATCTTCCACATTCACCTTGAGAAACACTCCTCTTTCAAACTGATCTCTATCAATTAAAGGCATCGTAGCATCCACTCCCACACGAGTTGTGCGTCCTTCAAAGCTTGACGGATCAAATTTATGTCCCACCGTCTCAGGGATAACAATCAAATCTTTATTGCCTTGGAACCTTGTAGCAATTGCCCACTCCACCTCATGAGGGTTATAAATATCAATATCTTCATCCACAATAACCGCATGTTTGATATATAGATGCGAGCTAAGTGCAGCCAAAATAGCGTTTCTCTGTTGCCCCTCAATCTCCTTCTTGATGCTTATAACGACATTAAACAGGCAGCATCCACCTGGGGTTAAGAAAACTGCTTTAACAGAAGGTGCTGCGGCACGCACAGCTTTGAAAACAGAAAGCTCCCTTAGCAATGAGCCTGGCATCGTGTGTTCAAAAGTTCCTCCGAGGATTGCCTGATAAATAGGTTTCTTTCGATGCGAAATGAACCGTATTCTGACCACTGGGTAATTCTCCGGGGGATTGTAATAATTTGCGAAGTCAAGGAACGGTCCTTCTTTCACCCTCACATCAGGAAGAATCTCGCCTTCCAGAATGATCTCTGAGCCAGAGATTGCTTCGACTTTCACCTTCTCCCCTTGAACCAATTCAATGGGTTCTCCTTTAATACCACCTGCGACTTCTAATTCGTCTTCACCCACAGAAATAAGTGGATTGGTAACACATCCTCCAAAGAAAACACTCGGCTCAACCCCTATCGATATGGTAACCTCAAGGGGTCTTTTACGGGCCTCTGCTTTGCTAAGAAAAGTTTCAAGATGACGGCCCATATTTTTGGCAATACAGATGGCAAGCTTGTCCCTTTCAATTACTTGGAGCCTGTGAATAGAGACATTTCTTCGGTCAGTTTCCGGATCCTTAGCTATCACGATACCGGCAGTTATGTACGGGCCAGCATCTTTGGGGGTATGCCATAAGATAGGAAGAGTTTTCATTAAATCAATTTCTTTATCGAAACATATCTCCCTTGAAGGTGATTTCTTCACTAAAATGGGTTTCATACGATTGGACAAAGCTTCTTCGAAAACGAAGGGTAGCCGGAAAAGATCGGCGCCGAAAATCTCTGAAACTCTCTTTCTGTTGGAATAGAGACCGACAATGACAGGAATGCTTGACCCCTTAAGCTTCTCAAACAGAACAGCAGGCCCACCGTCAAGCTGCCGCGCGACTGCCGCCAGCTCAAACTTAGGATCTACTTCCTTGTGGATAGTCCTTACATCGTATTCATTCTTCCTAAAATATTCTACCAAATTCCTAAGGTCCATTCTGCTGATCTCATTCCCTTTTGCTTTGTCTGCACACAACATGGCGGTATCCTTTTATACCACTGTAAACTAGTGCGCTATTCCAATAATATTTTTACAAAGCCTTTCTACTTTACCAAGGATTGAATTAACCGCTGCTGTCAACATAAAAGGCTTTGGTGATATCAAGTGGCTGTACACCAAGTTTATCCATGGTATCGTTAGTGTCATAGACGCTGTACCGAAGTATTATAAGTAGTGTCTCCTCGGCTAAGTCACGATTGTTTGTGCCAATTCGTGTACAGGCAAGTCGGAGTAACTGCTCAGCCGAATGTTTGTTTGGAGTAATCTCATTGTTAATATCGATCTCTTTGTCTTCTAATCCAAGAAATAACATAAAATGTTAAAGCAGATAAACCTACTATCATCAAAAGAGCAGATATAGGCCGGGTGAATAAAATCGTTATTTTCCCATCGGAAAGGGTGAGGCTTTGTCGAAAAGCATTCTCCATCATAGGGCTCAAAACCATTCCCATTACAAAAGGGGCAGGTTCAAATTCCAATTTTCTCATAAAATACCCGATAATACCGAAGAAGACCATGATAAAAATTTCAATTACGTTATTATTTAGGCTATATACTCCTATCAAACAGAAAAGGAGGATTATAGGAAATAAAAAAGTATAAGGTATCTTCAATAACTGGATCCACAATCTAATTAAAGGAAGATTTAAGACCAAAAGCATAGCGTTTCCAATATACATACTAGTAATTACACCCCAAAATATTTCAGGATGCTCTGAAATTAATAAAGGTCCGGGTTGTACTCCATGAATCATCAAAGTACCGATAAGAACGGCAATCACAACGTTTGAGGGAATTCCCAGAGCAAGCATCGGTATAAAGGAAGCCTGTCCAGCTGCATTGTTAGCGGTTTCAGGACCTGCCACTCCTTCAATTGCACCATACCCAAATTTTTCTGGATGAGGAGATATTTTCTTCTCTATGACATAGGAAGCAAAAGTGGACAAGAGCGCCCCTCCACCGGGTATGATACCAACGAAGAATCCAATTAATGTGCCCCGCAAGATAGCCCATCGACTATCTATCCAATCTTGAACAGAAGGCAGAATCCTCTCAATTTTTGATTTTAGAATCTCTATTTCAATCTTTTTTTCGATATTAATAAATATTTCACTAATACCAAAAAGGCCCATGGTGACCGGAACTAATCCAACACCATCGTACAGGGTTCTAATGCCCAAAGTAAATCTCGGGATTCCTGTATGCATATCCATTCCGATAACACCAGTCAGCATGCCCAATGCGGCCGCGGATAGGGCTTTAATAGGAGAGCCTGTTGCTACACCACTTACAACAGTTAATGCTAGAAATATAAGTGCAAAATATTCTGGGGGACCGAACCTAAGACCAAATTTAGCTAGAGGGGCAGCTAAAAACATAACTCCTATAAGACTGATTGTTCCACCAATAAATGAACCTATTGCAGAGATACTCAGTGCAGGACCTGCCCGCCCCTTTATTGCCATTTGGTATCCATCAATACATGTCACTACTGAGGTTACCTCTCCTGGAACGTTGATCAATATTGAGGTGGTAGACCCGCCATACAATGCTCCATAATAAATACCTGCAAACATAATAATGGCTGATACTGGCGAAATATTTAAAGTGATTGGCATTAGAATTGACATTGTTGCAACAGGTCCAAGCCCGGGGATAACACCAACAAAGGTCCCTAAGACTACTCCTAAAAAACAATAAATCAGATTTCCCAGACTCAGTGCCGTATGAAAACCTAATAGGATATGATTGAATATTTCCAATTACACATTCCTCCTTCACATTCCTAAGGGACCATCTGGTAATTGAATCTTAAGAACCAAATGAAAAATTGTATAGCTCCCAATAGATGCAAATAAAGCGGCTACAAGCACAACATACCACTTTTGAGAGGTAATTCCCTTTAAGATAAATACAAATAAGAGGATGGTTGTTAGTATATATCCAAGCCTCTCCAAAAGAAGGCCATAAGAACCCAGAGCCAAAATAAGATAAAGAACCTTTTTCTTCCTCTTTCCAAACTCCCACAATAAGTTTTTCTTATTCGTTGAAACTTGCTTACCCAGCATAGTCTTAATCATTATTAGAAGAGAAAGAGATCCAATCACCATTCCTAGAAAAAAAGGGAAAAAACCAGAGCCAGGGTTATTAACACTTCCAATGTTTAGCCGACTTGAGCCAAGGCAAGTTAATATTGAAATTATTAGTAAAATAATGCTACTTATCTGATCCTTAGTCTTCATGAAATAATGGGTTCCTGGCAATTTGATAAACACATCGATATACTCATCTACAAATAATACTATTTCCTCCCTCAAAATTTGAATGAAAGGAATCCAAGGTTTATGGGATCAATAGTTTGATTGAAGGAACCAACGCTCGATCTACTATAGCTTATTCTCTAGAAGGAAAATCTAACATCGAGCTTCAAACCACCCTTCCTCATATAGCAAATAGTTCAACCTGATTTACTTCCTTTCCAGACCTAGACTTTTTATCAATTTACCGTAACTTTCGTGCGCCTTACTAAGAGTTTCCTGTAATTCCTTCGGACTATGGTATTCAACACCCAGGTTCATTAATTTACTTGTCTTAATAAAATCCGGATTTTCTATCGTTGCTTTATGGAAGGCATCATGTAACTTCTCTTGTATGGAGGGTGGTATTCCCTTTGGTCCAAATTCGCCTGCAGGAAGTCCAACAATTTCCAAGGGTGAATCGGGAAATACATCTTTCAGTCGCGTCACTGTTTTTGGATCGGAATCGATAGGTTCTCCCACAAATTGCAGAAGAGATCTCAATGTGCCGGCTTTTATTTGAGCGGCATGAGCGCCGCCTGCACAGTGAAGCTGGATATGTCCCCCTAGGAGATTGGATATTCCTGGAGGATCTCCACCGGGGAAGTGGACCGCGACTAATTTGAGATTCAAGCGCTTCCCAATCCATTCCATAATAATATGCGGGGTGCTTAAGGCTCCGTAAACTCCGTATTTGAACCCAGGATTCCGCCTTACATGTTCAACCCACTCATCAAAGTTTTTCCATGGAGCATCTGATCTTACAACAGCAGCAAAATTATAAATAGAATGCCCAATAATCAAAGTGAAATCCTTAGGTCCCCAACTCACTCCCTGAGTATGACTTCCATAAGCTAACGATACTAGCCCCTGATGTATAATGGTATAACCATCTGGTTTCGCGTTGACTACAAAGTCGATACCAAGAGTTCCAGCAGCCCCAGACTTATTTACCACCATCACAGGTTGACCTAAATATTTACTAGCTGCCGGAGCTAGAGAGCGGGCGACAATGTCTGTAACACCTCCTGGAGCAAAACCCACCACAAGGGTAATCGGTTTAACCGGGAAGGTTTCTTGAGAAAAGGTTTTCTCTGCAAAAATCGGAATTAAACTAAATAAAACCATCAATAGATACAGAGTGACTCTACTTTTCATAACTTTATACCTCCTTTAATTGGTTAAATAAAGATCATATTCTATTTTGCCTTAATCGAGGCTACCACAATAATATCCTTCGATCATAGGAAACTATTTCTTCAAAAAAGTTGCAGTTAATTTCGAAAGTAATGAGGCTGAACCCGGCAAATTGCTTACATGAGAATAATGTGAATAAGGCATTTTACCATGATTCTTAGGATACTATCAGCCCACCTCTAAACTGACAGGAGGCTGGTAGTAAGAGAAGAGTTTTACTTCATTGATATTCTTAGCCCTCGTAACCCTCAGGTAGAGATAATTCTTCGTGATGTTCGTCTTGCTTGTTTAAGACAATCCAATCCCTTGGAATCTGCTCAAAGGCGATTTTACCAAAACGGTCAAAAGGTAGAAAGAAAGCCTCTGCATAATAGCAACCCGAAACCACACCATACATCCGAGAGGGAACCATTCGGTGTTCCCTCAGGATAGATGGGGGGATGGAACCTACGTGGGCAGTATATTGCTGAAAGGCCCGATGTTTGGTTTTAGCTGTATCCGAGATGTCGATGAAAAGGTCAGGCCTCCGGCTGAAATGTTCTGGAGTCCACATATTTGAGAGGAAATAAAGGAGAAGTTTCACTTTATGGGGGGGGCTATCAGTGAGAAAACGCTTTTGGCCTGCATAGTAACACGCTGTGGTTACTACTTCCCCCACCAGACCATGATGCATCATCCCGTAACTGGTGTCCGTGAGAAGGTGGGTAAAGATTACATCGGGTTTCAATCTCCTGATAATCTTGGTTGTCCGATAAATTTTCTCCAGTCGGTCTTTTCCAATCGAGAGATCCTCATAGTCGTAGTTTAAGAATTCAATACCAGAGCCTAGTATCTTCGCAGCCTTCTTCGCCTGAGCCAAGTTAGCATGCACCACCTCCTCTTCGGACAAGGAACTATTTAATTCTCCTCGGCTGACAGGTTTTGAAAAAATCACCGTTGTAGCTTTATGTCCCTTGAGAATATATTTAGCGAATGTACCCCCAATTCCTTTCACTTCATCAATCGGATGCGCTACAAAAGCGACAAGGTGAAGCTTCTTTTGAGTCATCTTTTTCAATTCTCCCTTGTGTCTCTATTTTTCGGTTAATCCAAGGCCCCAATCTCCTACTTGGGTCACCGACAACTCTCGGCTTACCACCACATCCAGGATATAGGGGCTGTCAGATTTGAAAGCCCGTTCCAAGGCCGAATGGATCTCCTTGGGGTCCTCCACACGCTCTCCAATTGCTCCATAGGCTTCGGCCATCTTCGAGAAATCTGGATTATACAATTCACCGGTCTTTTCGATTCTGAACTCCGTACCAAAAATTTCATTAAAATATCTATTCTGGACATTCTTCACTGAGCAGTATCCATAATTATTCAGGATGATCCAGATGACTTTGATGCCATACTCTACTGCTGTCGCGACACTTGAACTAGTAGAACTAAAACAACCGTCTCCAACTACAGCGATCACTGGTTTGTCAGGCCTTCCCAGTTTCGCTCCGATTGCAGCGGGAGTGCCAAATCCCATTCCAGCTAGCCCTCCAGGGGCAATATGGGTTCCTGGGGTGTAAAGGGGAAGATGCTGGCTCACTGCGCTTTTTGACCACCCAACATCACAGACCACAATCCCGTCCTCCGGCAGCAGGGTACGGACCTCCTTTAGCAGACGGCCAATCTCAATGGGTTTTGAGTCAGAATTCCTCTTATTTGCCCACTTGGCTGCATCCTGCTCCAACAGGTTACGGATTTCTTTGAACCGAGCAGATTCCTTCCATTCTCTAGGCTTCGTCTTCTGTTTTACTAACTGAAGAATTTGACTCAGAACGGTTTTCGCATCCCCTTCAATCCCAACTTCAACAGGATAGTTTCGGCCAATTTCTTCATGGTCGATATCTACATGGATTAGTTTTGTGGGAGGAATCCTGAAAGTGAAATTGGGGTCCCAGAAACTGGAATCAACCTCAGAAAAGCGGGTGCCTACAGCCAAAATAACATCCGCTTGGTTCGCCACCTTGTTGGCTATAATACTGCCCCAAAACCCCGTATTTCCCAAAGATAGGGGGTGATCTTCCCGGATAGCCGTCTTCCCCTGTACGGTAGTAGCCACTGGCGCCCCTAGGTATTCGGCTAATTCCACTAACTCCGGGCTTGCCTTAGAGAATAAAACACCTCCTCCGGCGAATACAAAAGGTTGTTTTGCTTCAACGAGAAGGGCTGCAGCCTTCTTTATCTCATTTTCATCACCTTGAATTCGAGAACCCGTTGGTCTCCACTTTGATGGATCCGGAATTTCGACATTTACTATTTGTCCTGCAAGGTCAAAAGGTAATGAAATAAGCACAGGACCCGGTCTGCCAGAGATTGAGATATTGATTGCACGGCATATAATGCTGGGAATCAATTTAATATCATTGATTCTCCATGCCCTCTTTACAAAAGGCTTATATACGGACCACTGGTCTGAATCTGCATGCATCTTTAGCTCCTGGTGAGGTCCCTTACCAAAATTATAGCTTTGGACATCCCCTGCTAGGACAATAAGAGGAATAGAATCCATGGCTGCACTCGACACACCAGGAACTGCATTCATCAAACCTGGCCCAAGGTGAGCAAGCACTACTCCTGGTTTCCCTGTGACCCGTGCATAGGCATCGGCTGCATGGGCAGCACATTGTTCATGTCGAAAGTCTATGAACTTGATACCCGATTGCCGAATGGCATCCATGAAGGCTAAAACTGAATGACCGCACTCTCCAAATATGTGTTGGATACCATCCCTCTTTAACACTTCGATTATAATTTGTGCAGCGCTCAATTTCATCTGTCTATTCCTCCTATGCTTAAAATTTTAACTAAGACATTTCTTCCAAATTTGGCCATCGTCACGGAATGGCTGCGTTATGCTTAAATAAAAACCCGACGATATAACATCTCCAAACATTTGATAATAATTTTCGCGCCGATGAGTAATACTTCTCCCTTTTCCATTCACGAGTCACATGGATTAAAACCTGCTAAGAAAAGCCCAGGTGCCTCTTTTACCGTTGTGGTACTTTGATATTTTTTCACTTCCTCTGAAGCCTCTTTTTCTTAATCTTCTTCGTATATCTTTCGGACAGCTAAAGTAAGTGCACTAGAAGGGGGTTCAAAATAGCCTTTGCGACTAATCCGAACCCCACTGATCCTGTTCAACATAACCATCGCTTCCGTTATTTTCATTAAGACGCCAGATACATCCAAGATAGGAATTCCGTTGATCTCATAAAACTTATTTTGGGCTGCTACAAGGCTTAAAATATTACAACCGGGGATGATTACTTCGGCCCCTTGGTGGATGGCTTCCATCGCTGCCGTTGTGAATTGGGAAATAACAGGCTCAGGGTTATTAAACGAACGCGCCAATATGTTCAAGTCCACCTCGAAGGTGCCCCCTGATACTGAACGAGACTCAAGGCCATACTTTTGGATCAAGAGTTCGATCCGTTTTTTGTTCAGGAGGTAGTTATGAGTAATGACTGAGAACTTCCTTCCCAACATACATGCGACTAACATACCAGTTTCGCTCATACCCAAAACCGGAATGTCCAAGATCTCCCTTGCTTCATCTAGTCCGGGATCCATCCCGCATCCGATAGCCACTGCATCAAAACCCTCCTGTTGAGCCCTCCAGGCATTTTCCAAGATCTGATGGGTGTTCAGAAAGGAGAAATAATGATATTGTAGTTCAGAAGTCCCAAAATCCACGCCATGGACTTCCAGCTCCGTATTAGGGCTCAATATCATTTTTGCGTGGTTCTCAATCGCTCTCAAAAATTCTGGGAAATCTGCGATTACTGTACTACTCTGCCACCATATCTTAATCTTTTCCAAATCCGTTTTTCCCCTCACATCCCCAAATAAGTTCGCTTTACTTCATTGTCTTCGATTAGATCTGAAGCTGAACCCATTAGAGCAATCCTTCCGTTTTCCAAGACAGCCCCTTTACCTGCAATGCTGAGAGCCATCTGGGCATTCTGTTCAACCAGGAGGATAGTAATCCCTTGGTCGTTCAGCCGTTTGATCATTTCGAAGATTTGATCGACCAATACAGGGGCTAGGCCGAGGGAGGGCTCGTCCATGAGGAGGAGTCTAGGTCTTCCCAACAGACCCCGGCCGAGAGCAAGCATTTGTTGTTCTCCCCCACTCAGGGATCCCCCCAGTTGTTTCCTGCGGTCCTTTAACTGAGGGAAAAGCTCAAAGATCTTCTCAATGTCCTTGGTAATCTCCTCCCTGTCTGGGCGAAGATAGGCTCCCATCTCCAAGTTCTCCACTACGGTGAGAAGAGGAAAAATGCGACGTCCCTCTGGAACATATGAGATTCCCAATCTTACGATCTGTTCCGTGGGTAAATTCTCGATAGGCATTTCGTCAAAAAAGATACGACCATGCCGTGGAGGAACCATGCCGAGGATGGATTTCAAGAGAGTGGTCTTTCCTGCGCCGTTGGGCCCGATTACGGCCACGATCTTCCCTGGGCTTACTTCCATGGAGATTCCCTTTAGAGCATGGATACTCCCATAGTAGGTGTGGAGTTCTTCGATCTTCAAAATCATCGTTTTCTCTTCCCAAGATATGCTTCGACTACAGCCTCATTTTCGTTGATCTCGGAAGGCGTACCTTCCGCAATCTTTGCGCCATAGTTAAGGACGCATATCCTCGGACAGATGTTCATAACGATGTGCATATTGTGCTCGACCAAGAGGATTGCGATCCCTTTTCTCAAGATCTGGTTAATGGTCTCCTGGAGCATTTCCGTCTCGGCCAGATTCAGACCTGCAGCGGGCTCGTCTAAAAGGAGGAACTTAGGCTCCGAGGCCAGCGCGCGGGCGACTTCCACCCGCTTTTGGATTCCATAGGGGAGGTTATTTGCCTGTTCGTTCGAATACCTCTCCAACCCCAAGTCCTCTAAAATTTCTTGAGCTTTCTTACGTATATTACGCTCTTCTTCTATCGCTCTTCTTGGATTATAGAAAAAGTGCAGCAGCCCGGCAGATATCCGCTGATGCATACCCACCATGACGTTCTCCAACGCGGTCATCCGGTTAAAAAGGTTCAGGTTCTGGAACGTTCGAGCCAAGCCCCAACCCGTGATCTCATGAGGGTAGAGTTCTGTCAGATCCTCGACGTCTAGAAGGACCTTTCCGGAACTGGCCCGGTAGAAACCCGTAACAACGTTGAAGAGGGTGCTCTTCCCTGAGCCGTTAGGGCCGATTAACCCCACAATCTCTCCTTGATTCAATCCCAGGGAGACATCTTCCAGGGCAACAACTCCTCCAAATCTCATGGTAAGATTCTCAACCTGAAGATGCACTATGCGCGCCTTTCCTGAGGGCAAAGACCCAGTCTTTTATCGTCACCAAGCCACGGGGCATGAAGAGAACGAAGAGCAGAATCATTACTCCGTAAGTAATCATCTGTAAGCTATGCAATGCCCTCAAATACTCATACGCAAAGCTGAGTATGATAGCTCCGAGCACCGGTCCACCTAGGGTTCCAACTCCTCCAACTATTAGCATGGCAAACTCCGTGATTAATTCCCCAAGCCCAAAACTATCTGGACTAACGAACTTAACTAGGTGGACGTATAAGCTTCCTGCTAAACCGGCATAGGAGGCACTCAAAACAAAACCTTGGACTTTAAAAAAGCGATGGTTTATTCCCATAGCTTCGGCAGCCGTGTAGCTTTCCCGAATGGCGATGAAAGCGCGTCCCACCTTAAATCTCAAAAGTGATTTGACGAAGAGAATAGATAAAATTGTAAAAACAAGAATGATGGGGTAGTACCGATGGTCTGTGTCCAAGCTTACTCCAAACAGAAAAGGAGGGGGAATATTAATGATGCCAGCAGCCCCGTTTGTTAAATTCTCAAGGTTTACCATTGCCTCATGGATGACAATACCTAACCCAAGGCTAACCATTGCGAGGTAATGTCCCTTTACTTTTAGACAAGGGAGGCTCGTGAGGAACCCAGCGATGCAAGATGCTATCACTGCGGCCGGGAGACATATCCAAAATGAAATGCCAAAACGGGTCGAAAGGATGGCTGAGGTATATGCACCAACACCATAAAACGCTGAATGGGCTAACGCGAACTGCCCGCAATACCCCATAATGATGTTCAAGCCTGAGACGACTATTATATAAATTAGGCTCATATTGATTATGTGCATAACGTATACACTTTTCACAAAAACAGGCAACAAAAAGAGTATAGTGGCTAAGACCCCATATAAAGTTATTCTTGTCAGAGAAAACCTCATTAATTCCCCTCAGAATTTCTCGATTAAAGGTTCTCCAAAGATTCCCGTGGGTTTAAACATCAATAAAACAATTGTTATAATAAAGGAAATAGAATACTTGTATGTAGAGGAGATGAAAAAAGCGCTAAGAGCTTCTAAAATCCCAAAGATCATTCCACCGACGACCGCTCCAATTGGATTACCAAAACCCCCAAGAATTGCCGCCGCAAAACCCTTTATAGCGACCGACCAACCCATGCCGGTAGAGACGAGAAAAATCGGGGCAGCCAGTATCCCCGCGACAGCAGCTAGGCCGGAACCTATGGCTAGTGTTAAAGCGTTCATTTTATTTAAAGAGATTCCCATCGCACCTGCCGTTTCCCGGTCCTGTGCAGCTGCTCGCATCGCTTTGCCTGTCAAGGACTTTTGCATAAATACCTGGATGAGTACCATAAGAAGAGGGGATATGACAAGGATTAGAATGGTCTGGGGTTCGATCATGAATACCCCGTATGAAATTGGCTTTTCTCCCAAAGGTGGAGGAAACGACCAGGCTTCGGCTCCCCAGATGATCAAAGCGAGATTTTCGAGGATGATACCTAGGGCCAGTGTTCCGATCAACATATATAGCGTTTCAATTCGAGAAATTGGCCTTAAGACACGTTCTAAGAAAAAACCTACGGCTGCAGTTAATAAGGCCCCCAATAGTAAGGCAAGGGGGAATGGGAATTCTAACCTCACATAGAAGACTAATCCAAAATAGGCCCCTATCATAAAGATGCTTCCATGAGCGAAGTTTACCAACCCCATGGATCGGTATATCATGGAATAGCCCATTCCTACCAATGAGTAAATAATCCCAATCCCCAATCCCCCTGAAATAATCTGGGTTATTAGATTAATATCCATAAATTCTTTTCCACCTTACCTTTTAATAGGAAAAAGGTTTTTGCTCAATCAAAAATAGATAAACAAAAAGTAGTGTTTATTTTTAATCAGTTTACTCAAGCTTGACTACTTTCCCACCTACTATCTTTACAATCTCAGACATTGAGATTCCTTCTTGGGTATTTGTATAATTGTAAACTCCTTGAATCAATCGAACATTAGAGATGGAGGTAATCCCTTTATAGACATTTGCACGAGTAATGGTGGGATAGGATTTCTCTAAGGCTATAGCGAGGATGTTCGCAGCGTCGTATCCCCAAACAGAATGCACCACCGGATCTCTGCGATATTTTGCCTTAAATCGTCGAGCAAACTCAGTACGCTCTTTTGGTTGGTCAAAACTAACAAAGGCAAGTGCCATAATGGTTCCGTCCCCTGCCTCCCCTGCATACTCAAGGTATTTATCAACATCCTGCGAACCTTGAAGCAAAGGAATATCCATCCCTAATTTCCTCATATTCTTAGCAAGGAGAGCCACCATCAATTCCGAGCCTACCGCTGAAACGAGTGCATCGGGTTTCAACGTTTTGATTTTAATTAATTGACCAGTGAAGTCTCTATCTTCCATATTGCACTTCTCACGTGTGAGGACTTTTACACCATATTTGGGAGCAACATTTTCCCAAGCATCTCCAATATCCTTTCCAAAACCACCTTTATCGCTAACGATCGCTACGGTCTTTAAGCCCAAATTCTTCGTACAGTATCCATAAATGGTTTCCACATAAGTATTGATAGTAGGGCCAACCCTAAAAACATATTTGCTCCCAGCCGTAGTGATCCCAGCGCCAAAAACTTGTGTGACATGGGGGACCTCAAACTTCTGGAAAACTGGAAGAATTGCATAGGTCACAGCAGTATTGGTTGTAGCAAACCCGCTAACGATTTCATCTTTGACAATTTGCTTGTTCGCAGCACTGATTGCTTTGGCTGGAAGGGCTTCATCATCATCGATGACTAGTTCAACCTTTCCCCCCTTAAGCCCTCCTTTCTCATTAAACTCATCCCAAAACATTTTGAAACCCTCACTACATCGTTGCCCTAGAACAGCACTCCCTCCAGTCATTGCTCCAATAAACCCGATTTTGATTGAAGCCTCCTGGCTGAAAGCTGGCCCCATAAATAAAAGACCTGCAATTAATGAAATAACGATTATACTTGTAATCTTCATTTTCATCCTCCTTTCCAAATGTTGTTCTACCAGTTTAATTGTCTTTTTCTTAGGAGTAACCCGTCAGTTTCGGTAAAAAACTCACTTCCTATCCTAGAATATGAAACCCTAATAGCAAGGTCACACTCCTATGATCATCCTCTTTTTCGGCGTTTTAAACCCGGAAGCCATTTTAGTTTGTGATCTTTAGATTTGAAATCCATTTAATCCCTTTTAACCGTATGAAGGTGAGGTTTCATATTATGAAACCGTTGTTTCAATATCAGATTATAATAGCCATTTTGTTTTGTCAAGCATTTTTTTAGCCCTTTTTTTTAGCCCGAAACAGTTATTGCTTGAGAACGAATTCCTTTTGGGTCATTATCTCCCGTTTACTATTGCCAAAGAGGATGTGGGGAGCCTTGAACTTGAAAGAATGTGGTTTAGACACAATCCGACAAGGATTTCATTAATGTTTTATTTATTGATGATGATCCTAGCATCCGCCACGATACTCCCGGAGGAAGATGTAAATACGGGATTCAAATCCATTTCAAAGATGTGTGGATGGTGGACTATAAGATCGGAAACTTTCAGCATGAGATTTTCTAGGGTTTCGATACTCCCTTTTTGCCCACGGAATCCTTCTAATAAAGGATATCCCTTCACCTCTCTGATCATCTCTTTTGCATCAACCGGTTCAATAGGAATCAGCCTGAATGAAATGTCTTTCATCAGCTCTACAAAAATCCCACCCATCCCAAACATCAAAACATGTCCAAACTGAGAATCCTTCGTTACTCCAATAATGACTTCCACACCAGACAACATCTTTTCAATAATCACTCCATCTATTCTCACTGACGATTTAGACTTTCTGTAATTTTGCATCATTTTGTCGAAGGCCTGAATAACCTCTTTTTCAGTTCTTAAGTCTGTAATGACTCCACCTGAATCACTCTTATGAACCACATCGGGTGAAAAGATCTTCATCACTATTGGAAAACCGATGGAAATTGCCGCTTGAACAGCTTCTTCCGGATCCTTGGCAATCTCTGACGGGGGTACAGGTATGTTACAGATTTCTAAAAGCTTCTTGGCCTCTGTATAAAGAAGAAAACTTCTTCCTTCCTTCCTGACATTTTTTAACAAATTATTGGCGTCCATAGATCTCACCTTTTTCTTTTATTTTTTTAAATATCACGAGGTTAGCAAGCACTTTGGCAGCCCTCTCTGGAGTGGGATAGTTTGGAATCCCTGATTGTTCAAGTTGCTTAATTTCTTCATCCCAAATCCCCATAGGGGCAGAGAAACAGCATATCACCGGCTTCTTCTTGTTGCTTTGGATTAAAAAATTGGACAGAGTTCCAGCAGAGGCTCTATTGGCTGAGGCAAACATAATACATAAGATGATGGCATCGATGTTTTTATCCTCCAAGACTGCCTCCACGATTCCTTTGATGGCGTTCGAGTCATACCAAGCAGGACCCATATCCACAGGATTGATCCTGATCGCAAGAGGGGGGAGGAGTTCTTCAATCCTTTTTTGAGTCCCATTAGAAAACGAGGGAAGAAGCAACTTTTCCATCTCGCACACATCACAAGCAACCATCCCAGGGCCAGCTTGGCTAGAAAGAACAGCCACATTGCTTCCCTCTGGAATTGGACACATGGCTAAAGCCTTGGCTGTATCAAGAAGCTCTTCTGAACTTTGAACGGTTAGAATTCCAGCCTGTCTGAACGCACCTTCGTAGATATCATGCTTCCCTGCAAGTGAACCCGTATGAAATTGAGATGCCTTGTCACCGATGTGGGAGCGTCCTGCTTTATATGCGAGAATGGGTTTCTTCCCCATCATCCTTTTCGCCGTATCCACCAATTTTCTTGGATGATCTATCCCTTCCAGATACATGGTAATAACTTTGGTTTCAACATCTTCAACTAGATATTCAACCATATCACCAAAATCAACATTACAGCGATTTCCTAAACCGATGATTTTGCTAAATCCCAATTGGTTTCTCATGGACACAAAAGCCATCATGTGAGACATCCCTCCACTCTGGCTGATGAGACTTGTTCCCCCTTTTTCTATCAATGAAAACTCCGGCGTAAAAGAGGCATTAAGGGGCAAATGAAGATTGGTTATTCCGAAAGTATTGGGGCCTATGACCTTTATACCGAATTGATTTGCAAGTTCGGTTATTTCTTTCTGTAATAGCTCCCCTTTCTTATCCTCAATTTCCTTGAATCCAGCCGTAATAAGAACGATCCCCTTAACCTCTTTTTCTCCACACTCCTTGATTGTTTTCGGCACAAGTTCAGCCGGAAGAACAATGACGGCCAGATCGACCTTGTCTGGAGCTTGAAGAAGAGAAGGATAGGTTTTTATTCCCAAGATTTCACCCTTGCCAGGATTGATTGGGAAAATCTTGCCCGGATATCTTCCTTGGGTCAAGCTCTTCATTACGTGAAATCCTAACTTTCCTGGGTTGTCTGACGCTCCTATAACAGCTACCGATTTCGGGTTGAAAACTACCTCCATTCCAAATGATCTTTTTTCCATAGCTCTTTTCCCTCTCTACGTACTTATTAAATTATTATCCCAAATTGAACCGTTTCACTATATATTGAATTGCATGATCGAGGCCCTAGCCAAATTATTAGATTCTAAAAAAAGTAAATGCTTGAACCCTTCAATTTTCTGATCATTGACCCTCTTAGAAACCTTTTGGAGAAATCCCTGATTTAGCGAACTTCAGGAATAATATTACCCCCCGATGGGAAAATGGCTACATTGGCTTGCTGCATTTTTTCGGAAACTCGATCGATCGCCTCTTGAAGGCTGGAGGAATATGAATATTTCATCATAAGCACTTGCTCCAGTGAGAGACCCTCGGTGACATGGACAACGTTAAACCTTTCAGCCAGCTCTTTAAAGTAAACAACCATCATAATATACGAAATTCCAAAAGATTTGAGATAGTCGGGAATATTACCTTCGATCAGCTTACGATGGAAATCATCGGCAGTTTCCAAACTTCCCATTTCTCTTATCAACGGCATAATAGAGCCCGCCTCTTTCTGAGGAGCAATCCAAATAATGGCTCCTCTTGATCGAGTGCAAATAGCTGCAGTGAGTAAAGACTTTGTTGCCTGAACGCCTACCTCTAAAGGAAAAGCTGAAGTAATGGTGACATCAACAAGTTTCGGCAGAGGGATTAAATAAAGAGAGGCTGCATAATTAGAAGCTTCTTTATGTTCTTCAACAGGGTCTCCTGCAAACGCCTTAATTACTTCCTTTTTCTCGTTAATTATAAAATCAAGTTTGAATATCAATCTTGATAGGCGCCCAGCATCCACAATTTCTTCATAAAATAAATTTCCATTTAAAAGGTTCACTTTACTATCTTTGTGACGCATCCAATTAAAATGATGGTCGGCAACAGAACGATAAGAGCATACTCCTGGCATGATAATTTTACATCCCCCTCCGAACCCAGCAATAGGGTGGGGCATGCATTGTCCTATGCCGATGATTAAATCAGAGAACGCAACACGCCGGTTCACTTCAACCAGCGTCCCTCGGTGGGTTTTACCAATAATAACGTTATCTGAAGCGTGGGGATTATGGGAAAAAAGGCGCCCCTGCAGGCGCGAAAAGGCTTGTTTACCCACTTTATTTTCTAGTTGTTCCAATGTGGGAATAGGGTGTGTTCCTACGGCACAAATTCCACTGATGCGTTCATCCGGAATACCCGCCAGGTTAAGCCGATCCATAATTTCGGGCAAAGCGAGATGAACTGGTGTTGGCCGCTGGAGATCATCGAATAATAAAACCACCTCCATCCCTGGACGTGCCAGTTCTTCAATTTTTGGGGATTTAATTGGGTGGTTCAAAGCACACTTGATTTCTTCTAGTGGGTCGGTAACCCGGGAGGTAGGGGGTTTATCTTGATCTGAAATTAGGTTCCATCCTTTCGGAAGAGAGAAATATATCCTTTTTCTTTCATAGTTGACATAGTAACTCATTTTTTGTGGTCCCTCGTGTTCAGCATAGAATTGTTTTTTGAAGAGATTAATAAGTGTAATTCTGGTCTTCCCTTCTCGTTAACTCATTCCAATTTCTATCAACTTCTTTTTGTATTACCTCCAAATCTTTCTGCGTGAGGTGTTTAAACCTACCCTGGGCTAAAAGATAATCCTTAAGTGGAAGGTTCTTGGGATAGTGAGTTATTTTCACCTCCCTTCCGCTTCTAATCTCATAGAGAGGATAATATTTTGTTTCCACTGCTAACCTGCCAATGTTCGGAGTCAACCTTTCCGGGTAACGCCATCCCGTAGGGCAAGGCGATAAGACATGAATATATTTCATACCCTTTAGTTTTTTTGCTTCCATAACTTTTATTCTCAGATCATCGGGAAAACATGAGCAAGTTGAAGCGGAATAGGGTATTTTGTGAGAGCCCATAATCTCTACCATATTCTTTTTTCCACCAGTCTTTCCCAATGGCGTTGTCATTGTCCATGCAAACTGGGGTGTGGAAGAATTTACCTGATTTCCGGTATTCATATAAGCTTCGTTGTCAAAACAACAATAAATGATATTTTCATTCCTATCAGCAGCACCAGAAAGTGCTTGAAATCCAATATCCGAAGTTCCCCCGTCTCCGGCCAAGGCAACGACTACTGTATCTTCATCTGCTTGAGTTAAAAGGGCATTAGATATTCCGGCAGCACTGGAGGCGGCGGTTTCAAATGCAGCGTGTAAAACCGGTATTTTAAATGTTGAATGTGGATATGAACCAAGAATGATGGCCAAGCAGGATGGAACAACAACAGCGATTGAATTTCTCCCTACCGCCTGTAAAACAAGTTTAAGTCCAAGCGCCTCACCACAGCCAGAACAGGCCAGATGTCCTGGATACATATTATCCCTCGTATCATATTCCCGATACATTTTTATTCTCCAAATCAACGATTGGGTTCACTGGCGCATTGTCCATTTTGTCTGTAATATCAAAGACTTGTTTGATATGCTCTGGCGACACATTTATTCCCCCAAGACCTAAAACAAAACCAAATACTGGTATGCCGTTTAGCCTCGAATACAGGGCAGATTTCAATTCCTCACAAAAAACTCCTTCCTGGCCGGGAGAGATATTTCGATCAATAACGGCAATTTTTTTTGCGTGTTTTAATGATTCAATCAGTAGTGTCTTGGGGAATGGCCTAAAAAGTCTAATTCTGAGCAATCCCACCTTTTTGCCTTCTTCTCTTAACTCATCAATGGCAACCCTTGCAGTACTGCCAATGGTACCAGCAGTTACTAAAACATTCTCAGCATCGTTTAAATGGTAACACTCTATCAAACCGTATCCCCTTCCAAATTCTCTTTCATATTCTTTGTCAACTGCTTCAGTTACTTGCAGAGCATCTTCCATAGCCATTTGGCGATTTATCCGAAATTTTGCGTATTCACTCTGGCTAACTATCTGACAAAAAGCAGCGGGTTTATTTGTGTCCAACTTAAAAACCGGTTCGAAGGGCGGTAGAAACGCATCAACGGATTTCTGATCAGGAACCTCAACAGGTTCCATCAAATGGGAAGTTAAAAAAGCTTCTAAAGAGACTATTGTAGGAAGAAAAACGGTCTCAGATATTTTATAAGCCTGGATAACCGTGTCGAGGGCCTCCTGATTGTCAGCTGTATAGAATTGCAGCCAACCCGTATCCCTTTGGGAGAGACTATCGGTCTGTTCACTCCAAAACCCCCAAGGTGCTGCTAAAGAACGGTTAACATTAACCATAACAATGGGGACTCTTGCCCCCGATGCATAATGGAGTAGTTCGTGCATCAGAGCTATCCCTTGCGACGATGTTGCTGTAAACGTTCGCACACCCGTTAGGGATGCGGAGATACATGCCGCCATGGCCGAATGTTCCGACTCTACCTTCATCATTCTGGCTCCTAATACCCCCTGACTATCCCATTCGGAAAGTTTTTCATAAAGGGGAGTCTGGGGAGTAATTGGATAGGCTGCGATAATCTGGGGCTTGGCCAATCTTGCCCCGTAAGCAGCGGCATGATTACCCGATAGAAACAACCTCATTTTTTTCCACCACCATATCGATGACATTTCTTGGGCAGGCCACTGAACAGATGCCACAGCCTTTGCAATAATCATAATCAAAATCATAAAATCCTGACTTTGCATCTTTGAATATAGACATGTCCGGACAGAAATCTATACAATTTTCACAATCAATGCAGGTTCCACATTTAAAACAACGTTTAATCTCTTCTTCGAATTGTTTAGATTCAAGTCCTGCGATTACCTCTTCAAACGTTCTTATTCTATACTTAGGTTCCATCTTGTTTGGGTTATTTCGAGCACTTAAGGAGAAAAAAAGAGTATTAATCCGATCAAAAAGGACTACCTTTTTTAGATTATCCGAATTTTTCTTAGGGGCATCGATAAAGTGTTGAAAATTTTTATTTTGGCAGTTGCCTACCTGAAAGGCTAGAAACTCTTTCTCCGTATCTTTTCCGTCAAGGAAACAGGAAATAGCAAACGCTCCCATCTTACCGCTGGCAATAGCATCAGCAACGAAAGGTTTTCCCCCTATTGAATCTCCACCCGAAAAAACTTTGCGGTGAGACGTTCTTCCGAATTGATCTACAACAATCGTGCCCTCTCTTATCTTAATAACCTTATCCAGATTGAAGGATTTCATCGTTTGTCCAATAGCCAAAATGATCTTATCCGCCGTGTGTTTCTGGATATCTTCTCCTATTATAGGGATAATTTTCACTGTGGCAGATTCTTCATCTATTTTCACCTCTGCCGGGCAAAAATCGAGAGATAAAAGCTTTCCTCCGTCTTTATGAAGTTGATGAGGAACCCATCCGTTTAAAATGGTTATCCCCTCTTCCAATACTTCTTTAACTTCTTCTGAAAGTGCCGGCATTTGGTTTCTCGATTCAGGGCATAGTATGGTAATATTATTTTTTCCCCCATGGCGAAGTCGTAAAAGAGTTCGAGCCACATCTATAGCGACATTCCCACCCCCAATGATAAGCGTTTTTTGTGTTTTATCTTCTAGAAAATATTTTTGAGGATCAGCTAAGAAATCCACGCCCATTAAAATAGAATCATCTGAAGCAATCGTTTCAAATAGAGCTTTCCCTGATTGCAATCCGTTAGATATAAAGACAGCATCAAATGATTCAAGGTCATTCCACCCTAAGTCTTTACCAATTGTTGTCTTAAGGCGCGTTTGTATCCCCAGGGAAAGTATCCTTTCAATTTCGCAGTCAAGGATTGACCGAGGTAGACGATAAGAAGGGATTCCAAACCTTAACATACCTCCTAGCTCTGATTTGGATTCAAATAAGGTAACATCATACCCTAATCTGGCTAAATGATAAGAAGCACTGAGGCCTGCGGGGCCTGAACCTACGACGGCAATCTTACCTATTCTTGAGTTAATCGGGATATCCTTTTTTATATCCACTTGACCGTGTTCAGATAAAAAGCGTTCAAAGCTACGAATATTCACGGGCTGATCGAAATGTCCTCGATTACATTCCATTTCACAGGGGTTATAGCAAACCCTTCCGCAAACACCCGGCAAAGGATTTTCCTTAAGATAAATACCTAAAGCACTATCAATATCCCCCTTTGACGCGATATAAAAAGCTGTAGGAATATCGATGCTTTTCTTCTACAGTTGCTGCAGGGTAGCATTTTGTAAATGCCCGTAAACACTAACATTGTTCTTTGAAAATTCCATAGATTATCATAAATGTGGTGCCACAGATTAAGGCGATTATCCTTGACAT
>Ga0315295_10000941_pt1 | contig 24913 bp, 19 predicted proteins | sample YL17G14_0_MG_FD_204453 | JGI IMG/M metagenome (GOLD analysis project Ga0315295, IMG submission 204453) | Sediment microbial communities from Yellowstone Lake, YNP, Wyoming, USA - YL17G14_0 | ecosystem: Environmental > Aquatic > Freshwater > Lake > Sediment | place: USA: Wyoming | collected... | reverse complement strand
GCGCATGACTCGGGGCCATGATGGAGCAGCTTCTCCTTTCATGTAAGGCTCTTTCATCCTCTACTCTATGCCGGTTTATCCCGGCGCTTTCGATGTGTCCCTATGCCGTGTTGCCGTGTAGACCGCAAGGTGACCTTGCCGATGAAGCTGAGCGCTGTTCACTTCAGGGACCCCCTCCGCTAATAAGTGACAGGCTGTCTCGATAAGGGCACTGAGCCTCTCTTTCGTGACATCACTGACAGGCAGCGGCTTTGTGGGCGCAATCCTCACCTTGCGATCGAGAGAGCGGACAAAACCCTGCGCAACACTTACACCCGTCCGCTGCGACGCCAAGTAGCCCCACTCCGGGGGCGTAAAACCAAGCATAGAACGTAAGACCACAAACGCTATAGGTTCGCGAACAACGAGTGTAAATACTCTATCAGGGCTTAACTCATTGAAGCCATCGGTTGCCGATTTTAACGCCTCATATCCACGTTCGAACAATGGATAATCTACAAAGCCGACTCCCTTAGGCATGGTAAGAAACTCTGACTCCAGACATGAAAAGACGGCATCCACATAAGAGTCAGGGTCTCGTAGTATTTCATAAAGGGCTGCTTCAAAAGGGTATTCCGGCATATTCCTCCCCATATGCAACAGAGGCTTCCCGAACCTCGAGATGTTTTTCCCGTTTGTTTGCGGGCGTTGCCCCATTGAGATTCTTGATGACTTCCTGCCATCCTCCGAACTCTTGTATCCACTGCTCCACGCTCGAAATACGCGCTGCGGTTTCCCTATTTCTATCCCAGCCTTTCCGTAAAGACCAGATGACCAGTCTGATAAGGTGCCCATAAGCAATGCATCTTATATCACCCGCCGTTGGCTTAACTTCTCCGTCTTTCAATTTCGCAAGGTCAGCCTCTACAAGTCTGGCAACGCCGGCAGGCGTCTCAGTCAACCAGCGCCTGGGTGTGACGCCGGTCGAGCGGCAGACAAATACCGTATCGATAATCGAAGAACCGGTCCCGCTGATGTGAATGGAGGCGCCCATCTCCGCAGGACACGGCAGCGATGCGGAACAGGTCAGACCCGCATCCAATATCGCTACAGCAACTGGGGCATAGGCCCTGATATCGTTATGGTGATAGGTGAAGGCCAACGGATGCCCGGGTTTGAGGGCCTTTGCCATGCGCTGAAATACATTTGAAAGCCCTTCGGTGAAATGTACAATATCTCTACCCATATTCTCGTTGCCGGTAAGTTCATCTGCGTTGCGTGTCGAAGGCTTCTCAAATACGGATGAGGATTTGCCCACCAATCGTCTGAGCCAGACATAGCAGAAATCCATGAGCTCCGCATATTGGACATTGCCGAAATAGGGCGGATCGGTGAAGACCGCATCCAGTGAAGCTTCCTGCATGGTGACTCCCGCCGCGTCAGTACACAGAAGTTCTATATTTCGCGTAATAGACCCATTTAAACGATCACCAATCCATTCGCCTTTAATGGGAATAATCTCCTTACCACGCTTGCTATGTCGGACCTCAAATGGACTGTCGCAATATGACTTGGCCTTGCGAAACTTTTCGATAATGTTGGCCCAGCCGCCGCTTCCAATGCATATACCTTTTTTTGCATCCATGATACCGAGAATGTTGGACTCACATTGTACCAGGCCGACCGGAAAGCCATGCACGGAGAAGATATCCAGAGACTTCAAAGCTGTTGTGTCATAGCGGCAGAGCATATTCTGGTAGCGAAGCAGATCGGATAGATTTGTAGCCAACGCATTTTTCACCCGCTCATGTGAAAGCCCGGATATATGGCGGGCGCTAAGTTCCAGGGCAAGAAGCTGGCGGGGGTTGAACATCTCAGAGTACCGTTTATATCCCCATCGGTGAAGTCTGTCCGTTTCGTCACCGGACGGTATCTTGTCGTCCGGGATGAATTTCGCATGAATTTTAGCAAGTTGTTTTTCAGCTTCCCCGACTTTCGCCAGGTCACGTTCATCAGGTTTTTTAAAAAATCTTCCCAAATGGCTGCTCTTGCATTCCGCACAACGATATTCGATTGCGTATAGCCTGTGTTTATACGGTCCTGCGGATGCAGGTAAGATCGAGTTGACGGTTTCGCAATGACGGCATTCGCAACGATTCCGTTTCGCCGGCCCGGATTCAATCAGCCGCGCGGCGCAGAACCTGCAAGAACCGGCCTTTGACCTGTCATCAACTTCGGAAAGTTCGCCGCAGTCAGGACAGACAAAAACATTCTTTGGATGGCGCACATTCGCAGCAAGGAGGTACCCAGGAAAGAGATCGATGTCCCTGCCGCATGAGTAGCATTTCTTGACTTTGACCCAGAGGAAGTATTTAACATGGGCATTAGGCGACCCGCAGATAGTGCAGCGAGTGCGACAGAAATGGCCGATATCTCTCTCCAACGCTGCCTGCAGGTTCCTCGCCGCCCCTTCATAAACCTTGAGATCTATGTGTTCGATCTCTTGCTTCACTATCCAATAGGACATAGGGTTGATATCAACCCCTATCACGTCGCATCCGACACGATTCGCTTCGAGAAGCGGAGTCCCGCCGCCCATAAACGGATCGGCTATGCTAAGCCGCTTAAAATCGTTGCTGGTATAAAAGGCCTCTTTAAGAGGCGTTGAGGCAAACTCTGACAAGATCAAACCCCGGAAAAGGGTCCCCGGCCGCCTCGCAAACCACTTATGCACGGCTATAAGCGGGCGATAATTCTGCTGGATTTGTTTTTCTCTCAAAGAAAGATCGGCTATAAATGCTATATCAAAATTGCGTTCAATCATATGTCAGAGTAAGTCTAGCCGTAGATATTTGAAATTTTAACGTGAGAGATTATCTCTCACGTTAAGGTTGTAAGAATCTACCCTATTACACCTCATGTGTGATAGTCAACGATAAGTCGGAAATGGGAGAAAATGCATATAAAATAGACCTGCCCCAATTACAATCCCATGGCATACTGTATGACGGTTTGTCTAGAATCGGAAGAAGCTCCTTGGGAAGATTACGGTCTACTGTCTTCATCCGTTCACCCAGACCGGCCGCTGGAAGGAGGAGGTGTTTAGGATGACACGGGGGTGGGATTGACTGTTTCGTCATATCGCAATGAGAATACGTTAGCCGCGGGTCTACAATAGCCTCTGCGACAGAATCGCTTTTCTGGTTGATTAAGCCTAATGAAGTGCCCTTAGAGGAACTCATCGTTTTTCTCCTATCTTATTCAGGCGAACACCCCGCATCACCTGCCGCAAGCGGTGGTGTTTCCAAAGACTTGTTGAATAGTGCGTCACGCTGGCTCTGCAAGCCCGCCCATCGCAAGCGAAGCGCCGCGGTCAGGTGCATGTGGTTGTTAGACGCGCCCATTTCTTTACATCTCTGCTCGTTCCAAAACCTTCTCTAATCGTTTCAACGCATTGAATACTTGTCGCCCTATCCGCCGGATTTCTGCTACATCTTCTGGCCGCAAGACTGCCGCCTCTACCGCTTTTGCACTCGCTCGCAAGACCCCAAACGTAGCACTTTGGACAACCGTGCCTCCCCGCAAACGACCACTGCTTTGCACTATCTCCGCCACCACTTTTTCGCTCTCTGGCGCTAACGCGCGCTCTTCAGAGAAGGATTTCCCGAACTTAGCTTCAGTTTCCAGCGAGGTTTGTATCCGGCCATTTTGTTTGGCCGCCATATACTCTTCCTTCAAATCCCTACGTATCCCACCCCCAAAATAAATGTTGTAACTACGACACATTCCATCATAGATGATCTGGCCTTTATATGGTAACAGCACCGTTTCAACCAGAATCGGTAAAGGACGCCCCTGAAAGACCACTTCAAACGGCTCATATAACCCCTTCACCCCATATACCCGCGAATTCCCCATAAAAATGGCATGGTCTTTCATATAGCGATAAATATAGAACTTGCCCGCGATAAATCCTTTCCATTTGCCAATTAGTATCAATTCTTCATCAGACCACTTATCCGGATTGGCTTGGAGATAGGCTTCTATAAAATCTGGATGTTCCCACAAAGCGTCACGCACGATGACTTTCTGTTGGCTGTCAAGATGAGCATAGGCCTCGTAAGAATTCACATCTGGCAAAAGCTGTCGTTGTTGATTGACGTAGAATTGCAGTCCCCACATCAATCGAAAAAACTGAGCCGCATCATCATGAGATAATAGCATCTTCTTCCCTTTGCATTAAACGCGAACTCTCATTTTTAGTGCTGCCCCGTTCGGCGGGGACGGTTTTTTCTTTCGTCCCCGCCGAACGGGGCGCATCAGCGGCCGCGGCTCCGCCGCGGTCCGTCTGGATGCGCCTGGTCAAGGATTCAATTGGGGTCTGGCTTGCAAATATGCATTCCCTCATTTTACTGTGCTGAAGGCCTCCGCAGGCTCAGGCAAGACCCACATGCTCACGAAGAGTTTCGTGCAGTTTATCCTCTCAGAAAATATATCAAGGAACAGCCTGCGAAATATTCTCGCCATAACCTTCTCGAACAATGCCGCCATATTTCCCTGTATCTATTTCAAATTCCGTTTACGTAACGGCTTCGCCTTCTTCGACAAATGGAACACTATCCATGTACAATGTATCCGGGCAGAAGTCCTGTCCGCCCTGCCAACGGATGCTCCCCAGGAAGGGCTTAACCGAATTGAATACCCTTAGGTCTCTCAATTCTCTGAATATACCCTTATCAAGATAAGGCGTTACATCAAAGCGTCTTGTTTCACCGTTTGTGAAAAGTAAGGTTACGGTATAATCCGGGTTGGGGCACACAGCGATCACTCTTGGGTTCACGATCAAACTATCCTACTTGAGAGGGTCGATGGTGAAAATAGTCTGCCCCTTGCTTGCAAGATCCCAGTCCGCCATCAACTCGTCTTTGTGGATTTCGATCCAGGCTTCTACCAACTTCATCTTGCCGGATGGGATCGCGCCCTCAAGGATTTCTCCACCTGGAATTTCGATTACCGCTTCTCGTTCCTGGTACTTGACGTGAATGTGCGGTTTGTGATGCCGTCTACTGTCAAAGAAGTACATCGAAATGATAATGCCATAAAACATTGCAATCACAGCCATGAGTCAGACCTCTCTGCCTGGATTGAAGTTCATATTGAACATGTCTTTGCAAGCCGTCCAATTTCTCCACTAATGATACAAAATTTGGTCTGCTTTCGGCAAGGATGCGAATAACAAAGAGGTAATAAATCACCGACGGTTTTGGCAATTTAAAGTGATCTGTTGGTACATTTGCCGGACACTTTTCATAATAAAAGGATTGAAAAAAGACATCGTTTGAGCGTACTATGAAGATAGCGTGGAAGTCCCTGTCATAGAAAAAGACTCTGAACTGAAATTCCCTCATTTTGCTGTGCTGAAGGCCTCCGCAGGCTCAGGCAAGACACACATGCTCACCAAGAGGTTCGTGCAGTTCATCCTCTCAGAAAAGATATCAAGGAACAGCCTGCGAAATATTCTCGCCATTACCTTCTCGAACAATGCCGCCAAAGAGATGAAGGAAAGGATCATCGAGTGGCTCAAATTGCTTCATTTCGGTGACCCGGAAAAAACCGAACAAATGCTTGAGGCGGTCTCCATGAACAGGGAGAAACTGGCGGAGCGAGCGGGGCAGATGGTGGAGGAGATACTCCGGGACTACGCTGATTTCGAGGTGAGGACTATAGACAGCTTCATGACGTCGATCTTCAAGACCTCCGCCATCGACTTTGGATTCAACACTGAGTTCGATATCCTTATGAGCAACAATGCACTTATGGCTTACTCCTTTGATCTCTTCTTGAGAAACGTCCGGGAGGGCACGAAGGAAGCGGAACTCCTTCTCGGTATAATCTCAGCGATCCGGGAAGGGAAACAGGGTCAGGAAGCCTATATGTGGGACCCGTCATCAGTCCTCCTCGAAGAGGTCAAAAGCCTCTATGGAAAGCTCTCAGCGACCGGCAAGAAGCCCGTGATAGAGGACTACTCAGGGGCCTTTGACGAGATAAAGGATGAGATAAAAAATGACATTGGGGGTATTGAAGTGCTGATCACTAAGTCGGAGCTTGCGAGGCGGGCAAACTCTTCTTTTAAGTCAATTCTAGATCTCGTGAGGGAGGGGAGGTTCGCGGACCTGATCGGCAGAAGACTCACGAACCCTCCGGTCAATAAGCCCGGAAAAGGAAAATCAGCTCTTCAGACCTCATTCGATCAGATTGTCGGACAGTGGGAGAACACCCGCAGCCTCATCAACAGGTACATCGCCCTCCTTGTCCGGTCCCGCCCCATGCCGTATCTCAGGGTATATGAATCATTCAGGGAAATCGTTGAATCCGTCAAGAGACGTCAGGGCAAGGTATTCATTGAAGACATCAACAGAAATCTTGCCGAATACCTGAACGGGGAAATCGTCCCGGATATCTATTTCAGGATCGGCGAAACGATCTACCACTTCCTGATCGACGAATTCCAGGACACCTCTCCCATTCAATGGAACAACCTCTTCCCTCTTCTGGAGAACGCTCTGTCTCAGGGTGGGAGTCTCTTCGTCGTAGGCGACACTAAGCAGGCGATCTATGGTTTCCGGAACGCCGACTACAGGATTATGAGAAAGTCGGAGCGCATCAACCCCTTCCCTTCCGCCAGGCACTCTGTAAGGGAACTCAAAACGAATTTCAGAAGCCTCAAGAAGATCCTTGACTTCAACGAGAGGGTATTCAAGGAGATAGTTGCAGGAAATGACAAATACAGGGAGGCCGGGACCAGAAGCGGTCTGACCGACTACGTCCAATGCTCCAGAGACGGCAGCTCCCAGGGATACTGCGAAGTGGTATTACAGGAAAGGGATGACGAAACCCCTCCAGAGCGGTGTGTCATACAGGGCCTCGTCAAAGAACTGAGATCGCGGGGGTTCAGCTATGGGGATATCGCCATACTGACCCGGAGAAATGAAGACGTCGTGAAGACCACCCTTTGGCTGAACGAGAAGAACATCGACTTCATTTCTTACAGCAACCTCGACATACGGAGAAGGAAGATAACCGGCGAAATCGTCTCGCTGCTGAACTTTCTCGATTCCCCCATGGATGACCTCTCTTTTGCCACATTCATAAGCGGAGAGATCTTCGGTGCACGGATGCGGACGGACCATCCCGAGATTACCACCGGGATACTCAGGGGGTTTCTCTTCACATATAGAGGGAGCTCCCCGCTCTACAAGTCATTCCAGAAGGAGTTTTCGGTTTTATGGGAGAAATACTTTGCCGGCCTCTTCAAGGCCTCGGGGTATTTCCCGATCTACGACCTTGTGACCGAGGCTTATGCTGTCTTCAAGGTGTTTGAGGCACTGGCGGATGAGGAGGCAGCCCTTGTGAAGATCCTCGAAGCGGTCAAGGAGTTCGAGGGGGCCGGATACAACAGCATCAGGGACTTCCTTGACTTCGCAGGCGACAGCGAAAGCGGGGAGTCCGAGTGGAATATGGACGTGCCGAAGGCACTGGACGCTGTCAAGGTAATGACGATTCACAAGGCAAAGGGCCTCGGATTCCCCGTGGTCATTGTCCTTCTTTATGAAGGCCGGAACAGGGGGTTTGACTACATCATCGAGGAGGAAGAAGATGGAGTGCGGCTGCTCAAGATCAACAAGAAGACGATGGTCAGCGATCCCACATTTGAGAGGCTCTACGAAGAGGAAACGACAAAGGAAAAGGTGAACAGGCTCAACAGCCTGTACGTCGGCTTCACGCGGGCAAAAGAGGAGCTCTACGTGATCGGTGTAAAAGGCAAAAGCGATACATTTCCCTTTGATCTCCTTCCCGGGAGCGACTTTGAAGCCACAGCAAAACCTGACAGAGGTTACATTCCTGCTGCAAAGTCTTCCGAGGTCTTCAATGTGAGACATTACCCTAAACAGATAGAGGAAGAGGTCAGAACGGACGAGATGATCAGCGTCGAAGAGAGAGCAAGGGGAGAATTCATCCACAGGGTTCTTTACCACATCGAATATCTGCACGACGACATGGAAAGCGTGCTTGAGGATATCATTAGAAGAGTAAAGCTCGAAACTTCATCAGAGTCAGCCGCAGAGGGAGTGAAAGGGCTTCTTCTTCGCCTCTTCGGACGCAGGGAGATAGCGACCTACTTCGAGCCCCGTCCTGAGAGAGAGGTGAAAAGGGAACAGGAATTCTCCGATGAGGAGGGACATCTCTTCAGGATGGACAGGGTCGTGATCGACCCGGACAGGGTTACGATCCTGGATTTCAAGACCGGGGGAGAAGGCTGGGCTGAAGAGAACTACAGGGCACAGTTGAGAAAATACATGAAGATCGTGAAGGATATTTATCCTGGCAGACGACTGGAAGGCAGAATAGTGTATATAGACCTCGGAGAGGTCAGGACATTATGACCAACGCGCTGATCATAAGTCCACGGGAAAACCTCATCGAAAAGACAGCAAGCCTCATACGCCCCTTCAAGAAGGACTACTCTCACAACCTTGTCGTGTTTCCGGGCAGAAGACCGGCGCACTTCCTTCGACGGGAACTGGCAAGAAAGGGAAAAGGCAGCTTCATCCCCCCCTTAATCCTGTCTATGAACGGGTTCGTGGATTATGTTACGGAAGCCATACACCCGGTGAGAAACGTGGAGACAGTCGATGCCGTTGCCATCCTCTACCATATCCACAGGAGCGCCCCTGAACCCCTCGGTGGAGAAAGCTTTCTCACCCTCGATAGTTTCTTTTCCCTGGGAATAAAGCTTTACACGGACATGGAAGAGCTTTATATCGAGGGAGTATCTCCTGCCATGGTAAAGGAAATCCAGCCGTTCACTGATGAGATGATACCCAGGCATGCACTGGCGAGGCTTCAATCACTGCACTTCTTCTATAAGACCTTTTACGAGAAGATTGCACAATTGGGCATGGCGACAAGGTCCATGAGGTACCGCATGGCAGCGGAAAGGATCCTCGAAAGCGGCATTGGCAGATTCAAAAAGATGATATTCGCGGGATTCTATGCACTGACCAGGTGCGAGAAGGATCTGTTCAGAAAGCTGCTCCCAAGCGAAAAAGCAATCTTCATATTCCAGGATGGCCCGGGTCTTGGAGAGCGACTTGCAGAGCTGGGAATAGAGACCGGGGATGCCCAACCGTCTCACCCTGACCCGGAAATCCATTTTTACAGTAGCCCCGATACCCATGGCCAGGTCTTCGCCCTTGGAAGCATTCTAAGGGAAAAATCCGAGAAGGAGGGATTGCTGAACGAAAAAACCACGATAGTACTGCCGTCTTCAGAGACCCTATTTCCCCTTCTCCGGCAGGGGATGACATGTGTAGACAAGGACAACTTCAACATCTCTCTCGGGTATCCATTGCACCGTACGCCTGTCTTTGGGTTTCTTAATAATCTCATGGAATTGATTGGCTCCATGGAAGATGACCGGATGTACGTCCCTGACTATATGAAGTTCGTACTTCACCCATACACAAAGAATATTTATTTCAAGGGAAACGCCGGGATCACGAGGATCATGTTCCACACTATAGAGGAGATACTCCAGCAATCGAGGACCAGGACGTTCGCGACCCTTTCGGAGATAGAAAACACCGACAAGATACTCAACGGTATTACCGAGAAGCTTCGTCAGGAAGAAGAAGGCATGACCAGGGAGCTCGTCAGGGAACACCTCAGGATGATTCATCTTCACACCATTGAGAAATTTCTCGCCTTCAGGGACATCAGGGACTTCGCCACAAAATTCACCGAACTTCTCACATTCATCTTCAACAACAGTACGGCCCGACTCCATACCCTCTTCTACCCTTTTTCGGAGTCCTTCATAAGGACTTTAGATACAGTCTCCAAATCCCTGATGAAGGATATGTCGTTCGCGGAGAGGACGAGCTATTTCACATTCTTCAGAAAATACATTATGACAGCTCACGTGCCCTTTCCCGGTACCCCGCTGAAAGGTGTCCAGATCCTCGGCTTCCTCGAAACGAGAAACATCAGGTTTGACACTGTCTTCATTCTCGATGCGAACGAAGAGGTAATCCCCGACACCACGAAGGAGGATACGCTTTTGCCCCTCAAGGCACGAGAGATACTGAAACTGCCGACTTATCTGGACAGGGACAAGCTGTCCGCCTTCCACTTCGAAAATCTCGTAAGAGGCGCAAAGGAGGTACACATTTTCTTTGTGGAGAATGATACCAAGGAGAGATCACGCTTCGTGGAAAGTCTCCTCTGGGAAAGACAGAAAAGAGACAGATCGACCAGGGCAAGTGACTATATGCAGGCTGTCCAGTACAAGGTCAAGCTCGGGAACGATATCCCCGCCGGTATTCCGAAAACCGACGGGGTAGTCAGTTTCGTGAGGGATTTCACTTACAATGCCACGGTCCTTGACACATACCTCGATTGCCCGCTTAAGTTTTACTACAGCTATGTGCTTGATCTCGGGAAAAAAGAGGCGATCACGGGAGACATCGAAAGGGCTGATATCGGCAAGTTCGTCCACCGCGTCCTCTCATCGTATCTCTCAGGAAGGATGAACAGAATTCTGAAAGAAACGGATATCGACCTGGAGGAGATGGATAATCTGATCGATGATCTTTTCGGTCGGGAATACGGTGCCAACCCTACCGGAGCCGTGTATCTTCTGAAAGCCCAGATCAAAGAACATCTCAGAGAATATCTCAGCAAATACTATATACCGCTTATCACCAAGAAGAAAGTGACGATTATCGGAGTGGAAGAACATATCGAAGCAACTCTCAACTCACACAAGCTCAAAGGTCGGCTGGACGTAGTCGAAAAAAGGGATACCAAGATCCACATACTCGATTATAAGAGCGGTTCCAATACAAAGAACCTGAGGATAAGCTTCGACAGGCTTGATCCTGACAACAGGGATTCCTGGGATGAAGCGATCGGAAGCCTCCAGCTTCCCTTTTATCTCATTCTGTACTCTGAGCGGCACGGTATAAACATAGGGGATCTGAAAGGAATGTTTTTGCTTCTTGGCCGGTCCTCGATAAACAAAGAAATTGAACTTCCCTTATTTGATGCAGATGATGACGGCTCGAATTTCGACGGATTAAAGACCGTGATCAGGGGTCTTCTCGAAGAGATAGTTGACCCGGATGTTCCATTTACCGCCGCCTCGAACAGAAAAAACAGTTGTCCGAAGTGCGATTTCCAGTATATCTGCGGAACACAATGGGTTACCGGCTAGATTTCAGGAAAAACATCTCGTCTCAAGAAAAGGATATTCAACACCTCCGATGGAAAAGAAAGCTCCAATTTTGACAAACTCGTAAAAGTCGTCATACCCGCGAAAGCTGGTATCCAGAGAGCATACAACTATTTGAAAAGACTGGATTCCCGTTTCCACGGGAATGACAAAAAAGCACTTTTTCAGACTTTTTACGAGTCCATCAATTTTATTAACGACATCTTTCACCTCCATAATGCCGAAAAAGGCCAATTCCGATGAAGCTCCCCGCCGCAAGCAGCGGGGTATCTTCGGGAGTTATGTTATATTCGCCGCAAGCGGCGGGGAATTAGACCCGTAAAGATTAAAAAAGAAAGGAGCCACAAATGAAGGAAACCACAAAGAAGAGGAAGAAAACAATATGGGGGATAGGTAAGAGGCACATCAGCAGGTTTTGAAGTAGGACAAATACATTGTGCTTGCTGCGATCAACAGGGTCTGTAAGCCCAGGGCGTCATCAAAACGTGGTAGCAAAGGACAATTCTCCCTCAACTTTTCAGTATAGGATTATCAAGTGTGAACGGTCAGCGATTCTGGGATGCGATGGATGAAATCGATGTACAGGTTATCCCGAAGATTGAAGAGAAACTATGGGAGAGGATTTTCCAGGAGTACAAGATTCCTTTGGATGTCCTCATCTATGACACCACCAATTTTTTCAATCTGCTTATTGTTGCGTGTAACTCCGGAATTTCTTATCATACCGATGGTTTTCCGGTATCTCCCCGCTGGGGTGAGGCATACGACGCGGGCGAGGTAGCGCAGGTGGGCATCATTCCAGTTGGCCTTCCCTTCATAGCGAATGTTCAGCCGCAGGAGGAATGATTTAAGGCGGAACTTGGCGGCCTTGAGATCCTGGATGGCGTCTTCCCGTGCACGGGATAGGTTGCGGATCGTCTCGTCCCCGACAATGGCGACATAGATTGTGATGAGATTCCCCGAGCGGGCCAGACAGGCAAGTTGGACAGCATCCCGGCGGTCGTTCTTCACCTTGTCGCCTGGCTTCCTCGGGATGAGTCAAAGGGCTAGACGATGTTACCCCCTCATCCTCCCATGCCAAAGAGGGGCAAATGAGAACTCTTGACTAGAGGGATACGTGCTACATTATCTCAACCGTATCTCTATTGCGGCCATGGCCATGACGGTTTGGGAAAGAGTATTGGTCAACGATTATGCTAAAATGAGCATTAATGGTGCATGATAGCCACATTACAGAATCTGCACTCCTCGATGCCTTGAAGACAGTCTTTGGTTTTCAGGCCTTCCGGCCCAATCAGGAATCCATCATCAAGGCCATTATGCACATGCGGGACGTGTTTGCGGTGATGCCCACGGGCGGCGGAAAATCTCTCTGTTACCAGCTTCCTGCAAAGCTGATGGAAGGCACCGCTATCGTGATCAGCCCGCTCATTTCGCTCATGAAAGACCAGGTAGATGCAGCGCTTGAGAACGGAATCCCCGCAGCTTTTATCAATAGTTCGATGACTACCCAGGGAATATCCAATGTGTACCGAAAGTTGAGATATGGCAAGGTGACGCTACTGTACATTGCGCCTGAACGGTTCACGACGCAGCATTTCCTCGAAACACTAAAGACCGTTTCCATCTCGCTATTTGCAATAGACGAGGCCCACTGTATATCTGAGTGGGGGCATGACTTCCGTCCTGATTACCTGGGCCTTTCTCTCATTCCTGAAGTCTTTCCTGACGTACCGATTTCGGCCTTCACCGCAACAGCCACCATGAAAGTCCAGAACGACATCATCAAAAGGCTCGGCCTCAGAAATCCTCATGTCGTGCGTGCGTCGTTTAACCGTCAAAACCTTATCTACCAGGTGAAGCCGAAATCGAAGCTCGAACCGCAGATACTTGAATTCCTCAGAGACCACGAAAGTGAATCAGGAATCATCTATCGGACCACACGCGATTCGGTTATGGAAACCTTCGAGTTCCTGGTTTCAAGAGGAATCAGCGCCTTGCCTTACCATGCCGGGTTGTCTTCCGAGGAGCGATGTAAGAATCAGGAGGCATTCAGCAGGGATGAGGTAGCAGTGATTGTGGCAACCATTGCTTTCGGCATGGGCATTGATAAATCGAATGTAAGGTTCGTGATCCACGCAGACCTTCCCAAGAATGTCGAAAGCTACTATCAGGAGACAGGCCGTGCGGGACGTGACGGGGAACCGGCCTATTGCCTTCTCCTTTTCAGCCGAGGAGATATCCCGAAGATTCGATATTTCATTGAACAGATCACAGACGATCATGAAAGTGCTGTCGCGACGGAGAAGCTGAATCAGACGGTCAGGTATGCTTCCCACAACGTATGCAGGAGGAGGCAGCTCCTCGGATATTTCGGTGAAGACTATCCTGATGACAATTGTGGCGCCTGTGATATTTGCTCAGGATCTGCCGAACAGATTGACATCACCACAGATGCGCAGATCGTCATGTCGGCAATGTCGAGGACGCAGCAGCGCTTCGGATCAGGCCATATCATCGATATCGTAACCGGCGCTGACACCAGACGCATCCGCGAGCTGAAGCACAACGACATAAAGACTTACGGGGTAGGGAAACACAGAGACAAGAAATTCTGGCGTTCTCTCATCGACGAGCTTCTTGCACAAGGTATCGTTGTGCAGGACGGTGATCAATACCCGGTTCTGAAGCTGGCACCAAAAGGTTCTGCCATCCTCTATGGCAAGGTAAAAGCCTATGCGTTGAGGGGAGTTGAGCCAAAGACAAAGGTCCATAAGCAGGAGGGCCGTGCATTCGAGTCTGACGGAGCTCTCTTTGAAAGGCTCCGGCGGATGCGGAAGAAAATTGCAGACGAACAGTATGTGCCACCCTACGTCATATTTTCCGACAGAACACTCCATGAGATGTGCAGATACATTCCCAGGACATTATCCGAAATGAGAGGGATAACTGGCGTCGGCGACACCAAGCTTGAGAGATATGGAAGTATTATCATAGAGGAGATAGAAAAGTACCTCAATGACAACTCTGGTGTTCCATCGACCTGCAGAAGACCGGTTACTTCAGACGAGCCCAAGGCCGGACGGTCACAGAAGAAGAATAAGGGCGGGACAGTTGAAGAAACCTATGCCTTATTCAAAGAGGGAATGTCTGTCGAGGATATCGCCAGGATGCGTAATCTCGTGCCCTCCACCATCGTCTCGCATATTGAACAACTCATCCGCAAAGGCCACAATATCGATGTGGACCGTCTCGTTGATCCAACAAAACGGAAAAAGATAGAGAACCTCTTCTTATCCACAGGACAATGGAGTCTCAAACCAATAGTCGAGCAATTCAATGGTACGGTGAGCTATGAAGAGGCGCGCATGGTCAGGGCCTGTATGATATGCAGAACGGAAAAGTGAATCTCCCGTGAATTGTTCCATTGCTCCGATATATCACAGGATGTGCTGATATGTTGCAAAAATGCAAGGGCTCTCTCACTTTTTTGCGTGGCTTTCTTGCGTATGACCCAGATCGAGGCTATGAACCTTTTTCTGGACGGAGGAATCAAGGGGAACCTCGATGCATCTGATGTCCTGAACTCACTGGACCGCTTTATACATAACCTCAAATAAGACCTTTCAGCATGGTGTATAATACTCGGTGCTGATTGTCGGTCTCACGGGAAACTACGGAACGGGCAAGAGTAGTGTCCTCAGGATGTTCGGGGAACTCGGAGCCATAGTCATCGATGCGGACAAGATCGTCGACTCGCTCCTCGAAGACAGGAGTGTTCTGGAGAAGATAAAGGAGATGTTAGGAGGAAAGGTCTTCTCCGAGGACGGAAGAATAGACAGGGTGAAGGTTGCAACCCTCATTTTCCAGGAAAGGAAATTACGGGATGCCCTGGAAGGTCTCCTCCACCCCCTCGTCTTCCAAAGGATGGAAGATACCCTGAGGGATGTGAAAGGAGAAGGGAGTATTGCAGTCATAGAGGTCCCACTCCTCTTCGAGAAGGGATATGCGTGGAGATTTGACAGGACGATCACGGTGTACGCCAAGGAAGAGACTTCCTTGAGACGGCTTGAGCAGTCAGGTGTTCTTAGAACAGATGCCCTCATGCGGATGAGAGCACAGATGCCAATAGGGGAAAAGATGGAGAAGGCAGACTACGTGATAGACAACAGCGGTTCCCTTGATCAGACTAGAAGTCAAGTGGCAGAAATATATGGCATGCTCGCGGAGGACCATACGGTATCAACAAAGGAACGGAAAACTTGCAAATAAGGGATGACCGGAACATGCACATTTATGGAACTCCGGGACTTTTCCCAAGGCGATGATACTCATCATGGGTCTTGAACAGCTACGTGAGAGATTCGAGCATGTCATTCTCACGATCGGAAATTTTGATGGTCTCCATATAGGGCATCAGAAGATCTTCAGGGCTGTGGGAGAAAGGTCGAAAGCTACGGGGGGAACAGCAATGGCGATGACCTTTGATCCCCACCCCATGCGGGTTCTTGTGCCCGAGAGGGGCCTGAAGACGCTCATCCCCTTCGAAGAGAAGGTACGGCTCATGGGTTTATTCGGCATAGACGTGGTCCTCAGTATACCATTCACGAAGACCTTTGCCGGTGTGAGGCCAGACGATTTTATCAGGGATGTGATTGTCGGAGGTATTGGAGCGAGGGAGGTCATTGTAGGCCACGGGTATTACTTCGGCAAGGGAAGAAAAGGGACGACGGAGCTCTTGCGGAGAAGGGGGAGGAAGTACGGGTTCCTTGTCAAGGTTGTCAGGAGTGCGAAGTTATTCGGGGGTGTGGTGAGCAGCAGCAGGGTGAGGGACCTCCTCAGCAGGGGAAACGTGAATAAGGTGTCCTGGCTTCTCGGGAGGCCTTACATGATAAAAGGCAGGGTGGTCTCCGGAACGGGACGCGGGGCAAAAGTCCTCCAGGTTCCCACGGCAAACCTCGATACGAACTATGAGATTGTGCCAAAAGAGGGAGTGTATGTGGTGAAGGTTGGATACAGGGGGAGACTTCTGGAAGGTGTTGCGAATATCGGGAGGAATCCTACCTTTGGCAATTCGTGTCTGTGTTATGAGGTCCACATCCTCAATTTCTCAGAACCTCTCCTTGGTGAGGAGATCAATGTCCATTTCATCGACCGCTTGAGGGATGAGAGGAGATACCCTGATGTGACTGCCCTGAAGGAACATATCATGCAGGATATCGCACAGGCAAGGGATATCCTGGTGAAGGGGAACTACCCTAAAGCACAATAGGATCGACATCGACCGATATGCGAAGTCCCTTTCTCTTCTTCAGACTCTCAAGCACTCCCTGTGCATACTGATAGAGATTCTCCCTATGGACTGACTTCACGATCACCTTGCAGAGATGAACACCCTTTTTTATGATGAAGAGGGGGCCGATCACTTCGACCTTCTTATCGAAGGGCTTCATAGAATCCATAATTGTATCAGATAAGTCGTTCCTCGATGCAAGGGTGAAAAGGAACATCCTGGAATATGGCGGGTAGAGAAGGGATGCTCTCTTCGCAAGCTCACCCATGAAAAAATCAGTGAATCTGTATTTCTTGACGTATTTGTACACCTCGCTCTCGGGCATCCTGGTCTGGAGCATGATGCGTCCCTCGGGCTTCACGTATTCAGAGATGGCGATGATCTCCTGGAAGAGTAACTCGGAGGACCTGAAGTCGGGCTGGTGGAGGCTCGTGTCGGGATTCAAAAACACACAGAGTTTGCATGTCCATCTCTGGCGGAGTCTTCCTGTCATGGCCTTCGTTCCGACCACAACACCTTTTTTTTGAAGAAACTCCGAAAGACCCCGCGTCTCGGAGTGATGCTTCATCACATCCCTGTCGAACCTCAGCGGGTCGATGCCGAGATACCTCTTTAAATCGGAAGTGATCCTCTGGGTGCCTGCTCCCACCGTTTCGAGCCTTGTGCTATGGCAATTCATACACGCGTTATGTGCCGGGATTTCCCTGTTACAGGAGTTGCACCTCAAGATCTTTTTGTCCCTGTGGTAGATGAGGGGGACGCGGCATACCAGGCACGACTGAACCTCATCGCATTCAGCGCATTTGATCATGGAATAGCCCTTCCTGTTGATGAGGAAAATGACGTTCTCTTTGTCTTTAATGCATTTCGATGCCGCCTGAATCGCTCCATAGGAGAGTGAGGGGGTTGCCATTTTAGAGTGCCTCGTATCGACGATATCGATTCTTGGACGCCCGGTCTCACGATCGTGCTTCAGGAATATATATTTTCCTTTGAGTGTATTTGAGAATGATTCTATCGAAGGAACGGTAGAAGAGAGGATGACGAGTGACCTTTCGAGAAAACCGCGCATCACGGCAACATCCCGGGCATGGTATCGAACACCCCCGATGTTCTTATAGGACCTATTCTGCTCCTGTATCACTGCGATGCAGGACAGAGACTTTAGCGGAGCCGACACAGCCATCCTGGTTCCAAGGACGACGTCGGAATCACCGGAGAGAAGACGGTCCATCGCCCATTTCTTTTCTTTTTTTGGGATCCTCCCGTGAACTATGGTCAGTCTGTCTCCAAATACCTCTCCCAAAAGCGGTGAGAAGAGTTCGATATGCGACGTCTCGGGGACGAGGATAATAAGGTTTTTCATATCCTTTGTGGCGTCAAGGACAAATGCGAGCTCGTGCAGCAAGGTAGATGCGTGGAAGAGGTATGTGTGATACCCACCCTTGTTGAGAGATTCCCTCACCTTTGACACTATTTCTTGTGTAACTTCCGGGAGTTTGAGGGAACATGGCGGGTTGCAGGTATTGACTGCATTTGTGCCATGGCCCATTCCTGGCCTCCCATGCCTTTTAAGCAATTCCGAGGGCACCATTCCTTTAAGTACAATACCCTCCGGGGCGAGATAGTACTTTGCCATCCATCTGAAGAGCCTTATCGTTGTCTCGCTGACGACCGGTCTGTCAAGGGCGATGTCGATAATCTCCTTTATATCTCCACTGGGCGGATGGTGTGCCTTCCCGAAGACTATTCCAGAATGGAGCTTCTTCTTTACCTCTGCCCTCACCACCATTCCCGGCAAGAGGGGACCATGATCGGGATTACAGCGGTAGGTGAGTGGACCTAGGTTGAGGGGAAAGACAACATCAACTAATTCCATGGGGAATTTTACCACAGCCTTACCTCTCACCTATTGATTTCACCTGCCAGTTGCAAAAACTTTGTCGACAGAGACATGTCGGATTTCCTGAAAAGCCTTTATCGGCGATACATTGAAGTATCGGAAGCCACGTTCCAAGCCTGACTGCATGACCACACCCCAGGTGAGGTTGACCATGCAAGCGGAATGAGTGCCATTTCATCGCCTTATAAAGGCGTTGAGGGATGTCTGCCATGTCTTTTCTGCAACACATAGGTTCATGTCCGGTATGTCAGCACTTAAGTTTTTGGAAAAAGAAACGATAAGATGAGAGGATAGGAAACATTCCCCAAGATGGAAGGAGCAACTATGGAAGACACCATCAGCCTTTTCAATAAGGTGTTTGCAAAGTGTACGGAGCTTGGTGCTTCTGACATTCATCTTTGTGTCGGGACTCCCTGGAAATACAGGCTTCACGGACATATCATCCCCATATCTCAGCTCCAGCCTCTCACGATAGCTGAGAGCGAATTTTTTGTGAGACATTTACTGCTGCAGTCGAAGGCAATCCCTGAGGAAGAGATCGAAAAAACAGTTAGGACACTCCAGGATCATGATTGTTCCTATTCCGTCCCCGGATCATCCCGTTTTCGTGTCAACATCTGCCGCCAACGGGGGTCGTATTCCATTGTGCTCAGGGTTATCCCCGTTGAATCGCCTACCATCGATGGGCTGGGTCTTCCTCCGGTCATCAAGGATATAGTAATGGAAGAGCGCGGCCTCATCCTTGTTACCGGCATCACGGGCAGCGGCAAATCCACAACCCTTGCTGCCATGGTAGACCTGATCAACCACACCAAGCCATGCAAGATAGTGACGATCGAGGACCCGATTGAGTTCCTCCACAGAGAGGTAAAGGCCTCGATTGTGCAGCGTGAGGTGGGATCCGATACGGAGGACTTCGCAAAGGCGTTGAGGGCGGCTCTGCGCCAAGACCCTGATATTATCCTTGTCGGTGAGATGAGGGACAGGACGACCATCGATACTGCCCTTAAGGCTGCCGAGACAGGCCATCTGGTGCTCTCGACGCTCCATACCGCCGACGCCCCAAAAACCATCCAGAGGATTATCAGTGTATTCGACCTCAACGAGCAGAAGACGGTGCGCATCCGTCTCGCTGAGGCATTGAAGGCCGTTATCTCACAGAGGCTCATCCGCAGGAAAGACACCCAGGGAAGGATCGCAGTACTCGAGATCATGAGGAATACACTGAGCATCAAGGACTGCATCGAGAACCTTGAGAAGAGTGGGAGCATCAAAGACTTCATCGCAAACGGCAGGGATCAGTACGGCATGCATACATTCGACCAGCACCTCATGGAGCTTTTTGACCGGGGGATTGTCGATCTCCAGACAGCAAAGGCTGCCGCCACGAGTGCATCCGACTTTGAACGGAATGTGCAGTTCTACTAAGAGATCCTCACTTCGATGATCAACTCCTGAAAAATCTGCACCAATCATGCTCGAGCCATACGCATAGATCTTTTGGAGTATTGCTCCTGCGCCCCGTAGTCTATCATTACCTGCTTATTCCTTGCTATTGTCGGAAAAATAATTTTTAGGGCTGTTGGGTTTGGGGGTATGGGTAAGCTAATACTGGTATGTCTTTCGGTATGGCTCGTTGCCAAAACACTGTTTCCATTCTGCCGGAGTGAGGTTTTTCTCTTGTGACTAATGGGAACTCCAATAGTGTATAATACACTGCGAATGTTCCGTAGAAATTGTCATCGTATCAAGGAATAGGAAAGAGGAAAGAGGAGAAATCCTGAAGGAATGATACTGCGGCTCATAGAGGGAAAGACGCTCAATTTGATCGAAGGGGAGAACATCTACCGTGCCCTTAAGAGGCAGGGTGTCTTTATAGTTGCGTCTTGCGGCGGGAAGGGGACCTGCGGAAAATGCAAGGTGAAGGTTATTGAAGGGAGTCCCGAGGTCCTCTCTTTTGGGAAGCTCAGCCATAAGGAAAGAGAAACAGGGTTTGTCCTTGCCTGTCAGACGATCCCTACTGAAGACACTGTTATCGATATTCCAAAGGAGTCCAAGCTCGTTGTAGGAGATAAGATCGCGATTTCGAAATCGAAGGACCTCTTCGAACTCCTCCATTCCTTCAAGGCTGATGTCTCCCCATCGGTGAGCACCATCTGTCTTGACATACCGCCGCCCACGATTCATGACAACATCAGTGATCTCGACCGCCTCAGGAGAGTCCTGGCTGAGATAGGTTTGAGAGGGATGAAGTTCTCCCATGGTTTTGTCTCCTCAATGTCGAAGACCTTGAGGGATTCAGGATGGAAGATAGCCTTCGGGTATACCGATGACCTTGAAGGGGTATTCATATCAGATTCTAAGAACTATGGCAACAAGTGCGGGCTTGCCGTCGATATAGGAACGACAACTGTCGTGGTGTACCTCGTGAATTTCGCTGATGGGAGGATTATCGATGTGGGCTCCACCTACAATTCCCAGATAAGGTACGGAGATGATGTCATAAGCCGCATTGTCTACGCAACAGAGGGGAACGGACTGGACGAACTCAGAGGGGCAGTCGTTTCGGACATCAACGATCTCCTTATCCTCCTCACCGAAAGGCATGGGATATTGAGGGATGAGATCGAGTCTATGGTGGTGGCAGGCAATACAACCATGTCACATCTCTTCTGGGGGTTCGATCCCGGTTCGATAAGGGAGGATCCTTACATCCCGACGGTGAACTCCTTCCCTAAATGGAAGGCAGGGACCGCGAGACTCTCGATCAATCCCCAATCTCTGGTATATACAGTCCCTTGTGTTGCGAGTTACGTCGGCGGCGACATTGTCGCAGGGGTCCTCGCATCGAAGATGTACAGGAATGATGAAATCGCCCTCTTCATGGATATTGGAACGAACGGGGAGATCGCGATAGGGAATAACGAATGGCTCATGACGGCAGCGTGTTCTGCAGGACCATGCTTCGAGGGAAGCGGCATACGCCACGGCATGAGAGCGACAGAGGGTGCGATCGAGTCGGTCAAGATAAACCAGGATAATGAAGAGCCTGAACTACGCGTGATAGGGGATCCGAGACCCCTCGGCATATGCGGTTCCGGGATGATCGATGCCATATCAGAGATGTTTCTCAGCGGTATCATAGACCAGAAGGGGAAACTCTGGAAGATACACAATGGAGGGAGGATCAGGGAGGGAGAGGAAGGTCCCGAATTCATTCTTTACAAGGATTCTGGTAGGGAAGTCGTGCTCACCGAAGTTGATATCGAGAATATCCTCAGGGCGAAGGCAGCCATCTACGCAGGGGTCTCCCTTCTCTTCAAGGAGGTTGGCTTGGGTCTCGATGACATAGAGCGGGTGTATATTGCAGGGGGATTTGGGAATTACCTGAATGTCGACAGGGCGATCATCCTCGGGATGCTGCCGGACCTCCCCAAAGAGAAGTACTCGTTCCTCGGAAACACCTCGATTGCCGGTGCATATCTCTGCCTCCTTTCAAACGAGCTGAGAGAGGAGGCAGAGGTGATAGCCTCGAGAATGACCTATATAGAGCTCTCCGTGGCGAGGGGTTTCATGGATGAGTATATGTCCGCGCTCTTCCTCCCCCATACTGATATATCACAATTTCCTACCGTTGAAAGGTTAATCAGGGAGAGGGGGCGGTAGAAAAGGTTAACCCCCGATGTCCCCCGTCGGTACAACCGTCAAGTTGTCAATCAGCCTTGTGCTGCCGATCTTCACTGCAACGGCGAGCAGCGCTTCCTCTTCTATCCTTTCAATCTCTTCAAGCGTCTCAGGGCTATAGGCCGAAGCATACTGAACCTCCGAGACGAGAGGAACAGCGCGAAGTATATTTTCCATAAGCCTCTTCAGTTCCTTAACATCTGTTGTCCCGGACCTCACCGCCTCCGATGCCTCCTTGAGGCAACTGTAAATCGCAGTTGCTGCATGACGTTCATCTTTCAAGAGATAGGAATTCCTCGAACTCATCGCGAGCCCGTCTTTCTCGCGGACGGTAGGACACACTACGATCTCAATGCCCATGTTGAGGTCTTTCACAAGCCTCTTTATGATCACCGTTTGCTGGTAGTCCTTTTGCCCAAAATATGCCTTATGGGGAACCACAATGTTGAAAAGCTTCGTCACCACCGTCGCAACCCCTGTGAAATGGCCGGGCCTGAAGAAGCCGCAGAGTCTCTCAGAGAGTCCCTCCACCCTCACCTGGGTCGTGAAGCCATCGAGATACATATGGGAATCATCAGGGAGAAAGAGGATATCCACTCCCTCCCGTGCGAGTTTTTCGGTATCCCCCTCCATATCCCTTGGATACTTCAGGAAGTCTTCAGCAGGTCCGAACTGCTTCGGGTTTACATAGATGCTTGCCACCGAAATGTCGTTTTCTCCCTTTGCCATTCTCACGAGGCTGATGTGCCCCTCATGGAGCGCACCCATGGTAGGGACAAAACCGATTGTTTTGCCTCGCATTCTTTTGGTCATAGTGACGTCCAGCATGATCATCGGAATCCTGATGATCTCCATCTCAACCCCCACCCTTCCCTGTCATCCTTCAATTTCCTTGAGGAGCGCGTCGAGGAGTTCCCCCTCATCGAGTTTCCTGACGACTTTCCCCTTCTTGAAGAGGATCCCGAATCCCTTGCCCCCTGCGATTCCGATGTCGGCCTCCCTCGCTTCGCCGGGTCCGTTCACGGCACAACCCATTACCGCAACAGTGAGCGGTTTTCGGACATCCTTGAGACTGGACTCGACCTTCGATGCGAGTCCCCTGATGTCTATCTCGCACCTCCCGCAGGTGGGGCAGGAGACGATATCTGGTCCCCGTTCTCTCAGACCGAGGGACCTCAGTATTCCGTAGGCAACCCTCACTTCCTCGGCAGGGTCCGAAGTGAGTGATACTCGCATGGTATCACCAATCCCCTCAGACAACAGGATACCGAGGCCTACCGAACTTTTAATCATCCCCGTGAATGACGGTCCGGCTTCGGATATGCCAATGTGGAGGGGATACCGAAAGGTGTGTGAGAAAAGCCTGTACGCATCAATAGTGGTCAGGACATTGGAGGCCTTCAATGAGACCTTAATTTTCCTGAACCCCAGGCTCTCGAGGATCTCGATATGTTCTGCCGCACTCTCGACGAGGGCCTCAGGTGTAGGGCGGCCGCACTTTGCAAGGATCTTTCGCGAGAGGGACCCTGCATTAACACCAATCCTGATCGGTACAGACCTGTCCGAGGCAGCCGATACTACCTCTGCCACCTTCCATTTTGCACCAATGTTGCCAGGGTTGATCCTTAGACCGTCAACTCCCTGTTTGAGGGCCTCCAAAGCGAGCCTCCAGTCAAAGTGGATATCGGCAATGACAGGGATCCCGGCCTTCTTCCTGATCTCACCGAGGGCCCTTGCCGCATCCATGTCGGGAACAGCAGTTCTGACGATCTCGCATCCCCGGGCTTTGAGGGATTTTATCTGGTGTGCCGTTGTTGCAACATCCCTCGTGTCTGTCTTTGTCATGGACTGGACGGAAACCGGATGTCCTCCACCGATCAGGACATCCCCCACATTGATCGTAATTGTTTTTTTACGCCTTCTTACCATTGCCGAAATGAAGAAATGGCGAGTTCCTATAATTCATATTCGTAATAGTTCACCCCCACCCTCGCCCTCCCCCGTCGAGGGGGAGGAAATTGGATTTTTGGTGTGGAGACACGCACATGCGTGTCTCCACACCTTTCAAAAGGTCTCCCCTCCCCTCGCGGGAGGGGACTAAGGGGAGGGGGGCTGAACTATTACTCATATTCTACCACTTCAGGAATTGCCATTGGAACCGGTGATCCTCTTTTTCTCTCTGTAGACCCTTACGGCATTATTATGCTGTTCCAAGCTCACAGAGAAGTGGTGAGTCCCGTCATTGTTTGAGACAAAGTAGAGGTAAGGGACCATGGGAGGGTTAAGGGCTGCGATGATTGATTTTAACCCGGGTGATGCAATGGGACCAGAAGGCAAACCACTGATCACGTAGGTATTGTATGGTGTTTTCCTCGCAAGGTCTTCTTTTGTGATTTTTTCTCCCGAACGCTTCACCCCGTATATCGCAGTGGGGTCTGACTGAAGGTGCATTCCCTTTTTGAGCCTGTTGTAATATACCGCTGCGATAAGGGGCCTTTCTTCGTCTGTGGCAGCTTCCTTTTCTATTATTGAAGCAATGGTGAGTAGTTCCCTCTCTGAGAGGCCGAGGGAGAAGGTTTTGGCCTTCATTTCATCGTCATGCTTTTCCCTCGTACGGTGCACCATCATCGTCATTAACTCTTTGAGTGTATGACCCTTTGGGAATCTGTAGGTATCAGGGTATAGGTACCCCTCGAGGGAGGGAGAATCCACATCGAGGTCTTTAAGGAGGTCCCTGTCGGTGCACGCACTCATGAATTCT
>Ga0315295_10000940_pt1 | contig 24915 bp, 14 predicted proteins | sample YL17G14_0_MG_FD_204453 | JGI IMG/M metagenome (GOLD analysis project Ga0315295, IMG submission 204453) | Sediment microbial communities from Yellowstone Lake, YNP, Wyoming, USA - YL17G14_0 | ecosystem: Environmental > Aquatic > Freshwater > Lake > Sediment | place: USA: Wyoming | collected... | reverse complement strand
GATCGACTCCCTATTGGACAAATTGTACGAGAAGTACATCCTGCGCTCTACCGTAGCCCTATGCAGAGGGGGTCTGGATGACTGCCTGTCGCACAAAGTCCCCCCAATGGCGGTCATGGACGGTCTAATCGAGAGATCGGCCCAAATTCGGGATTCTACGCACATCGGGAAGTCTGTCGCTCTCATTCATGAGAAATCCAAGCAGGACTTCGATGATGCCAAAGCGGGGATCGTCAAGGGTATCCCGTCCTTCTACGGCCCGTTGAACGACATCATCGGGGCGTACTACCCGACCAACCAGTACATCATCGCCGCCCGTCCGAGTGACGGCAAGACCACCTTCGCCTGCAACGAGGCGATCCACAAGGGGCTGATCCTCAAGAAGCCCGTGGTCATCGTGTCGCAGGAGATGAGCGAACAAATCCTGCGTGAGCAGATGGCGGGTTCTATAGCCGACATCTCCTCGTTCTCCATGAGGCTTGGAATCTTCAGCGACGATCAGCGCACCCGCTTCCACGATGCGCTCGATCTTCTTAAGGACTCCCCCATCTACATCAACGACAACCATATGACCATCGAGGAGATTTGCTCTTGGCTCATCTACATGAAGGCTACCAAGCACATCGAGATGGCGATTGTGGACTACCTACAGCTTGTCCCCAACTCGCACTACATGATGAGCGGGATGACCACCAACGATGTCGTGGCGATCAAGTCCGCGAAACTCAAGCTGATCGGCAAGCGTCTGAATCTGGTGAACATGGTTCTCTCGCAGTTGAGCAGGACGGGGATCAGGAACAGGGAGAACACACCGCCGCCGCCCACGGTGGAAGCGTTGAGGGATTCCGGTGCGGTCGAGCAGGATGCGGATGGAGTGATCTTCCTCTACAAGAAACCCAACATGGATTTCACGGCGTTCATCAGCGACAAGGATTGGCAGATGGAGATCGACGTATCGAAACACAGGTGCGGCCCGTTGGGAATCTGTCCCGCCGTCTTCGTCAGGCGCAGGCAGAAATGGGAGACACCCACACAGTACGAAGTGAGGAGGAGCCATGAAGAAACCAACAAGAACTACGTCTCGGACGGTTTCAAAAACGAAACCAAGTCCGAAGCGGCAACCCAAGAAGACTTCAACACCCCGTATTGAGCAGGTGGTTGAGGGGATGATCAAGCTGACGCAGAAGTGCATCACGATCATCGAGAACGTGGAGATCGCGGAGACGGATCGCATGAAGGTTCGACTTGAGGAACTCAAGTGGACGCTCCTTCATTGCGGCTCCATCGACGAGATGAGGGCGAGATGGAAGGAACTCAAGGGTCAGCAGGTCGGCAAACAAGGAGAGGAGAAATACCGCATGAGTCTACAGCTACAGGCCAACGAGGCCGTGGCAAGAATAATGCTAGGAAAGAGCGAAACATTAGTTGACACCAAGTCCTAGTTTTGGTTCACTCGGAGTCAGACATGAACCAGTTTATCAACGTGATCATTTTCATCTATTTGGGCATCGGCCTGTTTGCCCTGCTCGATTGGATGAGGTTCGATAGTGCATCAACAAGAAAGGAGTATGCACATGGCGAAGAAGCAACAGAAGGGTGAGAGTCTCGACACATCAACGAGTCAGGAGCGGAAGCCTAACCGCAAGGGGACGAAGGAGAAGGCCAAGGTTCTCTTCACCCCGAAGGGGACGGCGAAGTATCCGTGGCTGTTCAAGCCCGATACGCGGTTCGATGAAGAGGGCGTGTACCACATGGGCCTCCTGCTCGATCCGAAAGACCCAGAGGTCGCAACGTTCCTCGCCTCGATCAAGAAGGAGACCGGAGGCAAGGGCAAGGTTCCCTTCAAGCGCGAAGAGGACAGCGATATGGTCTGCGTGAAGTTCAAGAGCGGATACCCGCCGACCGTGGTGGATGCCGCGAAGAACGCAGTCCCCCCGACAACCCGAATCGGCAACGGTTCGATCGTCAAGGTGGCGTACACCGTGAACCACTACAAGGGTTTCGGTGGCGGCGTGAACCTGTACCTGCAAGGGGTGCAGTTGATCGGCCTGACCGAGTTCAAGCGGGACATCGGGTTCGGCGAGGAAGAGGGATACAAGTCGGACGCAGAGTCCGATGCGAACGGCGACCTGCCGTACTAAAAACTCCGACTAAAAATTAGTCGCAAAAAAAGAAAGAGGTGCAGTCATGGCGTTGAAGAAGTTGGCTGAAGGGCAGGCCGCTCCTGCCAAGAAGACGGGTCGCGGGAAGTTCGTGGAACTCTTCACGATCGCGGAAGGGAAACTGGACATGATCAGCGAGTTCCCGAAGAACATCTCCACGGAAGCGAAAGCACGTTCGTGGCTCGGCAAGAATGGTGTGGAAGGCTTGACCTATCACATCATGCGTCCGGTGGGTGAACCCGTGACGGTCAAGTCCGTGTCGGTTCGTCGGTTGGTGTAACAACAAATGGGGGCCGTGCCGCCGAGTCCGGTACGGTTAAACGCGACTCCGCTGTTCACGATGCATCGGTTTGAACGGCAATAAACTTCGCCCCTTAAATCAACAGAAGGAAAACATGAAGTTCACGAACAAATGGGATTTGCCTGCCCCTCTGTGCAGGGCGATCAAGTGGCAGAACGACAGCCATGAGATGATCGAAGGGGTGGACATATCCAACACCTCGTTGATCGACTCTCCGCTGATCTACTGGCTCAAGCGTCACTATCGGGACGAGATCGTAGAGGACTACGCCGACAGGGTGTGGGCCGTCTACGGAACGATAGCGCACTTCATCCTTGAGCAGTTCGGAGCGGACGAGGAAGGGGAACACGTTGAAGCCATCGTGGTGGCTCCGGTCAACGGACTGCGGGTCAGCACCCAGATGGATGTCATCGTCAAGTCCGACGAGATCATCGACTACAAGTGGACATCCGCTTGGTCGTTCCTCAACGGGCCGAAGGATGACTACGTGGCGCAGGTCAACGTTCAACGCTACCTGATGTACATCTCCGACCAGTACAAGCTGAAGGACGGGAAGCTGACCAACAGCAACAAGTTCAAAGAGGTCGCCTCCAAGGTTGAGCGTCTGCGCATCTGCGCGATGTTCAGGGATTGGGGTCTTCGGATGACGGAGAACTTCCCCCGTGGCGTTCAGATGTACGACATCCCCATGTGGTCTTGGGATCGGGTCAGGGAGTACGTCAACGAGCGCGTTCGGTTGCACAAGGTGGGGATCGAGGGCGACAAGGACTCTCCCCCGCCGATGTGTACCGACAAGGAACGTTGGATGACGGACTTCGCCATCATGCGTAAGGGTCAGGACAAGGCGGTCAAGGCCAAGATCGAAACCCGCGAGGAAGCGGAGCGGTTGCTTGAAGAATATCAATGCGACACGATCCGCGAAGCGGAGCCGAAACGGTGCATCGAGTATTGCTCGTACGGGAAGCAGGGATTCTGCCCGTACTGGAATCCAAAAACGAAAGAGGAAATATGTCCGGCATTACCATCGAAGAAAAGCAAGACATCATCCAGAAAGCGGTACGCAGGGGCCGCCCCTACCGCTACCCGTACGAAACGATCGAAGTAGGTCAGACCTTCTTCGTATCGGGAGACGGCAAGGCGTTCAACCACAGGGTGTACCTTTCCGTCAGGCGCATCAACGCGAAGTCGGGCAAGAAGGGCCGTCACTTCGTGTTGCATCGCGACCAGAGCATGGGCGGCACGGCGGGAATCCGAGTACAGAGGGTAAAATGAAAAGAGTAGACCTTGCGGATGATGAGGTGATGATGGCGGTGTGGGGCGGGACTCTGAAGAGAGCCGACTCTCGCATCGCGGGTCTCAGGGAGCGGTTCCCCCGCGAATGTTCATGCTCCGGTTGGGGCAACGACATCGAGGGAGCCGCCGCAGAGATCGCGTTCTGCAAATACTACAAGCTGTACTGGACGGTGGGCTTGAGGACGTTCCACAAGGCAGACGCAGGTGGAATATGGGCCATCCGAAGCACGAGCATGGAGAAGCCGAAGCTGAAGTTCTACCACGTAAAGAACGGAAACAAGAAACCGGACAACCCAGATCACAACTACGTGCTGATCACCGGAAAGATGCCCACGTTCTACATCCACGGGTTTATTCAGGGACACGAGATCATCAAGCGTTTTGCTGATCATCCAGAATGGGAGATCAGCTACGACAACGTGGCCCTGTATGTACCCAAGAGCGAACTACAGGAGTTGAAATGATCCACACAACCAAAGGTCGAGGAATGGAACACTTCAGAGGCGAAGGCTACCTCTGCGGAAGCGTGGAGAGTCAACGAGGCCAGTTCAGGGCAGACCTGTTTGGCCTCTTCGACTTTGTTGTTCTTGGAGAGAGATGCACATGGGGGGTTCAAGCCTGCATGGTGGCAAGCGGAGAGATCGAGGAACACAAGCTGAAGATGGTCGAGAACACGAACCTGAAGAAGGTGTTCACGGCGGGATGGGGAGTCTACCTGATCTGCTTCTGGCCTTGGGCCAAGGAAGCCAAGCGGCATGAGTTCAAACTGTTCCAGTTGGAACCGTATGGACTATGGAGGCAGATCGAATGAAACCACCCGAACTATGCGATATCGAGTTCCGCAAACTGGTTCGCGAGTTGGCCCAGTACAGGTGCTTGGTGTGCGGCAGGACAGGTACAGACGTTCACCATTGGGCCTTCAAGCGCAACATCCTGATGTTCAAGCACGATCCACGCAACGCCGTGTTCCTGTGCAGGAAGCACCACGACGAAGCGGACATGGACTTGAACGCCGTGGTCGAGGATCGCCTGTCTACTACGGAAACGGGGAAACTGATGCTCCTGTGGCGGGACAAGATGTTGCCCATCGCCAACACGCAGGTCAGCTACATCAACTACGAACAGCGTCTCGCGATCCTTCACAGGGCGCGTGAGATCAACATGAGGGACGGCGGCGGGGTCTTCAGCGTATGGATAGAGGCCAACCAATAATGCGACTAAAAATTAGTCGGAAAGAACCACATGGAAAACATTCATTCAGCACTACTCACGATAGCCATCGTGATCTGGATCACATCCTGCGTCAGCGATTCCGCTTGCGTTTCGCCTTCATCTCTTGTTGAGCGCGGGTGTCCTTTATCTCAATGCGAAGAGCCTCACGCAGTTTCTCCTGATTCCAAGTTGCGAACCCATCCTTCAGACCCTCGCGAGTGATCACGGCGGCGAAGGATTGAAGCGTCTTCGGGAGACCCGTCCATGCGCTCAGGAGTTCGATCGCGGGTAGCGCGTTCTTCTTGGTGTACACGACGGGTTCCTGATTCAGCTTCGCCCTCGCCACGTTGAACGCATCGAAAGCAACCTCCCTCACATCCTCTCCCAAGGTCACGTAGACGGGCGCACCGCTGAGATCGCGCCAGTTGTACGTGATCGATCCGAAGATGGCAGAGCCGCCGAGCGGGGCCATCGAGATCGGGTAGAGCAACATATCCGTCAGCATCTCTTCCTTGTCCGGTGCTCGACCACGGCTGATGAATCCCATCAGCACCATCGGGAGCAGGTAGCCCATCCCCAACTTCTGCAACATCCCCGTCTGCAACTCGCCGCTCTTTGCGTTCGTGATCCAACCCACCTCGGACAGCTTCCCGTCCCTGATCGCCCTGATCATGGGGATCATCGTGTTGTACACGTAATACTGGAAGATCACGCCCGTCTGCCCTGAGAACATCCACGATCCGCGCTTCCACTCGTTCCCCCGTTGCCACGCCGTCTTCTCGTGGGCCACGGACGGGGACTGCGTGTCGCGCACAACCTTGTTCATGTACTCTGCGGCCTTCGCCTCGACCATCGCCGCAGGCATTCGAGGATTCGCGTTCTGTAGGATTTCCTTGCAGTTCTGGAATCCGTTCCACCACACCGTGGCAGTCGTCCACAGGTCGAGTCCTTTCAGGCCTGTGAAGGCCGCTTCGCCAAGCGGAATCCCCCTGATCTCGTGGGCCATCCATCCGGAATACTGCCTGATCTCCACATCGGCGGTCTGCGGATTCCCGTGACGCTCGATGATATGCGAGGCGTATTTCTTCCAGTATTGCATGACGGGGTGCGCCTCGTGGAATACTCCACGGCTGTCCGTCCACGCCTGCAACGGGTGCAGGTATCCCTGCTTCTTGAAGTCGCCCGTGGTCATGCGCCTGAAGTTCTCGTTGTTGTTCCTCTGGATGTATCGGGTGATCTCCGGTACGTCCACAGTCAACGCCCTTGACAGGTTCTTCCAGTTGAAAACTCCGGGGGTCTCCGCGAGTCCGTTGAACGCCGATGTGACCTGCGACAGGGTTGGGCGTATCGAGAAGCCCATGATGTAGCCTTGGAACCCCAACCGCGCCCTCTGCATGAACGGGTCAACGCTCGTCATCGCGTCCATGCGCCCCGTGGCCTGCATCTCTCCGGACACCATGTCGTTGAGCGCGTTCCAGATGTACTCTGCGGCTCCGCGATGGTGACTGCTCAACGCATCCTTGACCTTCTCGTTGTTCAGGATGGATCGGACGCGAAGTACGGCTTCGGCCTTTCCAGAGTAGTTCGCCACAGACGAGATGTGATCGACGAGGGTTCGGTGTGGCTCCTTGATCCGGATGCGGCTTCCCTTTGTCTGCGTTCTCGGCTTGGCGAAGATGGGTTCAAGAGTCTTGTTCCTTGCGTAGTCTCGGCTGTGCGAGTCCACGAACAACAGGTCTGCGAACGGATCGTGAGCAGAGTACATCCCGTCCTCGCGCATCTGCGGGACGTAGTTGAGAACCCGTGGAGCCTCCTGCCTGTGGATCGTCTTGTAGGTCATGTTGAAGACATCGTAGGCCATGTCGTATCCCCAACGCAGGAACTTCGCGTAGTTCCTGACCTGTGCGCTGTACTTCTCGTTCCCCTGCGCGTACCGGATGATCTCCGGAATCAGCGGGGCGATCTCCGGATTGCTCTGCTTCAACGCTTCCAGTTGCGCATCGTTCTTCAGCTTCGGATCGGCTGAACCCGTGCGCAGGTAGGTCTCTGCCATCGTGGCAAGAGAGACGCGATCGTTGTACTGCCCAAGCGGGATTTGGGTCGTGGTCATCTGTCGGGCATCCACGTTGAGCGAACGCATCTTGGCGAACATCTCCTCGTGCATCCTCTGGCTGATGCTTGCCGCATAGCGGCGACCATCGTTGATCGGCCTCTCAAGCGCGTTGTACCACGGGCCTCCGAAGATCATGTCGTCCAGATAGGAGATCATGTAGGAGTAGTTCGTGAAGTGCTTGTAGGCGAACGTCAGAATCTTCGAGCGGAACCCGTTCCGGATCGACTCGAACATCGTCTGCGGGAATCCTGCGGCCCGTGTGGTGAAGTAGTCGGACTGAGGTTTGCTCCGCTCCGACTTGATCAGGGCATCCACGACGAGTTCCGTGTCCTGCTTCAGGGTCTTCTTGATGGCGTTCTGCACGGCCCTGCGCGGGGTCAGGTTTCTCCGGATGAGGGCGGCGGCAATCTCCTGCTGAGGAGTCATGTCGCTTAGGTTGCGTATCCCGAAGACCTCCTTGATCAGGGCCACCACGTTTCCCATCGACTGGCTTGCCGAACCCACCATCTCGTTGAGGTCGCTCCAACTCTGTTCGTCCGTTCCACGGATCAGCTTCCCGATCCCCTCCTTGCCCTCGTACCCGTAGTTCTTGGCGAACGCCATGACTTCCTCGCGCTTCATCACGGTGAACAGCCTGCGCCACATCTTGCCGCGCTCTTCTGGGCTTCCGGTCTTCGCGGTCTTTGCCGCCACGAAGTCGGGTTCCGTTTCCGGTACGGACATCGGGTCTTCAGCCATCGCTTGCGGCGGCTTCGCGGGTTCTTCCGGAGCCTGCGGCTTCTCGATACCCATCTTCTTGGACTTGGCCTCGTAGGAATCCATCAGCCGCTCGAAGAAGTTCTGCACCCTGACCAGACGTTGATCGTTCGCCTCGACTCTTGCGCTGAGAACATCCTCGCCAAGCAGGTATTCGAGTTCCTTGTAGGCGGCAGAGTTCTTGTTCATCTTCGCCGCGACCCACTTGATCTGCCCGTCCTTGGCCCCGTCCAGAACCGCCTCCGTCGAGTTGTAGTACAGGGGATGAGGAGGTAGATTCTCGGCGATCAGCATGGCATCGCTCTTCGTCTTCACGACGATCTGCATTTCGTTTGCATCGAGTACGATGTGATCCTGCTTGGAGCGCGGAGACTTCTGAAGGAACTTGGAGTAGTCCTTCGGAAGCACATTCCAACGCCTCGTCGCGTTCGACCAAGACAGAATCCACGATCCCTTTTTCGTAGGCTCCTGACGCTCCCCATAGAACGTCATCTTATCCACCGCCTCGGCTGTGCTGATGAACGTCCGTGTGACATCGGCAACCACCTTATGTTCTTCCTCAATCATTCCCTTCGGCCCCATGTCGGAACGACCCTTGCGCCACGCCTCGAAGTCCTTGATAAGTTGAGGGACAATCTTGTCGATCTTTGCAAGCCATGCTTGTGAATCCTTATCGGCTCCCGCAACAGACTTCATCAACTCGAACGTGGCATTCTCGAATGTGAATCCCTTCCTCATATACTCGGCGATCATGTCGTAGATCACGATGTGGTCATCGAGACTCTTCCACTTCGGGGAACCCGGCTGATGCGTACCAAGTTCCTTCTCCATCTTGTGGGCCTCGTCCGTCATCCATTGATAGTTCGGGTCTTTGGTGACGGGAGGAATCACGGCAGACTTCTGCGCCCTCATCTTCTGCCTGACGTACTCCACGTGCTCATTGAATATCTTCTCGATGAACGGGACGGCGTGGTTCAGGATCATGCCCTTCGTCCTTGCGTCATGGGTCAATCCCATCGCCTCGATGTAAGCGGGGATCGCATCCTTGAACAGCATCTTCTTCAACTCCATGAACTCTGCAAGGCCCGTCATGAACCTAGAGATAAACTCCCCCGTCAATTTAATCGCGGGGCTGATAGGCTCCGAAGCAAGCAGGGCGATCTGCTTGGTGGTGAGATTCTTCCCGATGAGATCGAGCCAGACGATATCCGGCCCGTGATTCTTGACCTCATCGAGGAACCTCTCGTCGTCCATCGCTCCGTACTTCTTGGCCTCTTCCTTCGGATCGATGTTGATCTCTTCGCGATCCTTTGTAGTCTGCTCGTCCATGAACCGCTTGTAGACTCCCGTGTTCCTCGAATAGAGAACGTAGTTGTCCTCCGCGATCATCTCGCGCATCGTATCGGAATAGTCCATGTACAGTTCTTCCGGAATCTTCTCTCCACGCGCCATGTACCTTCGGATATATTGCAGGATTTGTAATCCCTGCCTGCCCAAGCGCGGGTCAATGAAGCCCACATCCGGACGCTTGTTCGCCACTCCGTCCATGAGCGCAAACCCACGAGCGAAGGCCACATCGAATAGATCGGGATTCGGAATCTTGTTGACGGGCTGTATCCGCTCAAGGGGAGGCGGCAGGAAGGAGACCATGCGCTCGGCAACCAACGTGTTGCCTCCGAACTCTTCCAGATCGATCCGTATGCTGTGGCTGTGACCATCCGCGATGGGCCGCTCGTACCCTGCGGGTCTCACGAGCCATCCGGATCGCTTGTCCCAATCCAACAGGTAGACGTTTTCCTTGGAGGCCAATGAGTAGAGTCCCGTGGACTCGACCTTTCCAGACGCGACATCGATCGCCTTGTCGTATATGTTCAGGAACGGGGTTCCGTATCGGTTGTTGAAGTCACCCTCGTCCTTGTACTCGGTCATCCCCTTCGGCCCCATGTTCTCGCTCTTCCACTCGTTGTCCATCCGGAGATTGTCGAGGAGCGGCTTCGCGTCCTTGCCCAGAAGTTTGAAGACGAGTTCCTCCGCGCCCTTCACGGCAGACGAATCAGCAGGCCAGATCGGGTTCGTGAGCCTGTCCATGATGAACGCCGTCATCTTCTGAGCGTGTCCCGTCTGGGCGTGGCGCGTGTAGATCGCCCTGAAGACCCGATCGTTCAGCTTGGTCTTCGAGGTCTTCATGTCCTTGGTGCGCTCGACCATCCCTCTCGGCCCTCTTCCGTAGTCTCCCGTCTGACGCTCGTAGCGGGTCAACGCCTCCACCTTGTCGAGCAACCCTTCCGGATCGCCCTTGAGCAACTTGGTCACGTACTCTCTGGTCTTCGTCTTCGTGGTCTCGCTGATGTTCGGGTTCGTGAGACGATCCAGAATTACGCGGGTTGAACTGCTTGCGTCTCCGGTGTCCCTGAACTTCCTGTACAGGATTCGTTCCAGATGACCGCCCAACTTGGATCGGGAGTCCATGACATCCTGCGGGGGCTGAGGAATCTCGCGCTCAGGGGTGATCTCGTCGAACGTCTTGTAGCGATCCGTCAGGACGACATCCTCAAGACGCTGTTCCTCGCTCATCAGGCCCGACTTGCGCATCATGTTTTCCATCGTGACCCAAGGCGGCTGTGCATCGCGTTCCTTCTGCGTCATCTTGTTCCGGACTTCGTTGGCACGGGCCTCGACTTCCCCGTAGACCTTTTCGTACTGCGCGTGGGAGTACAGTTCGTCTGCGGCTGTGACCTTTCTTTCAAACGGCTTCCACCCGATGGGGATGTTCAACTCCAACTTCGCCTTGGTCGGATTAGAACCACGGGCATGGCCCTCCTGCTCCTGAACGTAGTGCTGAAGTTCGTGGTTGATCGTTCGCTCGTTGAAGAACTTGCTGAGTTTGTCCTTGCCCAACCCGCCGATCCCCAACTTGATGATGTTGGCGTTCGTGTCCAAGCCACCGCCCGTCCAACTCATCTTCGGAGTGAACACAATCCATCGGTTCTCGATGTCCGGATACGCCCTGCGCAACTCGTCGGTGATCTTGAATACATCCTTGAAGAAGACGTAGAAGTCACCGTCCCACTCGCCTTTGGACATCTTCTTCACCTCGGACATCGTGTTCGGCCCGATCCATTTCACATCCCCGTCCCGAAGTTCGTATCTCCACATCCCGTCAGGGGCCAACCACGAGCGGGTCTTGCGCCAGATTTCGCCCTTCGATTTTCCTGCGGAATACAGACGCTTCGCGTAGGACAGGGCGTTCTCGTTCTCTCTCCATTCCAGTTCTCCCAAGATTCCACGGGCCAGACCCTTGACCCCTTTCTCCCCGACGAGCATCCCCTGCGGGGCGCGTGAAGGCTCTACCATTCCCGCAGGAGGCTTCTCAAGGTTCTCGAAGATTTCCGTCATGCGGCCCTGAATTTCCTGCGCGTTCGCATCGGGAGGATCGTCTTCCATCTGACGGGCCGTGAGCGTGGCGATCGCAACGTGCTCCGGAAGGAACTCCGTTCCGAACATCATCTCGTTGATAGCCCTTGTCGCTTCCGGATTCAGCTTGCCTGCGAACCGTTCGTCCTTGAACGTGGCCTTCAGGACGGAGCGCATATAGTCGAACGCCTGATTCATCTCGGCGTTCTCGAAGACGGGGTTCTTTCCGTCCCGAATAGTCTTGAACAGGGCATCGATGATCTTCTCCTGCGTAGCCCCGAAGACCTCTCCGATCCCCGCCTCTTCAGCCGTGCCGAACTCCTTGGCGAGAGCCGCCTTGATGTGCTTGGGCAACGCTTGGCTCATGAGCATATGATGCACAACCTCATGCACGAACCGATCGACTGTGCATTTGTCCATGAAGATGGCGAGGCGCACGTAGGCGAGGTACATCCCTCGAACTTCCTTCGCCGCCTTTTCAGGAGTCATCGGCTCCTTGACTCTCTTGGAAGGATCGAGAGGTCTAGCCCACGCACCTTTTTCAGCAGAACTCATGTCGGTATGGATTTCCATTCCCGGTTCCATCGGGGTTCCTTCCGGATACCATGACCACCCTTCTCCTTCTGGCTTGCCGGGAATCTTCTTCCCCTCAGCCATTGCGGCAGGTTCGCGCTTCTCGCCCTTCGCGAGGGTTTCACCGAACAGGTCGAAGGACATCTTCTGCCATTGGGCCTCGGTTCCGCTACCGATCGCCTGCATGGCCTCCTCGATGTCCTTGAACTGGGCCGTGAACTCTTCGACCTTCTGGCCTTCCTTGGCGGCTTTCTCGTTCGCCTGAATCTCGATCCACAAGGCATCGCGCATCTCTTTGAGTCGGGCCATCTGCTGTTCGGCGGCAGTTCGGTTCGCCATCTCGACAGGGGTAGGCAGACCGCCCGTCTCCACCTTGCTCGACTTTTTAAGATAGCCTTCCAAGGAAGTGATCGCCGTCTCGACCTCACCCCACTTCTGGGCAGGAGTCTGCGCGGCCTTCATCTTCTCGATGTGTTGAGTCCACTTGTCGTTGAACTCCTTGATCGGACTCCGGTTCATCTCGTCGAGGGCGAACCGTTCGATGGCGATCTGCTCTGCCATCGGAAGCCTTGAGAGCATCTCCTCGGTGACTTGCACGGTGGTCGCCGCCTCGACCCCTTCGGCTCCCTTGCGGGTGATGACCGGAACCGTCTCCACGCCCTTCTGCTCCATCCCTTCCTGCGTCAACTTCAGTTCGCTAGGCTCTCTCTGTCGTTCCGCTTTCTGCCGCGCCTTGATCATCGTGGACAACTTGTTGATGATCTTGTTGTAGATGTCTTGGGCCAACACGTTGTCCTTGTTCTGCTGAATCTCTGCATTCAGGGAGTCGAGAAGTTGCCCGACTCGGCTCGGTGCGCGAGTCTGTCGAAGCAACCAATCCCCGTATTCAGACCTGTGCTCCCACGCATCGCGCAACCCCTGCAACTTGATCACCCGTCCGGAAGCGTCCGACACGGAGAGTTTCAACGTGGCGATCTCCATGTCCTGCTCGGTGAGATCGGCTTCGAGAAACCGTACGCCCTTCCTCTTCCCTTCAGGAATGGTTTCTTCTCGACGCTTGGCTTCCGCTTCCTGCGCGGCCTGCTTCTGATCCGCGATGGCCTTCGAGGCTTCTGCCGTGCGACCTGCGACGTAATCGTGCGCCTTGCGAAGGATGAAAACGCCGGGAGCCGCATTCTCCTCGATGATATACTTGACCCGCTTGCCCTTCGACTTCTCAGTCCTCTTCGTTGTGAACTCAAAGACAATCTGGTCTCCGTGCTTGGTGAGCAGTTCGGCCTGAGAGATGTCCGTCAGGTTGTTCAGGCCGATGACGATGTGATCCTCGCCTGCATTGATGGAATCCCTGATGGTATCGTCGTTGAGCAGGACATCCCGAAGTTCCTTGATCTTTCCCTCGGAGGCTTCGAGCGTGGCAACGTGTCCCAACCCCTTCGGCCTTGTGACCGCCACGCCGTCTTTCCCGATGACGGTCTCGGTCTCCGAAGAGTTGAGTTCCTTTTCGAGACGAGTCACTTCCTGACGAAGGCTGTTGATGAGCAAGGCCTTTTCCGTGGACTTGTAGAGGTAGAACAAGGATTGCTTGCCGCCTCCGGAGTGCGCTTCCAATGTGCTCAGGATCGCGTTCTCGGCCTCCAGATCGCTCATGGGGCGTTCCGTTCCGTCCTTCTGCTTCACCTTCCCCCTGCCCGAAAGGATTTCAACCAGAGAGGCTCTTGCGGCTTCCGGTATGACGGATACCATCTGGTTCAAGTCCTTGATCAGGTCGCTCGGCATGAGGGTGCCGCCAACCTTCTTGTCCTTCAGGGCGAAGTGGTAGGCAAACTGCCTGATCACGTTGACGGAGTTCTTGGCCTCCTGCTCCCATAGCATCCTCGTCTTCTCGTCCGGAGGAACGCCTCGTTGCGACATCTTGGCGGTAACGAGCGCGTCGAACTGCGCGTTTTCCTTGGCGAGAGATTCCACATTGTCTGCGTGGAACACACGCACGACATCGGGAGTCACGGGACGCATATCCGTCATCTCTCTCGAAGCATCCCTCGCGTGTACGTGGAACACGCCAAGGATCAGGGAGGCAGGGAGGGACTTCTTGATCGAAGTCCAGTATCGGTCGTAGAAATCTCCGTGCCACTTTCCGGTCAGCGAGTAATCGTGAACATCGGAGATGAACGTGCTGAGTCCAACCATGATTCCCTGCTGACCCGCCATAGAGAGGGAGCCTGAGATTCGCGTGGTCGGCCTGAAGAACTCCGATCCAAGAGTGCGGATGAGGCTCTTCCCTTCCGTGGTGGCCCACTTCGGGGCGAATGTGGAGAAGATTCCCTTCGCCATGCTTTCCTCGACCGTTCCGGACACGGGCTTGAGATATTTTCCGATACCCGCCAACGTGTTCATCTTCTGGTACAGGGCGGCAATCATGGCAGACTCGACGAACGCCCGTCCGGAAAGATCGATACTGCTGAGAGTGCCTCCCGTTTCGTTGCTGATCCTCTCCTTGGTCTCTCCGTATGTCTGCGCCGTCATCATCCCCCAACCCACCCAAGCACCCGCAGTCGGCCCCGCCACGGCTGTCGTCAGAGCGGAAGCTCCCACGATGGGCGCGAACTGAGTGATCATGGAGACCGCATCCCTTGCGAATTGTGCTCGGAACGGAGTGACCGTGGGTTGTTCCAACTGTTGGTTGGTTTCGAGGAAGTGGTCGATCTTCTTGACGGCATCCTCATCTCCAAACGTGGAGGCAAACTGCCTGTGAACCAAGGATGCGCTCTGCCTGATCCCGTGGCCCATCTCCTTCCAGACGCTCCGGTAGGCTGTCGGGGTAAGCCCGTATCTCTGCTCGATGGAAACGCCATCGCTCGGCAACATGGACTGATATTTCGAGGTGGGAACCCCGTTGATGTCCGTCAGTCCGCTACGCATCATGAACTCTTGGTTCACCTCGTCCTGATGATACATGGAGAGCGGGTCAACCGGATCGCCTAAACTGGGATTCAATCCCGTGTTCAAAGTTCCCATAAATCCTCCACGCTATGCAGACTCTTCCATCTCAAAAAGCGTCAACCCGCCGCGCTCCCACTTTGTCTTGAAGTCATTGATGATCGTCTTCGTCCTCTTCAAATCCCTGATCGCATCGATCTGATCAACGTTGATGACCCCCTCGCCCATCTCCTCCTCGAATCCTGCTACCTGATCCGAGATGAGTTTAAGCTGTTTGTCGATTGTCTCAGTCAGGTAGTCGAGTTGACCGGACAATTCGTATATCTGAGCCATCGCATCCTGCGATTTGGAGTCGTCTGTCTTATAGACCTCACTTAAGTTATTGCTCTCAGTCACAGTCCTCTGCGCTTCTCTAATCGAGTCAACGATCTGGTTCGCGGCATTCTCGAACGTGCTGTTCGTGACGGACTCGTCCCCCTGCATATAGGGGAACTGGGATAACTCCTTAACGTACATCGTCGTTGTGGCATTCGCGATACCTCCCACGACCTCGCTGATCGCCCTGTCTGTAGCCACCCGATAAGCCGCGACCCGCTTGTTCGGGTCTCCGCTTTCAAAGAAAGCCCTCAGCGCGGGATCGTTGTTGATGATGTTTCCGTACAGGGCGGGGATCGCCAGATAGTACGCATCCGTCCTCAATCTCTTCGTGACCGTTGTGATCGCATCGGTTGACTTTCCGGAATAATCCAACTTGGTCTCGATGTCATCGCTCACGGTAAGTTCCTCGATCTTCGACATATCCGTCCGAAGCGCGGCGACATCCTTATTGTACTTATCGAGCCGACTCTGATTGGTAATTGCAATCGGAATACCCTTATTCGCTCCGGACTGCGCGGGATAGAATCCGGACATGACGAACTGGTGTTCCATAGCCACCTCCGCGATGGAAGACCTGTAGTGATTCTTTCCGTTCTCCGCATATACCCTCAGCGGAATCTTCTGTGAATCGAACTCGTAAACAGAGGTGCCTGGAATCCTGACCCTTGCCACGTTCAGTAGTTCTTTGACGGTCTTGTCGTCTGAGAACGGGGCCGTCTCTGCGATCGTGTCATTGCCACCCATCGACTGAGGAAGACTCTTGGAAACGTAGGCAGAGTTCTTCTCGCCCGTCATGCTTCCGTTTTCGTCAACCGAATCCGTGTACTTGACCTGAGCGGCTGTGTTCTCCTCGCCCTTCAGGTTGGCATTTCCCTGCGTCTTAAGATACTGCGCCTCTGCGGCAGACCGTTGGGCATCCTGCATACCTGCCGCCTCAAGGGCCGCATACTTCTGCTTTCGCATGGTGTTCGCCGCATCCTGCTTCGCCATGTAGTCCACGGACAACTGGGGGGCCAACATCTCGATCACGCCGGGATTGTTGACGTTATCCTCGATCACCCTTCTGGCCTTGATCCCGTAGTCACGCTCAACGGCATCCAGAACAACAGAGTTCATCTCGTCGTCGGTCATCGTTCCCGTGATGCTTGCGGGAGCGATATTCTTTCCGGAGGCGTTCGCGTTGAGGATCGTATTTGCCCTCGCGTTGATCGGGCCAAGTTCGGCCCTGAGCGACTCGGCGTACTTCTGGCCCATGTCGTTCATGCTCTTCGCGGACTCTTCGACCATCATATCGGAGACCTCATTGGCAATCTTCTCAATGCCAAACTGGTCTTCCGCATAGAAATCGCCCTTCTTGGCGGCATCCTTGATTGCCATCGAAATGGCATCCGGAACGGACGCTCTAGCGTTCTTCTCCATGAAATCCCTTGCGGAGGCCGCGAGAGACTTCACCTCGTACTTGCTTGCCCCGCTTGGACTGTAACGAATAGTTCCAACTGGAATCTCCTTGCCCTCGAACTCGCCCTTCGGCTTGGTTCCAAGAGGACGCTTTCCGAACTGCTCCGTGTACGAGGACTCCTCGATCTGGTCTCTGGCAGGATTCGCGCCGAACTCCGCTATCCTTCCGACCACGGTTCCCGCCACGCCAAATCTCTGAGCGGACTTGACCATCGCGTTGTATGTCGCCGTCTTGTCGATCTGCTCCTGCGTCTGAGCGCGATGCTCGATCACGCTTGCGGAGCCACTTCCCACGTTGGCATATCCCACGTAGTCGATCTTGCTCAACTTCGCGTCGATCGCGGTTCGGTCTCCGGTAGCCGCCGCCTTATTGATCTCGTCCTGTGTTACTCCCGCACGGGCGTACGCATCCGCTTCCGCTTTCGCGGCGATGTCTCCCTCCACCGCACCCTTCGTCTCCTGCGTCTTTCGCAACTCCTCGATGTTGAACTGGGCCAATGCGCCTCCCGAAAGGCTCTCGGTGTATACCTTTCTGGCTTCGGGAATGTTCTCCCAATCGTTCCCGAACACGCCCCTCATGTGAAGTTTCCTGCGCTCAAGGTCTCCGGTTCCCCTGTCCGTGGCGAGGATGTCCTGATACGCTTTGGTCTTTGCCGCGAAGTCGTCTACACCTTCCAAGGCAGGCTTCTTGTTCAACTCATTGATGATCCCCAATCGTTTAAGGTATCTAGTCTCCGGAGATTCCCCGAACGGGTCGAACTGCCTGCCGCCGCCAGAGATTCCGCTGAAGTCCGTTCCCAATGTTCCTTGAGGAGGCATAGTATCACCACTTTCCAAGCGGACACCGTTCCGCTGTTAACCATGTTTTAATTTTCGTAAAGCAACCGCAGGCCGCGCACCGTTCCTTTTCGACAATGAATCGCGAACACAACGGAACATCCTTTCCGTCTCCCGCGCAAATGATTCTACGCCTTTCGATCTCTTCTGGCGATGCTTTGATCGTTCCCGTTGAAACCAACTGGTCTGCCGTCCTAAGCATCGCCGCAACGACATTCTTCCCCATCTCCGCGATGGGCGGCAATTTGTTTCCCATCGATTGAGCGATGATTCTCATGTTGTTCGTATCTTCGGGAACAAAATCCTTCAACTGCAACATGATTTCCAACTGGTGTTTTTCGTACTCTTCTCTCTCCTTCTTGAATCGATCGTTTCTTTCCGCTGTCTCTTTTTGAGACTCGGCATCCATCAAGTCAAGTTTGGCAATCGCCATATTGAATTTCGGATGGGTCTTTCCACCCAAATCAATCATGCGTTTCTCGTAGAACTGCCTTCTTGCCAGAAGAAGCCCATTCGGATGTTCCTTGTTGAATACATAAAAAGAGTCTGAGACAACCTTGCCAGACATGATCTCTTCGATGATCTCTTCAAGAAGGTCTTTCACCGTAAGAACCACGGCAGGTGAATTCACCTTCACGAATTTCGTTTCTTCTGGTTTTGTTTCTTCCGTCATATTTTGTCCTTATGGATCGGGTGGACACATTTCCTCAGTTGGAGGATTATTAGTAGGCCCAGTACATCCACAGTAATGATACTCGGTCATTCCATCTGGCGTTTTGGCCTGCGAAGGCCAACCGGGAACAAAGTTTGCGTTTTGCGTTCTCAATGTTGCCCAATCTCCTGCCGAAAAACCGGAAGGTGTTGTCGAAGGATCAACCTGCATCAATAGGGGTGGAGCGGAATAATAGGCCATGCAATAACCTTCTCCACTACCCTCTTCCTCGTACATCGGAACAGGAATTGTCTCTCCGTTTACCTGATCGACTCCTAGAATAAGTTTCTTTTGAACATTTTGGTTTACAACTTGTTTGACCCATTGAACTTCAGAGTGCCAATGCATGAAGCCGTAATTACATTGCTTCTCGTGTACGCACCATCCCAACTCTCCGTGGTACGGGGGGCCGGGCATTCCACCGAAAGAATTTGAATGAACAAACAGCCAGTAATAAAACGTTCTCGCGCAGTAGAACGACCAGTTTGCCTCGTAGTAAACATAACGTACTACGGGGGCATCCACCATGACAACAGGAGGCATAAGCGGAGTGCAAGTTCCAGTATCTTCATAATATATTGAAGGGCCGATTGACTCGCAACATTGGGTTCTATTGCTGTTGTAATAATTAAACTCTGGATCGGTATCCGACGGAGAACCGACTATTAAAAACGAAGGTCGATCAGGATGCGGTTTCATGCTTATCGGCCCCCTTGTCGGACAGACATGGCTGATCGTTCGATCCGCATTATAACACTCGTCAAAGAACGTGGTTGTAGCTGTGGCTGTTGTCATGGAACCAACGTACCAGTATGAAACTGTTTTGAGCCAAACTCCATGAGGACAATCATCGCACCCGTGCTCGTCATCCTCACAGTCACAAGCCAGAGAAGAACACTTTGGGAATATCTGTTTGAATGCAGTCCTGACACAGGCCAAATTTCCAAAACGACTCCATGCCGTACACGTGCATTCATCCCCATCGCCGGGAGGAGAAACAACCCCCTCACATTCCCTTTTCCCAAATACAACTTCCACGGTACATCGATCTTCAGACCATACCAGATACCAAGAACACGTGATGTGGATGGTTGACGAATCTGGAAAATTCTTGTCGCCTTCAGAATCTTCAGGAGCTTCCGCAGGTTCCAAGTTGCAAAGTGTTTTATCATACAACTCGATTCCGCTGTCGTCGGTCTTATAGTACCCGTACCAAGGAGGCGTTCCATACTCCCACGGATATCGGATCGGATTCAGGTTTAGAGGAACCTGAGTATCATTAGACTTGTCCTTCCACCAATCAGGCCTGTCGCCTTCCTTGCACCAGATGTTGGACACCTTGATCAACTTGGTCGTGTACTTGATAATCAGGTCGGCTCGTTCCCCAATGTAGTGGAATCCGCATTTAACCAGAAACGTCTCGAACGAACTGTCCAGATTTAGACCGACATCCATCTTGTCACTACATACAATGATCCTTGCGCTTGGAGGTTGTGGATCACCGTCTCCATCGAGTTCCCATCGACAGTCCTCGTTCTTCGATCTCACCCATGTAAACTCGATTTGAACATACAGGGTATCGCACGGCTTCATGTTGTATCCATCTTCCAACATGGATAGAGCATCCTCCGTGCAGGCCATAGAACCAAGCCATGTGGCAACGGGTTTCTCGAAACATTCTCCACACAACGGAGGAGGTGGATTCCTCTTATCCGTCTTGAACCAAGAAGGATTGAAGTGGAGAGGCCACCTCATCGACTTCCCTAAAAATACTGGATAACCGCCCATCGCTATGCCTCGCTGATCGGTATCTCGTACCCGAAGTTCCTCATCACGTGCTCTGCCCCATTCTCGCAGTAGTACATCCCTCGGAATGGAGCCACGAACATGGTGAAATTTCCGTACTGGATTTGCGACAGTTTTCCTGTATCCGAAATAGACGCAAGAGGAACCATCCAGTTGTCGTTCCTCAACGAGTCTAGGAATCCCGATTGTTCCGTGTTCGGATCGACATCGGTTGACGGAATAAATGCGTGACTTCCATCGACGCTGAACACGGGGCCGTTCGCCTCATCGGGAATCACCTCTGTTCCTGAGTCAACCCAGTTCCTTAAGATGTTCACCTGCAACTTCAAGAAGATGGTTCCGCTCAGTCCCGCAATAAAAGTTCCTCCATCAACAAGATCATATCCAATCGTGATCGGCCCCTTGTGCTGTATGCTGTAGATCAGAACATATCCGGACGCGACATCTATGGACAAAGGAACAACTCCTTCTACTGGTTCACCCTGAGTCGCAGACTTCTTAACCTTGAACGGGCCGTTGTAAGCACCGCCACCACCCGCCTGCCACTCATAACTCTGATAGGGGCCAAGCCAGTTGGGCCTTGCCCTTACATCTACTCTCTGCACAGAACCCTGCTTGGCCTTTCGCTCTTCCTCATTGATCTCTACGGACTTCTCCGCTGTTCGAGTCGAAGAGAAAGCCTTCGTCAAAGCCTGAAGACCCTTGGAGAGCCTCTCCTGCTTTATCCTGAACTCTTCAAAGACAATCTTGTCTTTTTTATTCATTCAGATGTCCGTAGTCATGTGTCGGCCCGTCCGAAACCCAGTTCGTGTCAGACCACCACTCGATCAACAACGCCCTGAACTCGTCGTCGGAAAGTTGTTGAATCCCCGTTCCTTGAGCGGAATACAGATTCCCGTCGATCTTGTCGTTGGCTTCTTTTCGAGTCCTGCAAATCCATTCCGTCACCCTGAAGGTGAAGATTCGCTTCTGGTCAACGAACGTGAGGGTGTCCACCAGAGTAGGATCGAATTCCCAAGAAAACTGTCCGGGTTGTGGTTCTCCGAATGTCGGGTTGGTGATCCTTCTCCTGTCCTCCACCCTCTCCCACCATTGAGTCTCCGTGTACTTCTCGTCATCGCCAACTCCGTCATCCTCTCCATCGCCCTCGCAGAGGAATGTCCACGTGCCGTATTCTGGACTGTAATCCAAACGGACAAACGAGTTGTGCTTCTCCAACTTGTCCAGATTGACCTGATTGAAGTAGTAGACGTACTTCTTCCCCGCCTTGGTTTCAAACGGATGTTCGTGAGGAACGTTCTTGTAGAACTCCAACTCGTACGTCCACGATCCGGTGATCGGGTTCAGAGACGGGCCTGATATTCTGGCAAACTCTCCAAGGGTCGGATTCTGCCCCAACTTCTGGGTCACGGCATCCTTGAGGTCTTCCTGATTCCACAGGAAGTCGATCGTGACCTTTGATCCATCCGCATACTTCGAGAACAGGACGTTCTCCTTCTTGATCTGCTTATCAATCTGCTTCTGAATGATCTCGTTGACCGTTCCAGAATCCGCGTTGACGCTGATGTCCTTCCGATGAAGTTCGAGAATCTTTGATTCGTCCACAGCGGGTACGCTTCCGGACATCGTGTTCAGCTTGTTGGTCTCGTACAGGTCGTACAGGTAGCCGTCGATAATCTTAAGAAGGTTTGTGTTGTCGCTTGCCGTGATAACAAACGGCTTGTCCGTGTTCGCCACCTCGGTCACATCGAGGGTTCCCGCTTCCCGATCGAACGCGATGGAGGTTCTCTTGACCTCTCCGTGCTTGGTCAGGATATCGATCTCTACAGCCTTCTCGTCCGGATTGAGAGGAACGGGGATTCCAAGACGCTCTTCCGTCACACCCGTAATCGTATCCGACCCAAGACTGTCGTAGATCGCGGCGTTGGTGATCTTCTTCTTCTTAACATGGCGTTTGACATGGGTAATTTTCCCGTCGTCGCCCTTCTCTGCCTGAACCGTCTCGATATACCGCTCACCAGAACCCTCGAAGTCGCTCTTCGCGTTCGGAGGAGGAGTCCCCACGGGTTCGTTCTTGACGATCTCCGTGGTCTCCAACTCGTTGTAGGTTTCTCTGCTGATGAACGGAGGATTCGGAGACACCCCGATCGTCTGCCGATTGTTCGTCCTCACAGAGATACGAACGGTATGCTTCCCATCCTCTTCGGGAATATTGTTCGCCGTGACGATAGAACCCGTAGCCGCCGCACTTAAATCTTGATCGGAGTGACTTCTGTTCTCCAACGACTCTGTAAATCCCTCGGCGTAAACCGCGCCCTTTCCGATGATGGGCTTTGAGACGTTCTCTGAATCCTGAACGTCCCATGTCCAATCGTCGTTGCGGGTCTTGCTTCGCGTGACAATCACGCCAACGGAGGCCACGGGAATAGGAGGAATCTCGTTTTCCAGATAATTCAGATACCTCTCGATCCAAACTTCTCCACCCGCAGAATCCTGCGCTTTGAAACGCTCCACGTGGAAATCGCTTTCGATCTCTACGATGAACGACCATGTGCCATATTCGGAACTGTAGGACAACGAGGAGAAGTTGTTGTGGTTCGCCAGTATGTCCAGATTCCTCTGGTTGAAGAAGTATAGGAACCTCTTGCCCGTCTTCAGCGTGAAGTCCTCGTCGTGCGCCTCGTTCTCGTACTCCTCGATCTCGTACTGCCACGATCCCGTGACGGGATTGATCTGCGGAGCCGACATCCTGTAGAACTTTCCGATGGTCTTATTCTCGACGAGGACATCCGCGATGTCGTCCTTGTTCCAATGCAGGCTCAGAGTAGCCTTCGTCCCGTCCGCGTATGTGACCGTGCGAACCGCCGTCTTGTCGTAGGGCTTGTCCACCTGCTTGGACAGGCTTTCGTTCACCGTTCCCGTGTCGGAGTTGATCGTGATGTCCTTGCGGAACGCATTGGTCGGCGTTGAGGTTGGAACATCTGCCGTTGTCCTCGGCATATTGTTCTGCTGACGGGTCTCGTAGAGATCGTACAGGAACCCGCCGACCACCTTGAGTTCCTGCTCGGCAAGAAACGTCTTGTCCGTGGTCTTGCTCTCCGTCACATCGAGAGTTCCCGTCTCTCTGTCGAACGAAACCGTGGCCCTCTTCGCCTCGCCATGAAGGGTGTCGAGGTTCAGGACAACCGACTTGTCGCCGGGATTGACGATGGGAACACCGATCCGCTCTGTAGCCTCACCCTTGATCGTGTCCGTCAACAGGTTGTCGTAGGTCGCCGCAACGCCAAGGTACTTCTTTCGGATGTGTCTCTTGACATAGGTAATCTTTCCGTCATCCCCTTTGTCGGCCTGAATGACCTCGACGAACCGATCGTTGCCTTCCATCCCCGTCTGGGCATCCGGAGGACGCTGACCAAACACATCGTTCTTGACGATCTCAGTTCGTTCGGACTCATTGTAGGTCTCTCGGCTTGTAAACGGGATATCCACGCCAACCGTCTGTCGCTTGTTTGTCCTCGTCCTGAGACGAACTGTCTTCTTCCCGTCTTCTTCCGGAAGGTTGTTTGCCTCCACGATGGAACCATTGATCGGAGTCCCCAAGTCCTCGTCGGCGTGATCTCTGTTGGTGATGTCTTCCTCGTACCCGTCCGCGACAACCTTCCCATGAGCCTCCAAGGGCTTCGACTCATGCGTGTCGTCCCTGACATCCCACGTGCAGTTTTCCTTCTTATCCTTTCGACGGACAACGATCAGTCCCTCTTCCTGAACCGGAAGAGCAGGGATGTCTCCCGCGAGATATCCAAGATATTCCTCCGTGTGTGTAATCCGTCCTGCGGAGTCTGTCGAAACGTAGTTCTCCACATGAAATGGAATCTCCGTGGTGATCTCGATGATCACGTTCCAGAATCCCCTTCCGTCCGGAGAAGCCTCTACATTGTTCGACTGACCCGCTACTCCACTTGCATACTGCGCGATCAGGGAATCTTTCTCGGCCTCGTCCACTCCCCACTTGGCGATTCTCCTTCTGTTGAATCGGCAGGAGATGGCGTACGAATAATCCAGTTCATCCACAAAGTCACCACGCTCCGAAAGAACGATGTCGCAGTACCCTTCCGTGTCGTTGTAGTTGGAATCGCAGGATCGACCTTTGGCCTGCCATGCATCCTCGATCGCCTGAGCTATGAACTTGGGAACCCGATAGTGCTTGTGGACGATCTCTTGATCGCGGGTCTCGAAGTTCCTGTACTCGTTGAGGGTGAATCTCGGATTGGCGAGGAACAGGTGAAGCGTGAACGATCCATCCTCTTCAGGTTTCGACACGCTCACCATCCGGTTCATGATCCCGAAATCGGCCCCGTCAATGACGGGGTGGAATGCGGCGGGATCGAGAGCCTCCAAAGATTCCTCGATGGCGTAGATGTGATCTGGCGAACAATAGGGGAACGTGACATGGAGATATTCGGCTTCGGTATTTGGGGTAACAGCGTCACCCGCTAACTGTTTTGTATCAGCTATCCGTGCCTCACTCCAAGTGACGTTCCCGTTTAAGACAAGTTGCTGTATGAACCCCTTGCGTAGAATCTGGATGATGTCTGCCAGTTCCGTGTTCTGGTGCCTCTTGACGATGGTGAACGCATGGCGGTATCGGCCCACGCAAATCTGGTTGTCGATTCGCGGATCGTCCACAAAGTATTGCGGGTTCTCGTTGTCAGCCGATGTGTAGGTCTCGAAATACTGGATGTAGGAAGGGATGTCGTCGCATGGAACCTGAGTCCACGCTCTCCTGATCTCCTGATCCCCAAACAGGGGAACAAAGGTGGAGTCGTAGTTCTCCATCCCGATCGCGTCCTTCTCGCAACACTCCTGCCGCCAGACTTCAACCGTTAGATTCCGAAGGTTCTCTTTCATGGTCTACCTGTCTGTGTACATGGATTGATCCATCGTGAACATCGCGCCCTTCGTG
>Ga0315295_10000936_pt1 | contig 24959 bp, 25 predicted proteins | sample YL17G14_0_MG_FD_204453 | JGI IMG/M metagenome (GOLD analysis project Ga0315295, IMG submission 204453) | Sediment microbial communities from Yellowstone Lake, YNP, Wyoming, USA - YL17G14_0 | ecosystem: Environmental > Aquatic > Freshwater > Lake > Sediment | place: USA: Wyoming | collected... | reverse complement strand
TTATCAGAAGAAGTAACCTCAGTACAAACACGTATCCACCAGCGAACAACTGAGATGGAGGCAAATGAGGAAAAAATAAAGTCACTTGTTTCTGTGGCTGATGAACATAAAAAAGAGATTTCAGAAAGAAAGGAAGTGATAGATTCTGAGAATCAGGAACTTTTAACGACTGAGCAAGATCTTAAGCTACTCAGAAATCAGATAAACTCCATTTCTCAAAGGGTAGCTGAACTTGATATCCAGAAGGCCGAACACAAACTGAAAATGGAGAGCCTGTCCGGAAACATACAACAGAACTATGGCCTTGTATTAGATGTAACAGATGTAGAGCCATTAACAGAAGAAGATGAAAGCCGGCTCACAGAGCTCAGGGGAAAAATCGAGGAGCTCGGACCGGTAAACCTTGGCACTTTAGAAGAATATGAAGAATTACACACCCGGTATGAATTTCTAAAGAACCAGCAGGAAGACCTCAACAGATCCATTGCAGAACTGGAAGAGGCTATTATGAAGATAAACATTACAACAAGAAAGAAACTCAGGGATGCATTCGATGCACTTAAGATAAAATTCGCAGAAGTATTTACAATATTATTCGGTGGCGGAAGGGCTGAACTTATCATGACAGATGAGAATAATATCCTTGAAACAGGGATTGATATTATTGCACAACCTCCGGGGAAAAGACTGCAGAATATAAATCTTCTTTCAGGCGGAGAAAAGACGCTTACGGCACTATCATTGCTTTTTGCGAGTTTTCTCATTAAACCTACACCCCTTTGTATCCTTGACGAGGCTGATTCTGCCCTCGATGAAATGAATACTGAAAAGTTTTCAAATATGGTTAGAGATTTTTCAAAAGACACCCAGTTCATTGTAGTAACCCATAACAGAAATACTATGAATGTGGCTGATTATATATATGGAATAACCATGGAAGACCCTGGCGCTTCCAAAGTCATCTCCATGCAGCTTGTTGAAGCAGCATAGCCCAAATCTGCTTCTTTTCATATACCCTTTATTTTAGCTAAAATACATTAATCAGAAAAATGCAATGAATATCAGACATATGTACAGAAGAACATTTAACAATCATAATTTTGTCAGGCTATGAATAAGATAATAGATAAATTGCCGGATTTGAAAATATCGACTTCTCCGGAAGACCTTGTCTGTTATGGCTTTGATGCCTCGGGCATCGAGATGTCCCCTTCAGCGGTTGTCTGGCCTGATACTACAGAAGACGTTGTGAAAGTGATGAAGTATGCCTATGAAAATAGCATATCTGTTGTCCCCCGGGGCGCAGGTACAGGTATGACTGCAGGGGCAGTGCCATCAAAAGGAGCGATAATCATCAGCTTTGAGAAGATGAAAAGAATTCTCGAGATAGATACTGAGAATTTAAATGTCCTCTGTGAACCCGGCGTAATAAACGGAAGACTCCAGCGTGAGCTTGAGTGGAAGGGATTCTTCTATCCTCCAGACCCTGCGAGTATGAATTTCTGCACCATTGGCGGCAATGTTGCAGAGAATGCAGGCGGGCCAAGGGCTTTAAAGTATGGCGTTACGAGGGACTATGTCATGGAAATCGAGTCTGTACTGCCAAACGGGGAAATAATGACCACAGGGGTCAAAACCACAAAAGGGGTTGTCGGGTATGATCTTACAAGGCTCCTTACGGGCTCAGAAGGGACATTATCCGTATTTACAAAGATCAGATTAAAAGTCCTTCCCCTCCCTGAAGAGGTTGTAACATTGCTTGCTATTTTTAACAACCTTGAGGCATCCGGCAATGCGGTAGCAAAGATAATATCATCAAAGATAATCCCGAGGACGCTTGAGTTTATGGATAGAGAGGCTATAGCAGCTATCGAAAAATTGAAACCAGTCGGGCTTCCAAAAGACGCTGAAGCCCTCCTCCTTATTGAACTTGACGGACATCCGGCTACCATAACCAAGGAAGCGGAAAAAATAGTTGATATCTGCCAGCAGCTCGGTGCCGAGATAAAAAAGGCAGAGGATGAAGATGCAAGAAACCAGCTCTGGGCCTCGAGGCGTGCGATATCACCTGCCCTTTATCAAATAAGGCCTACGAAGATAAATGAGGATATTGTTGTCCCAAGGAATATGGTCACAGAAATGCTGAAACGTCTAAGAAAACTTTCTGAGGAGAGCGGTATAAAGATTGTGAATTTCGGCCATGCAGGAGACGGGAATATACATGTGAATATTATGGTTGATAAAGCAGATAATGAAGAATATACAAAAGGATTAAGCCTGGTTGAGCAGATATTCAAAGATACCCTTTCGCTTGGTGGTACCATCTCAGGAGAGCATGGCATCGGACTTACAAAAGCCGGATATATCGGGATGGAACTGTCGAAAAAAGAGCTTGAAATTATGGAGGCAATAAAAAAGGTTTTTGACCCCAAAAACATCCTCAATCCCGGAAAAATATTTCCAGAAAAGTGATATGCTGTTTTTCCTGATTGATGTTGAACGGTATGAAAAATCAGTCAGTGATCAGGGAATGATCCTTCAGTACTTTTACCATTTGGTCAAATTCAGGCCGATGGTTGATGCCAAGCCAAACAATCGCATCGTAGGGTTCGGTTTTTCCATCTTTATCAACAATCGTCAGGTATTTGTCAAAAAGGGTTTCGAAGATTTTGGACTTATCTTTATCGAGATAGTGATCCTCGTAGGCATTAAAGATCTTCATAGCCATATCTGAAATTTCTTTCATTTTATCTCCTCACTCAAGTTCGGCAGCCGCAAGATAGGCAATAATTACAAGATTTTATTAACTGAGACTAAATAGCTCTTTTTGTCTCTTTTGGATCTGGCTTAAGCTGCTCTTTTTTTATTCATGCCTCTTGTGCTGAACTCAACATTTGAGCGTTTGACTTTTTCAATGGGTTCAATCCCTGTGCACATCAGGCAGATATCATCTATGTTATTCTCAGCTCTTTTCTTACAGAAATCAGGGTTGTTGAATTTGCATCCGTATTTTGTGCATACAAAACCTGTTGATGTTTTTTCTCTATATATGTGTTTCATGGTTTCCTTTGTATATGCTATTTTTAATAAATATATTATATTTTATTATAATCAGCATTTCAGGGTCAATGGGCCTGGTATTTCTCCACCAATTTTATTTGACAGAGAAGAATCCTTTGGTTTACTATTGAGTGAGCACTCACTCATTTCCCAGTGCGAAAGCAGGCTGATACCGAAAGTTTTCGGACTGCGGACCAGAGGTTTAGAGCGAGATGGTTACTTTAAATGAAGATATTCAGCAAATCAGATCAGAGGGCTATCGATAAGCGTACAATTATCCTGAATGCTGCTTTAAGGACATTTGTTAAACGGGGATATCCAGAGACAAAAGTTGCAGAAATAGCATCTGAAGCTGGGGTAGCAGAGGGTACACTCTACAATTATTTCTCCAGCAAAGAAGATCTGCTCCTTGCCCTTTTTGATGAAAAATGGGGTGGAATTATTGCAGAAATCAAAAGCAGGATTAATAAGCTCAGTGATCCGAACAGGAAACTAAAGGCAATCTTTTCACAGGTTGTAATGATGTTCAGGAAGAACCGCCAACTGGCTGAACTCTTCATGGTCGACATAAAACAGAGCAGCATATTCCTGAATAATTATACGATCAACCGCGTAGCCGAATTCCTTGACATAATAGAGGGGGTTCTGGAGGAAGGGAAGAGTAAGGGCGTTTATCGCAAGGATCTGGATACCCGGGTGGCTAAGATGGTCATTTTCGGGGCAGCCCAGGGCATACTTCTCAGCTGGGTATTGAGTGAGTCAAAAGCTGTCAAGAATCAGACGTTCAATTTTTCCCTCTATCGAGCAGCAAAGACGCTGAAAGATATATTTAAATCAGGACTGGTTGGAGAAAAATAATGATATTTAACGACATCAGAGAGTTTATAGATTTTCTTGAAGATAAAAAGGATCTGGTTCGCATAAAAACAGAGGTAGACCCTATCCTCGAAGTGACCGAGATTACTGACAGGATATCAAAAAAAGGCGGTCCTGCCCTTTTGTTCGAGAAGGTTAAAGGTTCACAAATACCGATAGCTATGAACCTTTTCGGTTCTTATCAGCGGATGGCATGGGCGCTCGGCCTGGAGGATTTCAATGAGATCGGGCAGAAATTCTCATCTCTCCTGAAAACCGACCCTAATATGAAATTTATGCAGAAGATCGAAGCCCTTTTTGACCTTTACAAGCTCAGCACTTCCAGTCCGAAGGAAGTAAAAAAGGCTCCCTGCCAGGAAATCATGAAGGATAGGGATTTCTCCTTATTCGATTATCCTATATTGAAAACCTGGCCTGATGACGGCGGCCGTTTTATTACACTTCCGTTGGTGATTACAAAAGACCCTGAAAGCGGTAAGCAGAATCTTGGCATGTACCGGATGCAGGTATACGATGAAAGATCTACCGGCATGCACTGGCATACCCACCATGACGGTGCAGTGAATTTTCGCAAGACTGCAAAACTTGGCAGGCGCATGGAGATAGCCGTTGCCATCGGAGGCGATCCAATAACGATATTTTCAGCAACAGCGCCGCTTCCGTACAACATCGAGGAGTTGTTCTTTGCCGGTTATCTGCGGGGGAAGGCGGTTGAAGTGGTAAAGGCAAAAACTGTTGATATCCTTGTCCCGGCCAGAGCAGAGATCATCCTTGAAGGATATGTCGAAGCAGGAGAAGAGAGGATCGAAGGGCCTTTTGGCGATCATACAGGATACTATTCTGTGGCTGCTCCTTTCCCGGTTTTCCATATAACCTGTATAACTCACAGGAAAGACCCTGTTTATCCGGCAACAATTGTGGGCAAGCCCCCAATGGAAGACTGCTATATGGGAAAGGCAACAGAGAGGATGTTCCTGCCGCTCATAAAGATGCAGTTTCCAGAAATTGTTGATATGAACCTGCCCCTTGAAGGGGTTTTCCATAACTGTGCCCTTATTTCGATCAGGAAATCGTTCCCCATGCATGCAAGCAAAATTATAAATGCGGTCTGGGGTCTGGGGCAGATGATGTTCACCAAATTTGTTTTTATCTTTGATGAAGAAGTGAACGTGCAAAATACTTCAGAGGCTGCGTGGAAGGCCTTCAACAACGTAGACCCTGCGCGTGACATAATAATAAGCGAAGGGCCTCTCGATGTCCTCGACCATTCAGCAGCCAGACCCATTTATGGAGCAAAGATGGGGGTTGACGCAACAAAAAAATGGCGCGAGGAGGGGTATCAGAGGGAATGGCCTAATGAGATACATATGTCTGAAGAGATAAAAAAGCTTGTGGATAAAAGGTGGAAAGAGTACGGGCTCGAAATTTAAGGCAGGGCAGATATGCCAAAAACCCTTTTCAAAGCGACAAGATTTAATATGAATTCACATGACTGTATATTTTTTGTTTATATATTACACAAAGGCTGGCTGGCCATACTCAAGGAATTTAAGGAGTCGCTGGAAAAGGTTTTTCGGCACATCCGCCCTGCCAATAATGGTGAAATATGGGTAAGATAAAAATATACCTTGAGATGATAAAATTCCAGCACAGTATCTTTGCGCTGCCATTTGCCTATCTCGGAGCTTTTCTGGCCCAGATGAGAATGCCGGATTTTATTACTCTTGTATGGATAACTATTGCCATGGTCAGTGCAAGAAGTTTTGCTATGGCAGTAAACCGTTTGATCGATATGGAAATCGACCGCCGCAACCCACGGACTGCTGAAAGGGCACTGCCTAAAGGGCTGTTATCTGTTTCGAGCGTTATCCTTTTTTCTTTTGTAAGCCTCGCAGTATTTTTACTGGCTGTTTATAGCCTCTCCCCTATATGCCGATATCTCTGGCCCATAGTAGTCATTCCCTTTATTGTCTATCCATATACCAAAAGATTTACATGGCTTTCCCACTTTGTTCTCGGACTCTGCCTTGGCTTAGCTCCTGTAGGAGCCTGGATTGCAGTGACTAACACCATAAGTCCTGAACCGTTTCTGATCGGAACAGCAGTGCTTTTATGGGTATCTGGTTTTGACATCTTTTATGCGATCCAGGATATAGCCTTTGACCAACAGCAGAAGCTCCATTCAATCCCTGCGAGGTTTGGTGTCAGGACATCTCTCTTCCTTACGAAAATACTTCACTTCATTTCAATAGCTTTCTTGAGCTGGGTAGGCATCCGCCTCAATTTAGGCATCTTCTATTTTATAGGCGTTTGTATAACAGCAATCCTACTTACGTATGAAAACAGCATTATTAAACCCAATGATCTGTCTAAATTGAATATGGCATTTTTCACCATGAATGGAGTTGTCAGTATTCTGATGTTCTGCTTTGTTGCTATGGAGGTAATATTCAGGAGGACAGGAAATGTCTAATTATGTCGTTGGCATTACAGGGGCAAGCGGGAGTATTTATGGTATCAGGCTGATTCAGCAGCTTGCCTTAAAAAAGCACATTGTTAACGTGGTTGTAACCTCTGCCGGTAAAATGGTAATGAAGGAAGAGCTTGGGGTATCAGACTTAGGGAAGATGGACAAGCTTGGATTATCAAAAGGCAAAGGTAATATTAAGATCTGGGAGAACAATGACTTTGAAGCTCCCTTCATGAGCGGGTCCAGCGCTCCTGAGGCGGTTATTGTCATTCCATGCAGTGTCGGGAAGATGGCAGCGATTGCTAATGGTATTTCAGGCAATCTTGTCGAGAGAACAGCTGATGTTGCCCTTAAGGAGAAGAGACAACTGATTCTTGTTGTTCGGGAGACTCCCTTAAGTCTGATTCACCTTGAGAACATGGTAAAAGTTACAAGGGCAGGGGCTCAGATTCTGCCTGCCATGCCTGCCTTTTATCATCATCCAAAGACAATAGATGATATGGTAAATTTTGTTGTGGGCAAGGTTTTGAATCTTTTAAGAATTGAACATAATTTATTCAAGAGCTGGAGAAAAGAGTAGTTAATGTCAAAAAATAATCTGAATGAAATAGCAAAAAAAGTCGAAAAAGGCATAAGGCTTTCTAAAGATGATGCAATGACTTTAATGGGATCAAATGATATTGTCCATATCGGACAACTTGCAAATAAGATCAGGGAGAAAAAATCAGGTAATTATGCCTATTTCAATGTTAACCTTCATATTAATCTGACCAACATCTGTGTATCCCGCTGCAAGTTCTGCGCTTTCAGCAGGGACAAGGAAGATTCTGATGCTTATATGATGACAATAGAGGATGTAATGGAAGCAGCTCAATCAGCAAGACATCTCGGTATAACCGAATTTCATATTGTCAGCGGTCTGCACCCTGATCTTCCCTTTGATTATTATCTTGAAACTATCTCTAATCTTAAAAACATGATGCCGGAGGTTCACATCCAGGCATTCACTGCTGTTGAAATAGCCTATTTTTCTCAGATTTCAGGGTTAACAGTCAGGGAAATATTAGTGAAATTGAAAGAGGCTGGTTTAGGATCACTCCCGGGCGGAGGGGCCGAGATATTAAACCATAGGGTGAGGGAAGCGGTCTGCTCAAAGAAAGCTACATCAGAGGAGTGGCTGGATGTTATGCGGACTGCCCATAACCTTGGGCTCAAATCCAACGCAACAATGCTTTACGGGCATGTGGAAACAGTCGGTGAACGCATTGATCACCTGTTACGGTTAAGAGAACTTCAGGATGAAACAGGCGGATTTCAGTCTTTTATCCCGTTGCCTTTTCATCCCCACAATACACAACTGCCTCATTTTAAAAAGCCGACTGCCTTTGAGAATCTGAAGATGCTCGCTGTTTCAAGGCTGGTACTTGACAATTTTCCTCATGTAAAGGCCTTCTGGATCATGCTCGGACTAAAGGTTGCCCAGCTTTCTCTCATGTTCGGTGTTGATGATCTTGATGGCACGGTTGTTGAGGAGAAGATTACCCATGCAGCAGGCGCTGAGACTAACCAATCGATTTCAAGGGAAGAGCTGCTGGAAATGATTTCTTCAACAGGCAGGGCGCCTGTTGAAAGAGATACCCTGTATAACGTTATCAAAGTCTATGAACTTAAGGAACAGGGGGCATGTCTTGAAACCTAAGGTAGGGCACATACAGTTTTTGAATTGTCTTCCGCTTTACTACGGATTAGTGAAGAGTTACGCCCTGCTTGATATTGAACTTGTTAAGGGCACGCCGACAGAATTAAATAATCTGCTTCTAAGCGGCAGGCTCGATATCTCACCGATTTCATCGATTGAGTATGCGCGTCACCATGATTCACTTGTGCTCTTCCCTGATTTTACAGTCAGTTCTGATGGTGAAGTAAAAAGTATTTTACTGCTGAGCCGTTTCCCGATTGAGCAGTTATCGGGCAAGAAGATTGCCCTTACCGGTACTTCTGCCACTTCACAGGTCTTACTTAAGCTGATACTCAAGCACGGATATGGGATTGAACCTGAATATTTTGTCTGTCCCCCGGACCTGAACAGGATGCTTGAAACTGCTGATGCAGCCCTGCTCATTGGAGATATAGCCCTGAAATGCTATATCACTGCAAAGGATTTTTACAGATATGATTTAGGCATTGAATGGAAGAAACTGACCGGTAAAAAGATGGTGTATGCTGTGTGGGCTGTCAACCGCAAGTTTAGCGAGACAAATAGCGAGTTATGCGAGAATGTGTTTGAAACCTTCAGAAAATCCATGGATTACTCGCTGAAAAATCTTCCCGAGATTATCGAATATGCTGTCAAATGGGAACCATTCAGCCCCTCATTTCTTATGGATTACTTCAAATCTCTCCGGTTTGATTTTGGAGACGATTACCAGGAAGGGCTGCTCTATTTTTACAAGCTGGCATCGGAGATCGAGGAGTTTCAGGCAGTTACACAACTGGAATACATAAATCTGCACTCAGGTGCAGAGATATGAAAACTAAAAAAGTTTTGACTGAGATTATGCGAGAAAAGAGATTAAGCTCTGAAGAAGCTCTTGTTCTCTTTAAAGAAGCTGATTTCTTAGAGCTTGCAAAGGCATCAGATGCTGTCTGTCGCAAGAAACATCCGGAAGAAATAGCAACTTTCTTAATAGACCGAAATATTAATTACACGAATATCTGTCAAAATCAATGCTCATTCTGTGCATTTTACAGAACCAAAGACCATCCGGAGGCCTATGTTTTAAGCCAGGAGGATATCGAAAAGAAGGTTGCTGAGACATGTGAACTTTCCGGCACTCAGGTGATGCTTCAGGGAGGGATTAATCCGGATCTCAAGATTGATTATTACACGGACATGTTTAAGAAAATTAAAAACAAATTCAACATCAGGATTCACAGCCTGTCTCCCCCGGAGGTCGCCTATTTAGCAGAGTCTTCAGGTATGTCCATCGAAGATACATTAAAGGAGCTTGTGAAAGCAGGACTTGATTCTCTGCCGGGCGGAGGGGCTGAGATACTTGTTGATAGAGTAAGACAGAGGATCAGTCCAAAAAAGATATCTTCCTCAAAATGGCTGGAGGTTATGGAAGAGGCCCATAAACTCGGCCTTAAGACAACAGCTACAATGATGATCGGTACGGTTGAAACAATCGAAGACAGAATAAGACATCTTCAGAATATAAGAGACCTTCAGGACAGGACAGGAGGTTTTATGTCGTTCATCCCCTGGACATTTCAGCCGGGAAATACGGCCCTGGGCGGCAAGTCAGTTTCATCAATCGAATATCTGAGAACTCTCGCGCTAAGCCGGCTGTTTCTTGATAATTTTCAGAATCTCCAGGGGTCATGGGTTACACAGGGAAAAGACATCGGACAGGTTTGTCTATCCTTTGGAGCCAATGATCTTGGCAGCATCATGATTGAAGAGAATGTTGTCCGGGCAGCAGGGGTTTCTCACCGCATTACTGTTCATGAGATGGTTGAACTGATAAGAAATGCAGGAAAAATTCCGGCTCAAAGGGATACGGAGTTTAAGATATTAAAGGTTTATTAGAACGGTGACAACAAATAAAAACAAAATCCCCAAAACCAGATTTGCCTTCATAGGCGGATCAAGTACCTTTGCAATCGATTTTCCCGAAGAACTCAAAATCCCGAAAGTAAAGGCTATAGGGAAACAAGTTTTCAGGACTCCTTTTGGCGACAGCCCTGACTTCAAACTGTTTGAGATTGATGGAGAATTAGCGCTTACAGTCAGAATGCATGGCTGGCGCCCTGGTGTTAAGCGGGCGGATGCATCACGCCAGATTTTCTGGGTCTTTGAGCAGGCAGGGGTGAAGAATATCCTTGCAGAAGGCGGTGTAGGAGCGATAAGGAGAGAATTGCAATTAAGGGATTTTATCATACCGGATGACTATCTTGATTTTTCGATGAGAAAAGATGTGTATCTTTCTGATAAGTATTTGCTGATTATGCGTGATCCTGTCTGTCCGGACCTTACAAGAATTATTGCAAAAAAAAGTCATGGAATATTTCCTGAAAAAAAGGTGAACCGGGGAATATATGCAGTAACCGACGGCCGGCATTTTGAAAGTCCTGCCGAGGTCAGGATGATAGAAAAGCTTGGCGGAGATGTCATCGGACAGAGCCTTTGTCCCGAGGTGTATCTCGCAAGAGAGATAGGTGCCTGTTATGCCGGCATCTATCTTGTTGTCAATCGTGCTGAAGGGATCAAGCCTCACTGGAGACATAAGGAACTGAAGGATATTTTCTATCAGGAAGCGATGAATGTTGGAAGGATAATTATTGAAAGTCTCAAAGAGATCAAAAAAAAGCATAAAAATAATTGTCAATGTTCAGAATTGAGGAAGAAGACGCTTTTGGAATAAATGATAAAGGTTTTTTAGAAAATATATTGGGAGGACACAGCATTTTCGCTCATTCTCGTCCCGATATCCATCGGGACTCCGAGGGAAATTCTTTCTTCGAAAGAATTTAAATCCGCTCAAATACTATGTCCTCCCAATGATAGCTGATAAAATGCATATTATTGATCATAAAGAACGTAATGCCAAGAAAGTCGAAGAGATGTTTTCTAAGATCGCTGATCGGTATGATCTGCTGAATCATGTCCTCAGTCTCGGTCTTGACATTCTTTGGCGGAAAAGAGTTGCTCAGGAGACTGGAAATATTGACTGCCATAGAATCCTTGACGTATGCACAGGCACCGGAGACATGGCCATTGAACTCTGTAAATTCTGGAAAGGCAGGGCGCATATTGAGGGTATAGACTTTTCCCGTGAACTGATTGAGATAGGCAGAAAAAAGGTTGGAAAAGTAAACCTGAAAGATAAAATAACCTTCAGAGAGGGAAATGCAGAAAAACTGCCATATGAAAATGAACAGTTTAATGCTGTTACGATTACCTTTGGTTTAAGGAACATTAAAAACAGGCTGAAGGCATTAAAAGAATTCTATCGGGTCGCGAGCCCCGGAGGCTGCTTCGTCTGTCTCGAGTTCAGCCAGCCGGCAAACCCTATTTTCTCGAAGATTTATTTTTTCTATTTAACAAGGCTTGCACCGTTTATCTCAAAACTTCTCGGTTCTGACCCAGCTGCATACCAATATTTAGGAAATACGATCAAAGATTTCCCATCTCCTTCAGAACTTATCAGTCTGATAGAATCTGCCGGATGGAAAGATGTTACTTACAGAAAATTAGCAGGAGGTATAGTAGCTCTGCATCGGGGGATCAAAGATTAACAATATTCAGGAAATAACTGTGCAGACAGCAATTTTATTTTAAAAACAGTCCTGCAGGAGCAACAATACCTTGACAAATAATTCTGTGAGTACCTATACTTTTTTAAACTATGGATAAAAGCATACACGAACTTCATGAGCTTGGCACACAACTTTTTGAGGAAGGCAAATACTCAGAAGCAGAGCTGATTTTAAAAAATGTTGTCAGCGCAAATCCCAAATATGCCGATGTCCACAACAAGCTTGGTGTAATCTCGCACCTCAAGGGAGATTCCAAACAAGCAGCAGAATATTTCAAAAAGGCGCTCGAGATAAACCCCAGTTATACTGAAGCATCATTGAATCTCTCCATTACCTATAATGACATGGGAGAGTTTAAGAAGGCCCAGGAAGTATTTTCGCTTGCTGCTCAGAGAGCACACCCTACTCCATCCGCCATTGATCCCTTTATTGCAGGGAAGCTTGCCAATGAACACTATAAGCTCGGCAATATTTATCTTGATTTCAGCATGAACGACGAGGCAATTGAAGAATATAAAAAGGCGATAAAGCTTTACCCGCGGCTTCCTGATGTACACACAAAGCTTGGAATGGCATTGAGGAACAAGGGACTCGTAGAAGATGCCATTGTCCATTTTACAAAGGCAAAAGAGCTCAATCCTCAGTATGGTCCTGCCTGGACCCAGCTTGGCCTTAGCTATTATATGAAAGGTCTTGCAGGTCTTGCCTTTGAAGAATGGGAAAAGGCGCTTAAGCAAAACCCCGACCTGAAAGAAGCCAAGGCATATCTGTCGCTTCTCAAAAAAGAGGAAAAGTAGTCTGCTGTGCCCCTCCTGCATATAAGGGACCTTAACATCTCTTTCAAATCAACCAATGAACCTGTAAAGGTTGTATCATCTCTTAATTTCAAGATCGAAGAGGCTCAGGTGTTCGGCCTTGTCGGAGAGAGCGGGTGCGGTAAAAGCCTGACAGCATTATCTATTATGGGAATACTTCCCCATAATGCATTTGCAGATGGCGGAATATTCTTTAAAGGCAAAGATCTCCTGAAGCTTGACAACGAATCTATGAGAAGATTAAGGGGAAAAGAACTTGCGATGATATTCCAGGAGCCGATGACATCACTTAATCCTGTTCTTACGATTGGTTACCAGATAGCAGAAGTGCTTACAACTCATTTGGAAGTCTCACAAAAAGAAGCAATTGCACAGACAATTGAACTTCTTAAGGCTGTAAAAATTCCATCACCGGAGATACGGATTAAGGAGTATCCCCACCAGATGTCCGGCGGGATGAGGCAGAGGGTCATGATTGCCATGGCTATAGCCTGTAAACCTTCTTTGCTGATTGCTGATGAACCGACAACCGCCCTTGATGTAACTATCCAGGCGCAGATACTTGACCTTCTCAGGGTTCTCAGAGAGCAAAAAAATATGGCCATTTTACTGATAACCCATGATATTGGTGTTATTGCCGAAAATGCTGATATGGCTGCCATCATGTATGCAGGAAGAGTGATGGAGATTTCCCGGGTCTCAACTTTACTTGATGATCCAAAACATCCTTACACTATCGGACTTTTGGAATCCCTGCCGAAAACCAAAGGCATTCCTTTGAAACCCATACCAGGCTCTGTGCCGAGGCCGGATAAACTTCCAACAGGCTGCAAGTTCTCGGACAGGTGCTCGTACATGATTCCTGATTGCAGGAAAGAGGAGCCGGCCTTAAGAGAAATCCTTTCAGGACATTTTGCAAGGTGTATACGATCAGAGGAGATGCAATGGGAATCATTGATGTAATTGACCTCAAGAAATATTTCCCGGTTAAAAGAAAGGCATTTGCAAAGCAGGAGTGGCTAAAAGCTGTAGACGGAATAACTTTTTCTCTGAGAGACGGCGCGGTATTTGCCCTGGTTGGAGAAAGCGGCTCAGGCAAATCAACGGTTGCAAGGCTTATCCTCAGACTGAGTCTGCCTACATCAGGAACGATATCTTTTCAGGGCAATGATATCCAGAATCTAAGAAGAGACTCCCTGCTGCAATTCAGGAAATCGGTACAGATCATATTTCAAGATCCGTTTGCATCATTAAATCCGAGGATGACTGTATTTGATACCCTCTCTGAACCCTTTAAAATACACAGGCTTGTAAAAAAACCCGATCTTCAGGGTAGAGTAATAAGCCTTTTGAACAGTGTCGGGCTTCAGTCTGATATCCTGAATCGTTATCCTCACGAATTCAGCGGGGGGCAGAGACAGAGGCTCTGCATTGCGAGGGCGCTTGCTGTTTCACCTAAGATAATAGTAGCCGATGAGCCCCTCTCTGCACTGGACGTATCAATACAGGCCCAGATATTAAATATACTTCAGGGACTGCAGAAACAATCCAATATATCGTTTCTGTTCATAAGTCATGACCTGAGAGTAGTGCAATATTTCAGTGACGAAGTGGCTGTAATGTATCTCGGAAAAATAGTGGAACACGCAGAAACAAACGATCTCTTCAGTAGCCCCTTTCACCCATATACAGTAGAACTGCTCTCCTCAGCTCCCAGGATAAAACCTGACGGCAGGAAAAGGGAAATACTTAAGGGTGATGTTCCGAGCCCGATAGATATCCCTCCCGGCTGCCCCTTTCATCCCAGATGCCCTAAAAGATTCGACCCATGTGATAAGGTTGCTCCTGGATTAAAAGAGACAAAAGGCCGGTTTGTATCATGTCATCTGTATTAAAAATTGTTAATAAGATATAAAAATAATATAATAATGATAAATGGAGGTGAAGAATGGCCAAAGTTAAGGATATGACAGTTGATGACCTGGAACATCTTATTGAACATAAGTTCCTTGAAATTCTTGGTGATCCAGATTCAGGTCTTCAATTAAGAAAAGAGTTTAAAACAAAATTAGAGCAGAGGTTAAAAAAACCTTCCAAAAGAATTTCCCACGAAGAGGTTTTAAAAAAATTTGCCTAAGGTTGAATGGACAAAAGATGCTTTAGATGATCTGGAAAAAATTGACAACTCAATAGTAAAACGTATTCTTAATAAAATTTCATGGTTTTCTGATCACTTCAATAGCATAACCCCGGAACCGCTCTCTGGAGATCTATCTGGATCTTATAAGGTTAGGATAGGTGATTGGAGGGTGATATATACAACAGAGACAGGTGTAATTGTTATTCAGTCAGTAGGCCATAGAAGAGAAATTTACAAATAGATAAATTATTTTAACGGAGTTCCAGTGAAAGAAAGAAAATTGGTTAGAATAATTATCTGAGTTTTATCCTCGCTGTAAGCCTGATGACTGAATGACAATTTTTTAGATCTGCTTACTTTGATTGATGTTACACTATCCATACCTGAACTTAAGATTAAAAACTGATATTTCAAGACTTGACCCTATGAAGATCTATGCTATGAAGATCTATGCTTCTTTTAATCATAATTAAAGCAGGGAGCATGTTTCTGGTTTGTATAGGGGAAAAATGAGAGCCACATCTTCTACTTCCTTACCAAGTACAAACTTGGGCTTCGATTTTTACTGGTAGATGATGTGATGTGATATAATTTCTCTGATGTCTAACATCAATTCATTCAGAGAAAAGCTGCAGTCATTAATCTCTAAATTCGAAAAGGACAAATCCCACTATCTCTCAAAAGGCTATCCTGAAGCGCAGGTAAGAATCGATTTCATCAATCCATTTTTCAAAGCGCTTGGCTGGGATATCGAAAACAAGGCTCAAAAACCGCCTCATGAACGGGATGTTCTTGTAGAGCTTTCACCAGAGATAACCAGAAGACCTGATTACAATTTCCGCATTCATGGCGCCACAAAGTTTTTCATTGAGGCAAAGGCTCCGTCTGTTGCCCTCGACGATGTAAACCATATCCTCCAGGCCAAGAGTTACGCATGGTCTACAAAAGAGGTCTATTTTGTAATCCTCACAGACTTTGAGGAATTCAAACTCTTTGACGCATCATTAAAACCGAATCCACGTTTCCCGAATGAAGGTTTGATCTTTGATTTCAAGTATTCAGATTATCTTGCCAATATTGAAAAGCTCTGGGAACTGTCCAGAGAAAGGGTTGAACAGGGTTCATTGGAAGCCCTTCTGCCCAGAGATACAAAGAGCAAGAGATTACGCGTACCCCCGGACAAGTCGTTCCTTGAAGATCTGACCATCTGGCGGACAGAGCTTGCGAAGGATATCCACAAGCGCAATCCGGATTTTGATACAAAGCTCCTGAATGATGTTGTCCAGAAGCTCCTCGACAGGATTATTTTTATCCGCATCGCCGAGGACAGAAAGATCAGGCCGGACAGGGAACTATGGGAGATTGTTGCTCAATGGAAAGAAGAAGGCAAACGGAAATCCATAATGATGCACTTGATTGATCTTTTTCATGAAGTCAACGATGACCTGAACGGAGATATTTTTAAACCACATGCCTGTGAGAATGCATCTGTGGATTCAAACCTCTTAGCTGATATTATCGAAAACCTCTACTTTCCAAAAAGCAGATACCGTTTTGATGCTATCGGTGTTGAACTCCTTGGAAGCATCTATGAGCGCTATTTGGGAAGCACAATACGGGTTACTCCACAGAGGGTTAAAGTTGAGGAAAAGCCTGAGGTAAGGAAAGCAGGGGGTGTTTATTATACGCCTAAATATATCGTTGATTACATCGTAAAAAATACGGTCGGCAAGATCATTGAAGGCAAAACGCCGAGGCAGATAGCGAACATAAAGATACTTGACCCGGCCTGCGGGAGCGGTTCGTTTCTACTCGGAGCATATCAATGCCTGATTGACTATCACCTCGAATATTATCGTAACCATCCGAAAGAGGCACAGACCCAATTCTTTGACTTTTACTATAAAGTTGGCCCTGAAGATTTAGCTTTACCGTTACGCACAAAGGCAGCGATATTAAGGAACAATATCTTCGGAGTAGATATCGACCCGCAGGCGGCCGAGATAACCATGATGAGCCTGTATCTGAAGGCGTTGGAGGGCGAGAGAGGCTTATTGCCGAAGAAACAGCACCTCCTTCCGCCTTTAAGCAACAACATCAAATGCGGCAACAGTCTGATTGGTTATGACATCTTTGATTCCCTCCCCCTGGAGGGGGGAGGGCAAGGGAGAGGGTGGGACGACGAAACCAAAAGCCGCATCAACCCCTTTGACTGGAATTCAAAATCAGCAGGATTCGGAGAGATTATAGAAAACGGCGGCTTCGATGTGGTTATCGGGAATCCGCCGTATGTAAGAATTCAAGCGATGAAGGAATGGGCGCCGATTGAAGTGGAATTCTATAAGAAAAATTACGTATCTGCCAGTAAAGGGAACTATGACATTTATGTTGTCTTTGTTGAGAAAGGCTTAAAACTTCTGAACAAGACTGGACGTATGGGCTTTATTTTGCCAAGCAAATTCTTCGCTACTGATTATGGACAAGCTTTACGTCAGTTAATCGTTGAGCGGAAAGCACTTTCAGATGTGGTTGATTTTGGACACTCTCAGGTTTTTGAAAATGCAACAACATACACTTGTCTACTATTTCTTTCAGGCAAACCGGTTCATTCTGTTCTATATGCTAAAGTTGCCGAACCATTAAAACTTCCTGCCGAAGATAGCCATTTTATAAAAATTAAGCAGGATACGTTCAAAGCAGAATCTTGGATCTTTTCGTCTCATTATGAGAAAAACATTTCGGATAAGCTTTTGCAGAAATCTATTCCCTTGAGTAATTTACCAACAAGGATAGGCCGAGGTTCAAGCACTGGCGCAGATAACGTTTTTGTGCTTAACAAAAAAGGTGGCGAATTGTTGACTCAAACGGATGAGATTGTTGATGTGGAATCTGAAATATTACGAGTTCCCATTCATGCCACTGATTTTGGACGGTATCGCTTCAATCCTATATCAGAAAAAGTGATTATCTTCCCTTACAACATAGTCCCTGATGGCTATGAACTTAAATCCGAGCTTGAAATGAAAAAATGCTTTCCAAAGGCTTACAAATATCTGTTGAATCGCAAGAAAGAGCTTGAAAGACGCAAGCAGTTTAAGTCTTGGTATGGATTCAGCGCACCTAGGAATCTTGAAGTCCACGACTCAGCCCAAATGCTTGTACCATTATTGGCAGATAGAGGGCTCTATTGCCGGTTGCCGGATAACACAAACAAGTTCTGCCTTATGGCAAGTGGTGGCTTTAGTATTACAATTGCGTCTTCATGTTCTTTTAGTCCAAACTATGTCTTCGGATTATTGAATTCGACTCTTTTGTTTTGGCAATTGCAGAGAATCAGCAATGTTTTCCGGGGCGGCTGGATCACATGCACAAAGCAGTATGTGGAAACTCTTCCCATCCACACCATCGACTTCAACAATCCCTCAGAAACAGATAGTTACGACAAACTCGTCTCCCTCGTTGAAAGAATGCTCGAACTGCATAAAAAGAAAACCTCCCTTCCACCCTCTGCTGAGCGCGAAAAAATCGAACGAGAGATTATGATTACTGACGAAAAAATAGATGAGATCGTCTATGGACTTTATGGGATAACGGAAGAGGAGAAGAAGATAATCTACGACAAACTCTGAGGTTTAAAAGATGTTAACCATAGAAAGACTCATAGAAGATGAACTATTCATACAATGCCCTTTGATCACTTCCGATAATTTCATTAGCTTTTGCAAAGAGCGCGCCGTTTCCATTAACCGAGAAGACTTGGAACTTTATGAGAAGATCGGGATTTTCTATCCGATAGCACGAATTGAATTCCCCAAACTGAAAAGGAAAATCGAATATATCGATAATAAAACGAGGATTCGTGATTTAGGTATACTTCAAGATGGCGAAGAATGGGCCGGAGATATAGAGGAGATATATGGTCACTTTTGGTGGGAAAAGAAATTAGCAAAAGAATTTTACCAAGAGGGTTTACTCTGGTCTCCACCAAAAAAGCCTTTCTCAACCTGGAATGATTTCTATGACGAAGATGAGCATAGAAAGATAGAAAGCTACTATTCAGTATTTCAGATTTATCCGCTTTATATTATTAAGGAATTCTCATCAATACCTCTTTCTGCCATTTGGTGGTCTACATACGACAAAGAAACTATCGATAAGATACTCTCGCAAGTCAATAACATTTCAATGCAAACAGTAGAAGAATTGAGAAAGAAAGACAACATATCAGATGCGATAGCTAATGCATGCCAGATAATCTCAAATCGTTACTTTCCAAAAACTCAGACAGACAGAAGAACAATCAACGTCTCATATCCTTCGCACTATCGCAAATGGAGTTGGCGCTCCTATTGCAGACAATGGGATGCAAAAAAAGAATTATCAAAAATGGGAATAGATGAAGACAGAATTAAGAAGTATCAGGAAACAATGTCCCTTAGAGCACGCAGTTGTGATCCTTTAGAGAATTGGTATGACTTAATTCAATTCATATCATTGGAAAAGAAAAAACGCTTAAAAGAAGATGCCCTTTTAGCCCAAACGTTTTACTCTATGGAAATGATGTTAAGGTTATTTTATAAAGATCTTACTGGACGAGTGCTTTCAGAGGATTTCGGCGCTGAAACTATCTGGAAAGAAAGAGTGTATGGCAAAGGAGTACCTGACTCAAATATGATTTTCCTCGAATACTTAACTAATCAATTCCATCTTAATCCAAGACCAAAACTAATTCTCATCGTTGAGGGCAGATCAGAATATGAACAGATACCAAGATTATCAAAAGAAATCGGATACGAATTTGATACCCTTGGTATAAGAGTCGAGCTACTAGAAGGTATTGGGAATTTCACAAGCGGGAAAATTGAGCGATTTATTGACCATTATCATAATCTTCAAACCATTGTTTACCTCATATTGGATAACGAAAATAATGCTGTCACTTTCAAGAACAAAATGCTGAAAAAGAAATCAAGATATCTTGAAGCTAATCGATATATAACAAATGAAAATTATATCTTCATCTGGGATACTTGTTTTGAATTTGACAATTTTTCAGATGAAGAAATTTCTGATGCTTTATCATCGCTATCGAATAATTTCAATTTTACCATTCAAGAAATATCTGAGTGCAGAAAGGAATTCGGTAAAAGAGGGGACTCAATCTCAACTCTCTTCAAGGAAAGAACAGGTCGGGAGCTCAATAAACCCATGTTATCTGAACGATTAGTTGATAACATCTTAAATAATATCGATAACGAATATGTTGATGGAAACCATAGAAGGAAGTTGATCATTAAAATTATAGAAATTATTGATCTCGCAAGACGTAATTATCAGCCTTGGTCCTATGAGTTGTGGAAACAAAATCAGGAAAGCGGTTATTTCGGGAGAAAAATCCAATAAATATACCATGCTCGAACTGCACAAAAATAAAAACGCCCTTCCACTGTCATCCGAGCGCGAGACCACGGTCGCGGATGAAAAGATAGATGAGATTGTTTATGGGCTTTATGGAGTGTTGGCAGAGGAGAGGAAGATAATTGAGAGTACCGACTAACAACATCTGTGGGGTCAGACACCAACATTGAGCGGATACCATATGAAGGTCTGGTGGGTATGCCGAAAAGGCCATCCGTTCGGGGACGGTCTTCTTACGGCAACTTTATAATCAAATAACAACCTAAAGGGAAACCTTATGGCAAGAAGAAATAAAAGCAGTCTTATCGAAGATCTGATGAAAGCACCATGGTGGATAAGTGCCATTTTAGCAGTTATCTCATATCTCGGTTTAAGGTTTTTGGTGCCTTCCATATTGCAGAACAGCGCCGGCTTATTAAGTCAGGGCTTGGCTAAGACGTTACCATCATTTGCTGCGCTTGTTTCGCTGGTTTTCGTTTTTACGGGGATAATTTCGGTAATTCTAAGCGTGATTAAGAGAAAGAAAGAAGATGAAAATGTCGGTCGCAAAAGAGAACTGTTTGAGCGTCAAAAAAACCTTCCGGATATTAGCGCGTTGAAGTGGCGAGAGTTTGAGGAATTTATCGGAGAGGCATATAAAAGGCAGGGCTATCAAGTGGAAGAAAGAGGCGGTAATGAACCTGACGGAGGTATTGATCTCATTCTGAGAAAAAAGGGTGAAATGGTTTTAGTGCAATGCAAACATTGGGAGGCAGAGCAGGTAGGCGTAAAGATAGTAAGAGAGCTTTATGGAGTCGTGGCTGCAGAAGGGGCAACGAAAGGCATCATTGTTACAACGGGGTATTTTACGCGTGATGCGGAAATATTTGCTCATGGAAAACCCTTGTTGCTCATACGCGGGAATGAGCTATCAAGGCTAATTGAAGAAGGGCAAAAAGCCCTGATATCAAAATCTGCAAAAACTTCTAATCGCCGTCCATAAGGTCAATTTGTGGGGACAGACAGCAAAACCTCGACTTTTTATTACAATCCCGTTTTCTCGCTCTCGGCTATCCTTTTGACCTGCCAGTATTTTACCCTAACAAACTCTCTGCAAAATTGCTAAAATATACGCATGAAAAGAGCAGCAATAAATCTTGACGACATTAGGCGCCTCCTGAAAGAACACAAAAAAGAAGTGCGCCGGAAGTACCGCGTGATCGAAATTGGAGTATTCGGTTCCTACGTTCGAGGCGAACAAAAAGAACGAAGTGACATAGATATCCTTGTCAGTTTCTCCGGAATCCCTGATGTATTCAAATACATCGAACTTGAGGAGTATCTGAAACGGCTACTCCATCGAAAGGTGGATCTTGTGCGGAAAGAGGCTATCAGGCCGGAGCTCAAAAAAAGAATACTCAAGGAAGCCGTCTACGTATGACCCGGGATTATACACTTTTTGTCAAAGATATTCTGGATGCGATAAAGGCAATAGAAAAGTTCGTCGGAAATTCCAGCTATAAAGGTTTCATAAAGGATGAAAAAACCAAAAGTGCCGTTGTATGGAAAATTCAGATTATCGGCGAGGCGACCAAGAACATTCCGAAGGCAATCAGAGATGATTATGATGCTCTGCCCTGGAAATTCATGGCAAAGATCAGGGACAAGATAGCTCATTTCTATTTCGGCATAGACTATGAGATCGTATGGCAGGTGGCAAAAGAGAAGTTGCCTGAAATCAAACCGGCTATTAAAAAGATGCTCAAGGAATTAAAGGCCAAGGGAAAAGCTGCAAAATAAAACTGCAACAAGCTCCCACTCACCTAATGGCTAAACCTTAAAAAGACTCAGGGAAGACTTGATTGATATAGCAATTGCAGAGAGCAGGGCAAACGAGGGGAATAAGGAGGACGTTCTTGACTAAATGAACTAAAGTGTTAAAAGAGCCCTGCGGTGTCGCACCTTGACTTTCTTGCGGGTGAAGAAAACATGCGGCCTTTGGCACATTCTATAATGCATTTCTACGAGCAGCCGTTCAATACCGCTTCTGTCATACATGTCTGAAATGTCGAATACTGACTATTTAAAAGAAGTTATACTATTCTTCCTCTGCTTCCCAGAGTCTCGGGTCGAGTGCATCCCTCAACCCTTCACCAACAAGGTTATAGCTGAGCGCTGCCACAAGAATAGCAATGCCAGGATAAAGAGATAACCACCATGCTATCTCAATATTGTCTTTGCCTGAAGTTAAGATATTCCCCCAGCTTGGGGTTGGAGGCTGCACACCAAGACCTAAAAAAGACAGCCCGGATTCCAATAAAATAGCCCCTGCAATTCTGAAGGTTGCTGTAACAAATACCGGCGCAAGGGCATTCGGCAGAATATGTCTGAAGATTATCCTTGTGTTGCTGGCGCCTGAAGACTTAGCGCCCAATACAAAATCACGTTCTTTTAATGTTAAAAATTCTGCCCTTATGAGACGGGCAATGCCCATCCAGCTTGTTATCCCGATTACTACCATGATCACCATTATGCTTGGCTCTACAATTGCTATCACAGCCAGAATGAGAAACAGTGTCGGGATTGTCAGCATTACATCAACGAATCGCATGAGGATCGAATCCACTATGCCGCCATAATACCCGGCTAATGCACCAACAATAATGCCTATGAGTATTGCAATTCCAACCGCCATGAACCCCACCTGAAGCGAAATCCTGCTGCCCCACATCATTCGTGAAAGAACATCCCTTCCCAGTTCGTCTGTCCCGAATATATGATTTTTTGCCGGAGGTGAAAGTATATTATTTATGTCTATTGTTGTAGGGTCATAAGGTGAGATGAATGGAGCGAGCAGAGCTGTTAAAAGCAATAACAGTACCGCACAGAAGCCTGTTACAGCCAGTTTATTTTTAGAAAATCTTTTAATAATAATTGTTGATAGTTTCATTTCTGAACTCTTATCCTGGGGTCTACAAGGGCATAGGATATATCTGCAACCAGATTGCCTATGAGGGTCAAAATGGCACCTATAGTTAATATGCCCATAATAGTTGGATAATCCCTTGCCATTACTGATGAGAAGAATAACCGCCCCATTCCAGGGATCGAAAAGATTTGCTCGAAAATAACACTGCCGCCAATAAGCCCGGGTAAAGAAAGTCCAAGTATAGTAATTATGGGCAAAAGCGCATTTTTAAGGGCGTGTTTATATATAACATCCCTCTCTTTTAATCCTTTGGCGTAAGCGGTTTTTATATAATCCTGCCTGATTACTTCAAGCATGCTCGAACGGCTGTATCTGCTGAGACTTGCCAGTCCCCCAAGAGCGGTTATGCCTACAGGTAATATGAGGTGTTTAATCCAGTCAAGGACCCTCTCTAACGAATTCATCTCTGAAATATCTATGCTTTGAATCCCGGATATCGGCAACCATCCGAGCTGAACGCCAAACAGGATCATTAGTAACAAAGCCAGCCAGAATTCAGGCATGGAAAATCCGATAAAGACACCAACTGTTGAAACTTTATCGAATAGTGAATATTGCCGGGTAGCAGAATAAACACCTAACGGGATTGCAATAATAAATATGAGTATGAGGGATAAGATCTCAATTATTAAAGTAACAGGGATTGTCTCCAGGATTTTATCCCATACTTTTCTTCCATCAACCATGGATTTTCCAAAATCAAGCGTGACAAGCCTTTTCAGCCAATCAATATACTGGATATGCAATGGCTTATCGAGGCCATAAAACTTTTTAAGGTTTTCTTTTGCCTGGGCAGAGGCCTTAAGTGACATTTCAGTCTGAACCTCAACAGGGCTGCCCGGCGGAAGGTGAATCACTATAAATGTTATGAGTGTAATCCCGAAGATTAACGGGATCATGAGAAGGAGTCTCTTTGTTAAATAATGAAACATATTATCAATAATACTCTTTTAGATACCTTCCGGTATATGACTCTTTAATATTAACTATCTCTTCTGGTTTTCCGGCGAAAATAATCCTTCCTCCCTTCTCTCCCCCCTCAGGACCCAGATCTATAATCCAGTCTGATGCCTTTATGACATCGAGGTTATGTTCAATAACTAAAACAGTATTCCCTGAGTCGACAAGTCTCTGGAGAACGTCAAGCAGCGCCTTGACATCACTGAAATGCAGACCAATGGTCGGTTCATCAAGGATGTACAGAAAACCTTTATTGCCCTCCTTTTCATCCACTTTGGTAAAAGATGACAAGGAGAGATTAACCATTTCCGCACATATCTTCAATCTCTGCGCCTCACCCCCTGAAAGTTTTGTTGCAGGCTGACCGAGCCTGATGTATCCAAGTCCGATATCTTGCATTAATAAGAGTTTATTCTTTATTTTTGGAATGTCCTGAAACAATGAAATTGCTTCATCCACTGTCATGTTCAAGATCTCATCAATATTTTTGGTACGATACAAGACCTTCAGTGCATCTGATTTGTACCTCTTCCCATTGCACTCTTCACATTTCACATACAGGTCTTCAAAGAAGTACATCTCCATCCTCTGATACCCTGCCCCTTTGCAGATTTCGCATCTCCCGCCTGATACATTAAAAGAGAAAAACCCAGGTCCGTAACCAAGAGCCCTTGCCTCTGTCTGTTCCGAAAAGATCTTTCTTATGAGATCGAATATCTTTAAATACGTTACAGGATTTGAACGGGGGCTTCTTCCAATGGGAGCCTGAGAAATGAGATTGACACCTTTCAGATATTGGATGCCTTCAATTTTTCCGTATGATAAAGGGAAATCCTGTTCTGTCTTAAACTCTCTGGCCAGAGCCCTGTAAAGGGTTTCTACTATAAGACTGCTTTTGCCCGAACCGGAGACCCCGGTAACTGTTGTCAA
>Ga0315295_10000935_pt1 | contig 25012 bp, 29 predicted proteins | sample YL17G14_0_MG_FD_204453 | JGI IMG/M metagenome (GOLD analysis project Ga0315295, IMG submission 204453) | Sediment microbial communities from Yellowstone Lake, YNP, Wyoming, USA - YL17G14_0 | ecosystem: Environmental > Aquatic > Freshwater > Lake > Sediment | place: USA: Wyoming | collected... | reverse complement strand
GCCGCATGATGGCATACGCCAATACTCGCAACCAAGGCACATTTCAGGCTGCGGTTGTTGTGCGTCTGTTTGCAAAAGCTCCTTAATGTCGGCAAATTTAACCCACCCTCCATTGTCGAGTTGCTGCATCGTGCCAAATCCATTTTCCGTAACAGTGGGGCCGTACCGTTTCAAATTTTCCATATAAATTCGCTCCTTTTGCAAATTGCGCACAACTACACCAAGTACGTAATATACTTGTCTAAGTCATTTATTTCTTGTAAAATTTATCAAACTTTTTTGATAGTCTATTCAACGGATAACCCTCAGAAATTAAAGCACGAATTACAGCATACCTGATGTATTTCGACCTAGTTCTGCATCCTACCTTACCCGCTTGATGTGAACAAGCAGTTAATAAAATAGGTTCCATATATCCATTGTATTGAATCCTTATTTTATCATTAAATATTGCTTTCATAACTAACACATTATTGTAAAAGGGGCTTCATCTTTATATGATTTGATCTACCAGCCCATACTTCATACATGTTTTAGCATCAAACCATAAGTCGTGTTTTAAAATTTCACTGAGTTTTTTTTCAGGCAATTTTGTGTATTGTAAATATATATTTTTTATCATGGCCATTAATTTTTTCTGATTTTCCATTTCATCCAAAAATTCCTGATGTTTTCCCCAACAACAAGATGATAATTGATGTATAAGCATATAGGAATGGCTCTTTATTAATCTTTTCTGTCCTACTACTGAGAAAAGAGTGGCTGCGCTGGCACAGCATCCGTCTACAATAGTATGTATGGGCTGAGATGAATTAATGATTTCATCTACGACGGATAGCCCGGAAAATATAGAGCCCCCATAGCTATTTATATATATGTTTATAGGGATTTTTTCTTTGAGGCTCAATTGCTTCTCTGTAAGACCGTAGGAATTATTAAGTTCCTTTATTCTTTTTACTAACTGAAGAACCTTTTCACGCTCTATCTCTGAATAAAAATATACATTATTTTCTACGGCTTCAATAAATGAAGGCTCTTTAAAAATTTCACTCTCATCCTTTTTATTAGAAACAGGCGTCACATCAAGTTTGAAACCACTCATAAATGAGCCCCCTTATGTTTATTAAAAGCTAAATAAATTTTAGCTGCTCCTATACCACAAATAATGGCAAAAATAAGCATTATAGAAAAAGACATTTTAAATATAAAGAGCCCAACAGCTATAAAAAACAGAGCCCCTAAATAACTACTCCAAAAGGTCTTATTAAACATAAATAATCCTTTAAACTTTGATTCCGTGAATAAAACTTGCAAACCATGCATCTGTAAGTATCTCTTGAGACAGTCTCTCTCGACATATATGACACTTTAATAAATGATCAGAAATGGCATTTTTTTGTTTTTCTGAAAGGAGCTCTTGCCAATTGTAACTTGGATTATTAATGTCTTCAGAAAAGACTCTGGCAAAAATATGCCCTTCCATATCAAATAGGTCATAGTGTAAAATGAAAAGAGATGTACATTTCTTGCATCGACATAATTCTTTTCTATATAAAGGTTCAGAAAGAAACTTTCCTTCATAGGTAAAATTTTCTATGTCCGCAATATTAATACCACAATTAATGCATGGTACAGAATCCTCATTAATGTTTATTGTTTGATAGTCTTTCCATTCAAGGCACATGATGTCGTTTTTAACCTTTTCTACCTGAGCATACTTTGCACAAAGATATTTTATTGGCTTCAATAGGATTTTTGCCACATACTCCACACAGTCCTATTTTATACCGCCTTCTATGTGATGCAGATATACACTGTATACATCCTGTTTTATTAGGAAGTGCAGGTCTCTTTTGGCAATATCCACATAAACCATGTTTAAGGGATGTTTTTCTTTTATTATGTTTATATTGGGATTGTTTTTCTTTACAATTTTCACATAGTTTAATAAAACGATCTGAATTTACACTCAATTCTTCATCAGAAAGATTATGACCACAACAAAAACATTGACATTGTTTTCCTTTTCGTACAAGGCGGGTGATATTATAAATCTGTGTAACCTTGACACCCATTATCGTGGCTATTTCCTGAGAACTCTTGTGCTGATTTTCTCTTAAATTAAAGACTTTAAACTTATCAGAGATAGGCCAGGTCCTATTTTCTTTAGGTTTTACGGAATTCAAATACCATTCAGGTCGCATAACAGTCACTCCTTGTATAAACTATTATACGGAAGTATTGAAAGCTGTTATACAACTTTTTTTTAAAACAAGACACCATACAGACTTATGACGAATGGTGTACTTTATGAAATTTAAAGAAATGGGGTTTTTTAGGTCTGATGGCTTTTGGAATATGAAGTTTAAAGTGTTTAGCTTTAATTGGGGCGTGGGGCTTTATTTTTTTGGGCCTCTTAAACCATGTGGGTTTAAATCTCATGAACATTTTTCTATGCTTAATGATGTCTTTATGTGTTCTGAGATATCTTCGCCGTTGAACTCTTATTTTGGTCCTGTTTTTTCTATAATAAAGTCGAGCTCTCAATCTTTCGGAGGGACTTCTTCGTTTAGGGGGCCTTATACGTAATCGAATGGCTATTTTAATCATAGTCATTTAAAATAATAAAGAGATTATTATAAAGCATGCTTTTTCTTAAAAGAGTAAAGTCTGAACTCTGGAGAGTTTTTAAGTTCTTTTTCAAGACTATCATATTCATCTAAAAGAGCTTGAGCTGCTTCAGCTTTAAGACGGCCTTTGCTTATTCTATCCTCTATTTCTTTCATTTTTTTGAGAGGCTTTGTAACCTTTTGGTACATGACATTCTGTCCCATTAAAGCTGATTGATTCTTTAATTTATGACAATTTTTACAGAGATATTTTGATTCTTTGTTTTTTGCTGTAGGAGGAGGTAAGAAAAGTTTACTCGCCCTGGTTTTGCATTTTGGGCATAAAAAGAACCATCTATAGCCCCCTAGATAGTTTTTCATGGCATCATATTCAAAATATTGATTATTAACAGAAAACTTTCTTAATTCTTCTGTCATATAATTATAAACTTCATCAACGGTGCTTTCCGGATAGTCCCTATCTATAATTTTCTTTATGGTATTATGGAGGGTATGAACAGAGATAGAGGAACAGCACTCTACTGTAGTTTGCATAAATATTCACCCTTTTTAAGGTAAAAGGCTCAATATATTTCCAATTATATAATAAGAATAGGGATATTAGAAGATAATTACGATAAAATGATTGGGGCAGGATCTAATAAAGCAGGGATTATTAAAATATAAAGTGCCTAATTTGTTATTTTTGAGGATGTTGAAAGGATTCTTCCCGTTCTTTGTATATTTTATTAGCTTCTCTAGAAAATTTAAATGATGGTATTCTGTCTTCTGGAATAGGGATTATTTCACCAGTTCTTGGATTTCTGCCTACTCTGGAGCTCCTCTGTTTTATACTGAAGCATCCAAAGCCCCTGATTTCAATTCTTTGGTCTTCGGATAATACAGTTATTATTTCATTTAATAAAGAATCAGTGATATTCTTAATATCCCCTATCGAAACATCAGGTAATTTTTTTGATACCCTTAGGCACAGATCCATTTTTGTAGCAGTCATTTTTTATTCTTCCTTAAAACAGCCTTTTTGAGAATATTTCTTTCAAAATACACCATAGTTTTTGATATATGGTTTCATGAGGAATTTCCGTAGGAGTCTGTTCCAGGACCCATTCTAAGGCACATATTTCAGGGTATTTTTTTTCTTTTAATTTTGGGTCATTAAGTTCTTCAAGCAAAACTTTTTTTAAATCCTCTTTTGTGTATTTGAGAGTAAAAGCATTACAATTGGAGCAGTGATTTATGTCTTCACAAACTTCAATGAGATGGGGGTATACACCCTTTTTCAAATCTAATTCAGGCTGATGAAGAAGACATAGACGTATAAATTTGTCAGCTTCTATTTTATATGGATAATTATATTTACATGATTCAGGTATCTTTTTTAAATATTTTTTATAGAGTTTGGTTAAATACAGAAATTTTATATCTCTTAATTTCTGATAAACTGCACGAGTATTACGCATAAGTTTGTTTTAAAACTCCAAGTTAAACCCGAAAACACTTATTTTTGGCTTTTTATAAAAGAAATCTTCATTTATAAAGCACACCTTATCGGCGTATTGTTCTAAAGCAGAATTATAGCTTTCTTTAAAGCTCCATATTTCTATTTTCTTTTCTTTTCGTTTAAGATATTTGCATATATCTACGAAGTCCCCATCTCCTGACATTAAGACCCATTTTTTAAAGGAGTCTATTTTATCCATACAATCCACGACTATTCCTACATCATGGTTAGTCTGTTTATAAAAGGATTTATTATCTCGAACAACTTTAACAGAATTTTTAGCACATACTCTATATCCAATACTCTTGAGTTTGACTTCAAATTTACTGTTATCAAAATCGTCACTTCTAATTAGATATACTACGGCTTCTGTTAAAAATTCATTCTCTCTACTATTAAAATGGTTCCATATTTTTTCTAGATCTACTTTTTGGCCACGATTTCTGGCTTCATAAAAGAGATTTTGAAGATCAATTTGCAAAAATGTGCTCACAGGTGTCATTTAATTTTCTCCATTAATAAACCTTGATCAGATTCTTTCACTCTATAGACATGGTCGGCCGTGGTTTGAAATTCTTTCTGATGGGTTACAAGTAAAACATCGAGGCCTAATTTTTTTGACAACTCACTAATAAGTTTTCCGGTATTGTATATGTATTCTTCTCCTACGGCAGCAAAGGTCTCATCAAGGAGCATTAGTCGGGCATAATTCTTTTTAAGCATACAAAGAACTCTTAATAAAAAGCTCTCTATTACTGCGACACTTCCTCCGAAAGACCCAAATTCCCCTTCTACTCCGTTGTTTTCAGTTTTTAACTCGATATGTACTTTATCGTTTTTCTTTGTGATGTTTGGAATAAAAGTGAGTTTTTGGTCATCAAAAATAGTTTTTAACCCATATGTAATAAGACTCGCCATTTTAGATATCTCATCTTTAACCATGATATCCAAGAGATGCTTAAGGACTTTACTGGCTTTAGTTAGGATATCTATTTCTTCTTTTATTAAAGCTATGGCTGATAATAATTCATTTTCACGGGTTTTTAATGACTTATAAAACCCGTCGATCTGGTCAACTCTGCGCTGTAAATCTATAACTGAAATCATATGATCCTGGCTAACGTCATAAGACCAATGGCTGTAAAGGGCTTTTTAGTTGGATCTTTTCCTGTCTCTTCTACTAATAGCTCGGCCTTACTATAGATAATACATTTGGTTTTATCAATATAGGCATCAATAGATGAAGCTTGAAATAAACCCAAAAGATTTTTTAGGTCGCCACATTTACAAACAAAATCTAGATCAGTGTTTTCTGAAAAGGCCTTACATAGAGATTTTTCTGTGGAAGGCCTATCGGAAATAGTCTGCATGCTGATTTCATTGTTCTTAACAAGTATTTTTATTCCTATATCATCCCTGGAGGTTAAGGAGAGTCGATTTATTTTCTTTATAAAAGGGCCCTTTTCTATTGAGAATCCCTTAATATTAGGAGGTTCAACTGAGATAGGCATCTTTGGTTGTTCAATAAGAGATTTACGAAAACCAAAACAGAAATGGTCATCCTGAGAAAAGAATATCAGCTTTTTATCTGTTTCTGTTATAATTATTGTACTCGTATCTGTTTTATCAATAAAATTTACTATGGGTTGTAACATAGAACGTCTGATGACTAATTTATTGGCTCCTTCTATATCAGGACTGATAAAAGCCCCTATTTTTGAAGATCCATTTGATCCATACATCACTCCATCAGTTACAAAAAGATGAGAGAATTTTTTATTCTTATCATCTCCTGGAAGAAAACCCAGAATAAATTTTATTCCGGTAAGAAATATTGAGGCATCCAAGGATTTAATTTCTTTGACCTCCTGTATTTCCTCTTCAAAAGAAATAGCCGTACTTGGGTCAAGAGATCCAAAAGATACATGAGAATCTGATTCCTCAGAGACATAAAAAAGAACTGTTTTACTTTCATCATCATAGCCTATTTTTATAATGTCCGTATCGGAGTTGCTTAATAAGGTCTGAACTCTTTTTGGGTCTATAGTGAAGGAACAGGGGCTTTGTAGACCTTCTATAGGCAAAAGGGCTTTTGCTATCTTATCTTCATTGGATGCATATAGAAGGGCCTCTGAGGCTTGTGCTATGAATAAGGCTTGTCCCTTTATTAATTCAGGACTTTCATCAATAGCAAGGGATACAATATTTAAAGCCTTTTTAAAATCTGCCAATTTGGTGGTAAATTCTATCATGATGCCTCTATTTGTGAAAGTGCCTGTTGAGTTTCGGTAACTTTTTTCTCAAGATCTTGTAAAAGAGTCTGTAATTGATCTTCTTTTTCTTTTTTAATTTGGCTGAGATTCTTTGGATCATATCCTTTTGAAGAGATCTCTGTCAGGAGTTTTTCCAATTTTTCCTTTTCATTCTTATAGCGCTCTTCGAGTCGTATCTTTTTGTCTGAGAGTTCTTGAATTGTTGACTTTAAGTTTTTGAACTTTTGGAGATCATCCATATATGTGCCTCTTTCTTATATGATTATGATAAATTAGAAATATATAAACATATTTTTTATAACCCGAATTCAATTACACCCCCTCCTTCAAGATCTTTGATTTTTGAGGGTCTGGCTCGCTGTGCCTTTGATAAGAGTCCTTCGGTACATGTATTATTGTAAGGGCAATATTTACAGGACTTTGCAGAAGGTGTTGCCTTAAATTCTCCCCCATTGGATATTGCTTTTATGTCTAATGATAGTTTAGCTCTGAACTCATTCAGGATATCAAAATTAAATGGCACGGGTATATAGGTATTGTGACGGAAATAAAAAAAGCCAAGCTCGGTTGGCATGGTTTTATTATGGAGATAATAAAGAAGAGCATAGAAATAGAGTTGATTTTGACTGATATTTTTGCCTATTTTATTGGTTCCTTTACCATCAAAAATAATGACATTCATATCTGATAAAGAATTATTATAAATGAAATCTATACGCCCTTCTAGAGTATTTGAATCCTTAAGATCTATTTTTATAGATACCTCAGATTTTGTGTTAAGAAACTTATTAAGGCTGTCTGATTCCATTATAATGCCTATGTCGTTGCAGGCTTGATCAAAAATGTCACTTTTTGAAAGGGTCATTCCCGGGCCATTCCAAATTACGGTTGTGGTATTTAAAATAGCCTCATAAAGAGGTAAGAGCTTTTCTCGTATATGTTCAGGAAAAAGATGAGGAGTTTTATGCTTCCATATATTGCTATAGAGTTCAAAGAATTTTTGTATTAATTTACCATATAAAGTGTGGTAATCATTAACCATGACTGTTGGGGATCTCTTTTGAATATTTTGCAATAAAAATCTTTTTGGGCATTCAGTATAGTTTTTCCATGAGTGATAACTTAATTTCATGTGGAGGCCTCATGGATAAGATAAAGAACTTTATCTTTAACAGTCTTGGCTAGGTCTAGAGTGTTTATTATATCTTCTATATTTCTGTTTTCTTGTATAGAACTTTGGGTAGCCTCTACAGCAAGTTTTTCCACAAAGGCTAATATTTCTGCGCTTTCCTTTTTTTCTTCTTCCCTTTTTTCTAAATCAAATATTTCATTGGCTGGTTTTATTTTTAGTTTGATTGTTCGGGCATTGTATGATACCTTATCATCGTCAATATTTATTTTTATGAATCCTATCTGAGGAATATGCGTAATATCCTCCTCAGAGAGAGTTCCACGACTCATAGATCCTATATTTATGAATTTTTTTCCTTTGAGATCATATATTCCTTGGTCTATGTGATAATGACCGATTACAAAAATATCCGGAGATAATAAGGATAATTCATCATATCCATATATTTTTTCTTTGAATAATGTTCCGGACTTTAAACTGGCGTAGATATGCATTAAACATATCTGGACCTTACAATCACCTTTTTTGGGCATTTTTATTTTTGATATATCTATATTTTCGGTATATGGAATCCCTACCAAAGAAATTTTATGCCCATCTTTTTCAATAATTGTTTCTCTTAATTGAATTACAGTTTTATCTTCAAAGAGGACCCCAAGGGGTTGTTCAAGGAGACTATCAAGATTGTTTGCAGTAAGGTCATGATTTCCTTCTATCATGTATATTGGACATGGAAATTTTTTAAATTCTCGGATAAGATCCTGATTTAATCTGTGACTGTTTTTGGATGGGTTTTTAAGATTAAATAGATCTCCGGCTATTAAAGCGGCATCCGCCCCTAATTTATCACAGGCAGTTCTCATTTGAGATATTTTGCCTAAAATAGTTTCTTTAAAATTATCTGTGCGAGAACGAGGGTTTGTGTCGCTTATATGAATATCGTTAGCTGTTATGAATGTAAAATCGGTCATAGGTTGTTACCACAAAGGGGACAGATTTTTATTTGAGATAATTCCTTATTTTCTGATTCAATATCTGCAGTTATTTTTTTTAAATCCTCCCGGGTTTGTTTGGCACTCGTAGCCACTTTCATAAATTCATACTCCAGTTGAGTAATCTCCCTAAATACAATTGTATCGGATTCTATTTTTTCTATGCCTGATGTGATTTCATCTAATGAAATAGTCCCCAAATAATTTTTGAACTTTTTTACGCCTTTTGCTAATGATGTGAGCTCAATATCCCAATTAAATATCTCTCCTAACTCTTTTAAAAGGGGCTCTATCGAACTGTATTCTGGAATGGGTGTATTAAGGCTTCCTTTTAAATTTTTTACGGTTTTTTGTTTTGAAAGTGTCTCATATTCTTTATCTTGTATCCAGGCCACTTCAGTTAAAAGGGGCCCTATAGAATTGTAGTCAGGAATGCCTATTTTCGGAATTTCTCTGAGATTATTTATAGTTTTTTGTCGTAATATTAATTCATTTTCTTTTTCTCTTGTCCAAAGTACATCAGACAAGAGGGCCTCAGTTAAACTGGGGGATGGAAGATTGATATTAACAATATTTTTAAGCTCATTTAATGATTCTTTTAACTGTTTTAGCTGGTCTATAAAGGAGCTCAGAATACCCACTTCTTTTTGTAAGTCTTTACAGATATCTTCTTGTTTAACAAGAGTTCCTACTTCTTTCTTGATATTTTCAAATTCTTTAAAATGGTCTAATTTTCCTTGAAGATCGTTTAGGTCCTGCTCTCTTGTTTTTAATAAGGTCTTTTGAGTCTTGAGTTGTTTCTGACCAAGATCATCTGCAGAACTGATGGTATTTAAATTATAGAGGGTTGCTAGGACTTCAGTTACCACTGATCCTGGTTTATCCAAAAGAAATAATGGTTCAAATTGGTGTACAATGGTTGGGCTGGATTTTTGACCCCCTATATCCATCTTATCAAAACCGGCATCAATGAGCGGCTTGGGTATGGCCCTATTTAAACTGGAAAAAGTATCCGAATTTATTTTATAGAGTGTTTTATCTCCCTTTTCCCATAGTATATCTAAATTTTCTCTATTGATGCGTACGGAGGTTTGTTTTTCTCCATATCGTATATATTCTTTACCTGCTTGATTGGTCAGGGCAGAATCAAGTGCCCTAATAAGGGCACTTTTTCCTATGTTATTCTTTCCAATAATGACGGTAAAACCGTCAATATCAAAATTGGTTTCTTTTACACTCTGAAAATTTTTTATCGTGACACGAGTCATTCTTCAGGGCCCTCTTTAGATTTTTTCTTTTTTTCTTCTTGCTTTTTTATAAAATTAGAAGAAACGTTAGATAAGACATCATCTATATCATCCTTTAATTCTTCATTATCATCATCGATGTCCTTATATTCTTCCTTTGTCTGTTGGTCTTCTTTTATAACAAGACTATCTCTTAGTTTTACAATTAATTTTTCATTTTCATTGAGGACTTTCCACAATTGTTCTTTTCCCTGCTCTTTTATAAGATTCTCCCCCCCATGGGCAAAAGTAAAAAAGGCCCCTGCTTTTTTTATCACCCCTGTATTAATAGCCAGTTCTATGATGGATTGTATATTATCAAAACCTTCTGAGAATCTTATGTATACAGGGGCAGCCCTCCAAGGTTTATCAATTTTATTTTTTACAATAGAGGCTTTTATCATGACATTAATGGGTTCTTTTTCCATTTTTCCCGTAATTTTGCTTTTAACATTGATTTTTTCGACTGTGCTTGTTTTGAGCTTTATTCGAACGGAGGAATAATATTTCAGAGCCCTTCCTCCGCTGGATTCTTCATCAGGGCCCATTTGAAATTTACTTTTTTTAATTACGGATCTTATTTGGTTTGTAAAAGCCACGCACACATTGCTATCTTTTAAAAATTTTGACATATAGCTGAGAAAAGCTGACATCAACTGGGCCTGAAGCCCTATTCTACCGGCTTCATCCACGTCACCTTCTAAAACTTCTTTGGGAGTCATGGCTGAAACGCTGTCTATTGCTATAAACATGGGCCGCATACTTAAACAATCTCTTATCAATCTTGCCCCATGTTGAAAATGCCTTGGTTGTATAAGCATGAACTTTTTAGGATCTAAATTAACGCCAAGTTTTTCAGTGTAATCCGCATGGAAAGTCTGCTCAAAATCAACAAGAATTGCCAGCCCCCCCAGCTCTTGGACTTGTTTACAGGCACTTAAAACAAGTGTGGTTTTACCTGAGGACTCATCGCCAAATACTTCTGTTATATGTCCTCTTGGAAGACCCCCGGGTTTTCCTGTCATGGTTCCATCACCTATAAGAGAATTGAGGACCCATGATCCGGTCGGTATGAATTCAATAATTTTTCGATTTTTAAGATCTATGATAGCGTCTTTATCTTCTTTATTGACTTTTTTATAGAATTCTTCTGGTGATAAAATTTTATCAGCCATTGTGGATCTCCTCGGTTATTATTTGTGTGTTTCGTATTTGTTTTTTATAATCAAAGAATTGATCATTTTCTTTATAAATTATTCCTGTATATTCTGTGAGACCCTTTTTTATACCTCTTTGAAAGGTATGTTTTCCACAAAAAGTGTACCGTTCATAATCGGACAGGTCCTCGTCAGAAATTATTTTCTTTATATACCACTGATAAAATTTGTGCCCCAATTTTCCGGCAAAATAAGCATCAGCCATATGCTCTGAAAATCTTTTTCCTTGTTTATCTAATTCCGTTTTTGCTTGGTGGGTCATATGGTTTTTAGTTACCTCATTAGGATTCATTGTTGGTATGGCCCATTTTTTTAATGTTTGAGGCTGAATATAAAGAACAAAAATTTGTGAATTTAAAAAGATTTCATGTAATTGTTGATTTAAAGCAAAAAGGATCTCTGTATTAAAATCACCCCAATAGGGTGCTTCCATGGAAACAAATTTTATATTTCTTGTTTCTAAAAGTAGCCGTACTCGTTCTCGCTGCATTATTAGACGTTGTATCAATAATCCATCAACAGGAACCGTTTTAAAGGTTCCTGTTTCGAGGACAGAGTCCTTGCCTACTCTGTCCTCGTCCAGGATCACCCATCCAAAATGAGTAAGAGATGGATCAAAACCAGCAATAGCCATTAAATCTTATCCAAAACAGAATCAAGATCTATTTTGGCTGTGGGGTCTGATCCTGCTGAAGAACCAATACCAAGAAGGTCGTTGATCTCCTCAATTGTCAGATCACTGGCCAAGGATTTTTTAATATATTCCCAAATAGGCTTGGCCTTATCAAGGACGGCTATTTTGATCTCATCTTTAGCGGTCCATACCGATTCTGTGCAGGGTGTGATATCAAGATGTTGGTATTCTTCGTTTGTACATGAAATCTTGATATCATGTGTGGCGAGAGGAAACTCACTATTTACATTCTTTAGCTTAATGAAAGTTTGTTCACTGAAAATCCATGGATACAGATCATACTCGAAAGGCTTTTTAAAGGCCCCCATTTTATCTGTATTGTACTTAATGATAACAGATCCAACACGCCATTTGGCCGGGCCACAAACCTCACAACATTTTCCTTTTTTGCAGAGAAAGAATCTCTCCTTAAAATGGATCTTTGCTCCAGCAAACATGGCTTTTGGATCGGTATAAACGATGGCTAATCTGTGGGTTTCACCTTTTTTTGCCTTGTATTTATCATATATCCCACCCTTTATCTCTTCATTCTCAAAACCAAACAATGATACATCGCTCATCTGTGACTCCTTATTTTTTGAATTGTATACTGTCTAAAAGATCATCAATATCTAACCCTAACTGATCTTGGTGGACTTTTTTTGGTTCGTCCACGATCTCACCTTTTTGAATAGTGTCACCTCCTTTTTGATTTTGGATTTCTTTTCCATCAATAACCTGATCTATATCTATTGTTTTATTTTCAGTTACTGCTATATCCTCTTGCCCCTGATCTGGTAACCATTCTTCATCTTCTTCAGGTTTTTGTTCATCTTCGTTTTCAGGGTCGTCAAGTTCTTGCTCATCACTTTCTTCATTTTCGGATTCAATATCCTCAGGTGTTATATCAGGCACTGGATCCAGCATTTTTTCCGAGATATCTCCAAAGAGTTCACTCACATTTACAGGAGATGTTGGGTCTATTATTGATTGTTCGGTCTGTTCAGAATTTGATCCTTCAAAACTATCTTGTCCAATAGTGCTTTTATTTAATTCTTCCATTAAACTTTTTACGGCACTATCTGACCCATGAGAAGGGCTTAACTTTAACTGAGCCTCCATAGTTCTTAATAAGATCTTTATGTCCCCATTTGCCCGGTTAAGGTTTTTTATTTTGAGATTTATGGCTTTTAGTAGATTATTAAGATCTGACATCTCATTTTGATAACCTCTTATTTTTTCAATTTCAAGTCTAAGTTTAGAATTGACTTTTGCTTCTCGATCTTTAATGTTAGGAAGATTTTTGATTTCTTCGTCATTTATTAAATAATTTTCTCTTTTGGTTTCATATTCAGCCTGAGAATTATTCAGGGCTTGTTGAAAGACAGAAATTTCTTTACTGGTCTCAATACTGTATTTTTCTATTTCTTCAATATAGAAATGACATTCACATATTTTTTCATTTATATATCTTGGACTTGGTATGGTCTGTACCTCAATTTTAAAATGGAGTCCAAGAAGACGGTCATATATAGTATTTTTGTCCATAATAAATAATAGTGTTTTTTAGTAGATTATTAAAGATAAATTTTTTATGTTAACTGTATGAGTTCCAATAAGTTAGAAGACGAGTTAAAATTATTTATCAGATCAACAGCGTCAGAGTTGTTAACTTTTCCGAAAAAATAGACCTTTATTATCCCTGTAACAATTATCATTTTCATATCATCTATAGTAGGAAAATAGGTGGAAAAAAGAAAAGCCCCGGTGATATCTTGATCACGAGCCCCAAAAAGGGTATCAGATATGGCAGAAACTTCCCAGGCCTTATTTTTTATTATTTTTCTGTTGTATCCGTAAGAGAGTATTCTTCTTCCGAGTATGAGGGTTGCTCCCTGTTGTTCTGAGCATTTGGATAATCTGCCAGCTCCGACTGCTGTTCCGGTAAAGAATCTTTTTTCTTCGGTTGTAAGCATATTTTAATACGCTCCCCAAGTTTTGTGTTTCTTGCATAGACACTAGAATTATTTATGGCCCTTTCGATTGCAGACCCCTGTCCTATAATTATGACTTTTTCTTTGGCTCTTGTTAAAGCTGTATAAAGAAGATTTCTTTGTAGCATCCTGCCAAATTGATTTATAAAGGGCATAATGATATAGGGATATTCCAGACCCTGGGCCCTATGTATGGTAATGGCATAAGCGAGCCTTATTTTTTCATTAATTTCGTCAACGGAAAGCTGTATTATTCTGGTATCAATTAAAATTTCTATAAAGCCCCCGCTGATACTTAATATTTTCCCTATATCCCCATTAAAAATATTGTTTTCATAATCATTCTTTCTTATAATGATTCTGTCCCCTCTTCTGAGTATAAAATCCCTACATTTTATTTCGGAGAGAGTTTCAGAAGGTGGATTCAATACGCTTTGTAGAGCCGTATTAAGAGATGCTATACTGAGAGGCCCATCATTTCTTGGGGTGATTATTTGAAAGGCCCTTTTTTCAGTTTTAAATTTCTGTGCAAGTTTGATTATGAAATTCTCTATTTTTGCTGTATTGCTGTCTCTTAAGAAAAATACATCTGCTAAGGGATCGGACTTGAATAGACTGAGGTCAGTATCCCCATTTTTAATTTTATGTGCTACTTTGATAATATCTGAAGCTTCATTTTGTCTGAAAATCTGTTCTAGTTTAACAATTGGAATTTGTTCACAATTAATGAGTTCTCTTAAAACATTTCCAGCCCCTACTGAAGGTAATTGATTATGGTCTCCTACAAAAATGATGTGGGCTCTATTTTTTAATGCTGATAGAAGTCTGTAGAAAACTTCCTGATCCACCATACTGACCTCATCAATTATGACAACATCAGTTTCATATTTATTACTTTCTCCACACATCCAGGTGTTTCCTCTGAAACCAAGGCGCCTATGAATGGTTGAGGCTTCAAAATTGATGGTATCAGCCATTTTTTTTGCTGAAATACCGGTAGGAGTCATGCATGTAAGGCTCAGCTTTAATTTAAGTATAAGATCCACAATAGCCCGTAGCGTAAGGGTTTTTCCAGTTCCGGGGCCTCCTGTAATGACAAAGACCTTTTTTTCTATGAAAAAATAAAGGGCGTCTCTTTGTTCTTTGCTTAAGGTCAGATTATTTTCACGTTCAAATATTACTATGTGCTCATCAACGGCATCTTTATTCAGTAAAATTAAATCTGAAGGGGTAGACATAATCCGTGCTATATAAGATGCGGATAATGTTTCATAGGTATAGCAGGGCTTGGAATAGACTGTGCCTGTGTCTTCTATGATTTTATTATTCTCGATAAGATAAACTAGGGATTCCTGTGTACTTTCTATATTTATGGTATCAAGGCCTAAAAATTTTGTATTTGTTTGCTGGGAATAAAGATTGATATATTCGACAAGTTCATTTTTTGTAAGATATAAATGCCCGTTTGAAGGGCATAGTATTGTTAAAGCATATACTATGAAGGCCCTGAGTCTCATAGGGCTGGATTCAAGCACTCCTAGTTTTTTGGCTATAAAATCCGCTGTAGTAAATCCAAATCCCTCTATTTCAGTGAGCAAATAAGGATTGTCCTTTATTTTTATCTCGGCATCAAAACTACCCCCGAAATAAGTCAAGATTCTTTTTACTCGTCTTTCTTTTATACCAAGAGAATTAAGAAAAGCCCTTAAAGAGTATTCCTGGCGGACGTCTTTCCATTTTTCTCTATTTTCTTTCCATGCTTTAGCAAGGCTGTCTGCACACACCCCTCCAATGCCCTCTATTTCCATCAGTTTTTCTGGGTTATTATCAAGTATGTCTATTGTATCCTTGCCAAAATTGCTGATAATAAGACGGGCCCTTTCGGGGCCAATATTTGGAGCTATGGCATCAATAAAGAGCTGTATACTAGTTAATTCCTCTGCATTATGAAGTAAAGAGAAAGATGTGGCCTTGAAGCTGTTGCCATATTTAGGATGAGCTTTAAAGTCACCATGAAAATCAGCAATGGTTCCTATAATCATTTCAGGGCCAAATTCCCCTGTTATGGTCACAAAGGGCCCATCGGGTAAACGAGCTTTGAGGACTCTAAAGCCACTGCTCTCATTTATGAAAATGATTTTACTTACGGTTGCTTTAATTGTTTCCAAAAGAAGGCTCTATCTTCTTTGAATTGTATCAGCCATAAATAAATTTGTATTTGAAAAAAGGGAATCAAAACAACTGCCATTATGAAGATCTTTATAAACATATTTTCCAGATTCATTGGCAATGCCCCTAAAGATGTAGGTCAATAGTTTATACTCATTCCATACTGTGGTTTTATAGGCTCCAATATAGGTCTTTGCCTCTTGATTAGCTTTAGCAGACTTTAAAAAATCAGGCCCTCCCAGATATCTTTTTACACCCCCTTCAAGACCTTTCTCTTTAATACCTTCAGATAAATACTCACATCCCAGAACCATGTTGATAAGGTCATTCCATAAAGTTTGACTCTCTATATATTCGAGATCTAATTTTTGGGCCACATCTTTTCCTGTTGATTCTAAGATTTGCATCATACCTTTGGCCCCTTTAGTAGAGACTAAGGTGACTTTAAAATTGGACTCTATTCGAATAATTGCCGGATAGATCTCCCAAGGAATAGAATAATTTATGGAAAAGTCATCAAAGAGTATAGAATAATAATGGGCCTCCCATTTTGATAGGCCATAGGCCACCATCAGAGCCTTTTTCATGCAATTTAATCGTTCATCTTTAATCTCATAATTCCTATTCATGTCCTGCATTTTTTTAATTTCCTGAACATATATTGTTTGTCGTAACTCATAATTTTTGTATGATGATAGGACAAAAATGGCTGTTACGACGGTTAAAAAAAGAAAAAGAAAAAACAGGACTATTTTGACCCAGACTTTCATTATGTCTGCTCCTCAAATAAAGTGAATGGCTCTATTTTAATTTCTGGCTTATCTGAATTCAGGCCATCTCCAATTAATTCTAGGAATTCTTTTTCATTAAGTATTTTAATGCCAAATTTCTGGGCCTTGATGGTTTTTGATGACCCTTTATCTTCATTACATATGAGATATGTTAGATCTTTTGTAACTGTCGATAAATTCCTTCCTCCTTTTTGTTCTACTAAGGCTTGATATTGTGCCCTTGGTTTATTCATTGCTCCTGTAAAACAGAAGTTCTTTCCATTTAAAGGCCCTGCTGAAGATTGTTCAGAAATGTCAATAATTGTTAAAAGTTCTATGATTTCTTCTTTATATTTTTTCAGACCTGTGACAATATTACTGGCAGAGATGTCCGAAAAACCTTTAAGGGTTTTGATTTCATCAATAGATGTAGACATCAAGTGGTCAATGGACTTGAAGATATTAAGGAGTTCTTCTGAGGTCCTTTCGGATATTCCTGGGATCCCAATAGCAGATAAGAGCCTTTTTGGAGAAAGTTTTTTTGATTTTTCAATATTATTTAAAATAGTATCTGCAGATAGATTTCCCCAACCTTCTATAGAACTGATATCTTCCCTTTTTAATTTATAGATGTCAGATATTTTCTTAAGTTTGTTCTGGGCATTTAAAGCATCAGCCAGGGCCTCCCCAAAAGCATCTATTTCTGTGACCTTGATCCAATTCAAGATCCTGTTGAATTGCTTCCTAGGGCAGACCTCTGATGGACAAATTAATTTTATTTGGTCATTCAAGAGATCTGACTCACAGCTTGGGCATTTGGTAGGTATTTCTATTTGGCACCCTTTATGATCTAAAACGGATGTAATTTTTGGAATAATTTCTCCGGCTTTGATCAGCATTACTGTATCACCACGCCCAATACCCAGTCTTTTTATTTCTGCAATATTATGAAGGGTCACACGACTGATGACAGACCCTTCAATAAATACAGGTTCAACATGCCCTAAGGGTGTCACTACCCCGGTACGACCCACATCCCAGGTTTCCTTTAAAAATATGGTCGTTGCCCCTGGGGGTTCAAATTTCCAAGCCATTTGATATTTAGGTTTATTTCTTACAACCCCTGCTTTATCCTGGAGGGCCCTAGAATTCACCTTAATGACTACCCCGTCTATATCATAAGGTAATGATGATCTAAGATCCTTTATGACCTCAAATTGGTTTAAGAGGGCTTTTACATCTCCTTCTATACAATGGTCAGGTAGTGTGAGGCCAAGATCTGATAATCTGAGATTTTTATCTCTTTCATCTAAAGATTCTGTAAGGTCATAAAAGAGGAGTGTTAAATATTTACAGTATTTTCCATCAAGACGTCTGCTGATTCCGGATGCGGCGTTTCTTGTATTTGAATAGACTTCATCTTCAAGGGTGGAATTAATTTTATTGAAGTTTTCTTTGTTTAAAATAATCTCAGCCCTGACAGATCCTGTAAAGGGGGTATTTTTAGATAAAATCTCTTTAAAATTTATCATTAAACGTACATTTGGGCTTATGTCGTCTCCTTCAGATCCGTCTCCTCGGGTGATTGCTCGAACAAATACAGAATCTTTATAATCCAAAGAGACACTTAAACCATCGAGTTTTAGTTGAAAAATAAAGAGCTCTTCCTTAAATTTTGATGCCCATTTCAAAAATTCTTCCTGAGAATGAACTTTTTCAAGACTCCCCATCCTAATAGAATGTTTGGCAGATTTCCATATCTGGGAAGGTTCATGACCAATAGTTTCAAAATAAGGGTGGTTAGGATCCTTATTTTTTAGGGCCCCTTCCAGGGCATCAAACTCTTGATCAGTCATGATGGGTTGATCTGAATTGTAGTAGGCTTTCCGAGCTTCAATCAATCTTTTTAGAATATCTATAGTCATAGGTCTTCCTTTGGTTCTTGATCTTCTTTAGAATCTTCAAGGCCCATAATGGTGTAATCCAGCTGAGTTATGGATTGTTGGGCCTGTTTGATAAGGTCTTCAAGATATTTACTCAAGGTCTTTTTTAATTTATCCTCATCCTTAAGGGCTATGTAAGAATCAAGTGTCTTTGAATATATCTCTGATATGTATTTTATTTTTTCTCTGATAGTATAAATTACAATCATTGATATAGGAGTCTTTTTGTCCCCTTCATTAAGGAAGTCATCAAATTCTTTATCATTATTCTCGGTCATGATTTTTCCTTCCCATTTTCAATGATAAGTATTTTTTCATATTTCTTAAAGATGTTTTAGTTCCTTTTTTCTTCAAATAGACAAAATTATAATTAAATAGACATATTTATTATTATTCTTAATTCATAAAAGAAAAAGAAAAGAAGATAACCTTAATACATGTAATAGGGAATGAGAAAGAGAATTTAAAAAATAGGAATACAGAAATGAAGAAAAGAATAAATATATTTAAGAAACATGTTTATTCTTTTCAAAGAAAAAAGTATTATTGATTATATGAAATATATCTTAATAGGAAGTCCGGATAAATTATCATTAGGATCCTTTATCCGTTTTATCAGGAAACAATTACCAGACCATGCTGTAGCTGATATGCATTCCTTAATGTCCAAGGATTCTATGGATATGTATATCAGTGACTTAAAGAATAAACATGAAAAGTGTATTATTTCTTTTTATGCAAAAAAACAGATAAATGCGGATCCCTTAAAGATTCTATCTCAGAAACTACAGGATTCATCAGATGTCATAATTTGGTTTGATTTATACTCTATGGATATTAAAATTATTAAAGACCCTGGGGATGAAATCAATAAGACTGTTTCTGGACCTTGGAAACAATATATTCAAAAGATAAGCTAAAGGGGGTGAAGAACTTATAAAGCCACTGTATGAAGGGTATCGGGGCTAAAGTTTAAAGGAAGTGCTTGTTGACGGGCGCTGATTTTATAGGCCAAGAGAGTAATCTTTAGATGGATAGATCGTCCTGCATATCCAGGTAGACACAGGTCGTCGTGGGCCTTATCTCGTTGCTCCAGGTAGCGGCTTTTTATTTGAGGTTTTCCCCGCATGTGCAGGGATTGAACAGTACGTGGGGGTTGAAACAATATGGCGAGATCTACGGGGTATGTATAAAAAAACAGTTTGGACAAGCCGAAAAATGCCTCTTCAGGTAAAAAAGAGGTGCCGAGAGTAGCATACAGTGAATTAGCAGGATTAATGGATCCTGCCCCCTCCCGCATAGGAGGGGCGAAATGTCGCATGCTTTAACTGGGCCGGAAAAATTGTCCCCGGCACAGATGGTGAAGACATAAAAGGGTGTATGAAATTTTTGGAGCACTAAATACATCATAAAAAACAACAAAAGTAATTCATAAAAGAAAAAGAAAAGAAGATAACCTTAATACATGTAATAGAATCAGAGACTTGTGATGGATTAGTCCACCACATAATTTAAGAATCCGTTTTTAGATATGCTTTGATATATGCCAATACCTGTTATAGGTCATGAACAGGTAAAGCGAAAGCTTTACCATAGGCTATCAAAAAGTTCTTCCGGGACATTTCTATTTTATGGGCCTCCTAGTGTGGGTAAGAGAACCACGGCTTTTGAGATAGCAAAGAGAATATTATGCCTTACCGGGTCTTGGGATGATGATTGTTTTTGTGCCTCTTGTAGAAAATTTGACAGCCATCCGGATTTTATATGCACTGGAAGAACTGAAAAAATAAGAGTCGATGACATTGACACAATTTTAGACTTTTCTCAAACGGCGCCATTTCTATCTAATAAAAAAGTCATAATACTTGATAATGCTGACGTAATCAGTATTGAAGCAGCAAACAGACTTTTAAAGATATTGGAAGAACCTCCTAAGGATTTTAGTTTTATATTGGTGAGTTCATATCCTCAGGGGATCATTTCTACAATATTATCCAGGTGTGTAAAATATGAGTTTGGTTCTTTATCTCGTGAAGACCTGACAAATATATTATGGAAAAAAATGGGCTTTGGATTACCTGAGGCCCGTATTTTGGGTTGGGTAGCTTCAAATAGTTCTTTGGATGTATTTTCGAATGCCGGAAAATGCCTTCAATATAAAGCCCTTTCTTTTGATCTTGTTTCTGGACTTAAAAAAAAGTCATTGTTGGATTTGTTGGAATTGATGGATAAGATTGAAGGGTCAGATTTTGAAATTTTCATTAACATGGTCATTGTTATTTTGACAGACCTACTTTTAATAAAAAATAAAATAAATTCCATAGTAAATGAAGATATATTGGAGGAACTTAAAAGTCTTTCTGAAGCGCTTAAGGATAAATCTTTGATGTGGGCCATCAGTATATTTAATCAAATAAAGAAATATGGCTATTTGAATATTAACTATGCTCAAGCTTCAAAAAATGCCCTGATAAAAATATATCCGGCTTTCGTGGATGCACCCACATGAGATACCAAGAAGCCATTTCAAGTCTTAAATATAAACGAGAGACAAAGTTTATTCTTATTGGGCAGGAGACCTTTTTAAAAGAATATTTCATAAAAATTGCCCGCTTAACGTATCCTGATTACGAATATCAATCCTTTTATGCTGATGACAGTGAAGAGCTTACAAGTTTCATTTTTTCAGAAAGCCTCTTTTCAAATAATCTGATGGTTATCAGGGCCCTTAATAAATTAAATACAGAGAATCTAATTGATTTTATACCCTCTTTTAACGGCCTTATCATTTTTGCACTTCCTGAAAAGACAGATATGAAATCAAGACCCATGACAGAAATTATGGGTAAAGTTCAACCTGTTGAGTGTCATAAGCTTAAGGAATATGGAAATGACTATCCATTATGGATAATCTCAAAATGTGATGGTGCGGGATACACTCTGAAAGATGAGGCTGAAAATATTATTTATTCTCGGATTGGGTCTGATATGTTCATGATAGCGAACGAGTTGAATAAACTTTTTCTTTTAAAAGGGCCTTCGAAAGAAATATATCCTCAGGATGTTTTAAATTCAGTATCTACAGTTTCTGTTAAAAGCCCCTTTGATATTATTGACTCTTTAATTAAAAAAGATATTAAAGGGGCTTTAGAAAATTTTGAATCCTATAGTAGAGTTCAGGATACTTTTAAAGATCTCCTGTCATTTATAGGGATATCTATTGAAAAAATGTACCGAATGTTGTTATTAAAAGAAACGAAGATAGAATCTGATGATATTGCTGAGATCGTAGGCATACCCAGATTTTTGGTGAAAACAAAATATTTACCAAGAGCTATGGCTTTAGGTAAAAATTTCTTGTCCTCTAAACTCAATGAGTTGTGTGATTTAGATGCCTCAATAAGAATTTTTAAGGGTCCCAAAAAGATCCTGGTGGAAAAGTTCATTATAAACTTTAATTCCTGATAAGAAATTAATATCATTTCATATGGCTGAAGAACTGACAGATGTCTCTGGTGGCGAGCATCTCTTACATAAATATGGTGAGAGATTTAAGGGCTGGTATTTTTTTAAAGACCCCTTGAGAAAGGAAACTCTTCCGTTAAACTATCCAGGGCATGAACTTACGTATACTTTTACTGTGAGTAAATTTCAAATACGTTTTATTATTCCATCGAAGATAGAATTTGTTAATGGGATCATATCTTATTCTGATGCAGAACGACATCTCGGGATTTTTAGATACCCAAGAGATGAGAAGGGTGATTTCACTTCTCCGATGTTAATAACAAAAATTTCTGACACCTTAACAGTTGATGACGTTGATCTTAGTGAGATTTTAAAACGAAAATATCCTCTTGTTTTTGAGGCCTTTAAGATACCCAGATATGGTTTCGATTATCTTGACATAAGTGATTTTAATTTTAAGGAGATACAAAGTATTACTGACGAGGGTTTTGTAGCCTCTGTCATAGGAGAATATGAGAATATATACAATTCAAAAATTGAGGAGATCAAGGTTAAAATTCTATCCTCAGCTAATTATCTTTTAATACTCGAAAATACCTTGAATCGTCTATGGAAAAATTATGACGAAGTAGCTTTGGCAACAAATAACATAATACACATATAAGGAATAAAATATGGCGGATACGAAATTTGAACTCACTCCTCTTGGAAAAATAGTTTGGGAAGATAGATATGCTCTTAAAGATGATAAAGGAAATGTTTTAGAGAAGGATATTTCTGAGACCTTTAAACGGGTTGCAAAGGCTATAGCATCAAAAGAGAAAGATCCCAAAAAATGGGAAAAGAAATTTACAGAAATAATGTCCAATCGTTATTTCTGCCCTGCAGGAAGGATTCTGGCCCATTCGGGCACTCATTATTCCCAGCTTTTTAATTGTTTTGTCCTGCCTTTTGAAAATGATAGTTTAGAATCTATAATGGATACGGCTAAGAATATGGCCATGATTCAAAAATTTGGCGGAGGAAGCGGATTTAATTATAGTAAATTACGTCCATCTGGATCCTATATAAAAGGTGTGAACGGTCATAGTTGTGGAGTCTTGGGATTTATTCATATGATGAGTACAGTATCAGAAGTAATTGAGCAAGGCGGTTCAAGGCGTGGCGCGAGTTTAGGACTTTTAGAGGTGTGGCATCCTGATATATGGGAATATATAAGTTATAAGAACGAACATAATTGGGACACCCTCAGGAGTTTTATAGACATAAAGGATGAAGAAAAATGGGCTTATTTTAGATATGAAAATTTATACAAATTGCAGATGTATAATATTAGCGTGGGAGTAACGGATGAATTTTTTGAAGCCCTTAAAAAGGACACTGTATGGCCTTTAATGTGGAATAATATAGAATGGGAATTATATACAGTGCTTTTTCGAAAGATGAATATCAATGGCACTTATATTGATAAAAAATTTGATACTGTTGCGGATACTGACAAGACGGCTTTATGGAAAGTAAAGAAGAAAGTTCCCTTTCCATCAGCGGCAGATACTTTTGAAGTGGTATCAAGAAGGAAAATAAAGGCTTCTGAATTATGGGAGCGTATTTGTTATAATTCTTGGGCAGATGGATGCCCAGGTCTTATCAATATGTCAACGGCAAGAAAATACCACAATCTGGAGTATGCCTCCCCTATAGAGGCTACAAATCCTTGTGGGGAACAACTATTATCTTCTTGGGGGTCTTGCAATTTGTCAAGCATTATATTAGACTCCTTCGTTGATAAAAGCGGAAATATTAACTACAATACTCTTAAAGATACAATACATACTGCAATAAGATTTGCTGATGATGTTATTGACAATTGTGAATTTCCAATACTTGAAATTAAGGAAAAAGCCTTAAAAGAGCGTCGAGTTGGTTTAGGGACTATGGGTGTACATGATTTTCTTATAGCTTGTAAACTCGGGTATGATACAGAAGAAGGGCGTTTTAAGGTTGAAGAAATTTTAAAATTCATAAGGGATGAAGCTTACAGGGCCTCGATTGAACTGGCAAAAGAAAAGGGACCTTTTTCACTATATGATAAAGAAAAATATATGGAATCACAATTTATAAAAGGATTACCAGATGATATAAAGGAGCAAATAGCTCAAAATGGAATTCGTAATCCTTTATTATTGTCTCAAGCTCCGACAGGGACAACAGGGACAATGCTTAATTCCTCAACAGGATGTGAGCCCTGGTTTTCTTTATCCTTTCAGAGAAACACACGTCTTGGATCTTATGAGGACGGATGTCCTGCATATCTTAAATGGAAGCAGGAACATCCTAATGAAGAAAAGCCCGCATATTTTAAGACTTCCCAGGAAATATCCCCCGAAAATCATATCAAGATGATGCTTTTGTTCAGTAAGTATATAGACAGTGCCGTTTCAAAAACGGTAAATTTACCAAACTCTGCGACAGTACAGGATGTTAAAAATGCCTTTCTTATGGCCATGACTAATGGAGCTAAAGGTGTGACGGTGTTTCGAGATGGCTCAAAAGAGGGCGTATTGGTAAATAAAGAGAAGCCCGGAAAGGAAGTCGTGCAAGAAATTCTTCAACAAGTAGATGAAGATCACGAAAGATTAACTGATAGTCGTATGCAGCCAAAAAAGAGAGGCCATAGAACCCTGGGGGCTACTTATCGGGTTCATATGCAGAGTCATAATTTATATGTCATAGTGAACAGAAATAAAACAGGGGAATTAGTTGAGGTCTTTACTACCGTTGGAGAGAGTAAGAGGCCTAATGCTTATCATACGAGTGGTGTTGAAGATTCCTGGGCTGAAGGTTTGGGTAAAATAATAAGTTTGGCTCTCAGAGCAGGTGTGACTTCTGATTCCATTATTAGGAATCTTAAAAATATCCCTTCTGATAAACCGGTTTTTGCCACTGTTGGGGATTGTGAAACAT
>Ga0315295_10000933_pt1 | contig 25026 bp, 19 predicted proteins | sample YL17G14_0_MG_FD_204453 | JGI IMG/M metagenome (GOLD analysis project Ga0315295, IMG submission 204453) | Sediment microbial communities from Yellowstone Lake, YNP, Wyoming, USA - YL17G14_0 | ecosystem: Environmental > Aquatic > Freshwater > Lake > Sediment | place: USA: Wyoming | collected... | reverse complement strand
CAGCCGGTCGACCACGATGTCGATGTCGTGCCGCTTGTAGCGCGCCAGCTTCGGCGTCTCGTCCAGCTCGATCCACTGCCCATCGACGCGCGCCCGCAGGTAGCCCTGCCGGCGCACCGCCTCGAGCTCCTTGCGGTACTCCCCCTTCTTGCCCCGCACCAGGGGGGCGAGCAGCGCCACGCGCGTGCGGCCGAAGCGCGCGGAGACGGCATCCACGATCTCCTGCACGCTCTGGCGGCGCATGGGCGTGTCGCAGCCCGGGCAGTGCTGCACGCCCAGCCGGGCGAAGAGCAGGCGCAGGTAGTCGTAGATCTCGGTGATGGTGGCCACGGTCGAGCGCGGGTTCGAGCCGGCGCTGCGCTGCTCGATGGCGATGGCCGGCGAGAGCCCCTCGATGGCGTCCACGTCGGGCTTCTCCATCTGCCCGAGGAACTGGCGGGCGTAGGCCGAGAGGGACTCGACGTAGCGCCGCTGCCCCTCGGCGTAGAGCGTGTCGAAGGCCAGCGAGGACTTCCCGGACCCCGAGACCCCCGTGATCACGATGAGGCTCTGGCGGGGCAGCCGCAGCGTGAGGTTCTGGAGATTGTGCTCGCGCGCCCCGTGGACGACGATGTCACTGAGGGCGCGTGACACGGGAGGCGGCGTGTCGGGCGTGGAGACGGTCTCGCTCATGAGACGTGCAATCTAGCATGGCGCGGCCCGCCAACCGCAAGCCGCCGCGCCCGCTCGACGCGGGCGCCGGCGCGGCGCGCCGGCTCGACACGGGACCGGGATTGTGGTCAATTCCGTCGGTCCTTCCGGAGCGTCCCGTCGCGCGTCGGTGCGGAGGGCGCCCGTCGTCGAGCCCCAGGCGACGCGCTCCGCGGCGGGAGCGGCTTCCCGGCGAACCCCTGGTCGTTGATCTCCTGGCGGCCGCCGCGCACCCTGTCCGGTGCGCGGGGCGCACGAGGCCCTGACGCTTGCGCCGCACGATCGCGCTCATCTGTTTCTTCCTCTCGGGTGCCGCCGGGCTCGTCTACGAGATGTGCTGGATCCGGCGGGCCTCCCTCGCCTTCGGATCCACCACGCTGGCCCTGAGCACCGTGCTGGCGGTCTTCTTCCTCGGCCTCGCGCTCGGCAGCCACCTCTTCGGCCGCCTGTCGGCGGCCGTGCGGTCCCCGCTCAGGATCTACGCCGTGCTCGAGGGCGCGCTCGCGGCGCTGGCGCTGGCGAGCCTGCCGGCCTTCGACCTGGCGGAGAGCGTCTACGGCGTGCTCTACCGGGCGTGGCCCGAGGCCGCCGTCGCCCGCATCGCGGCGCGCGTGCTGCTGGCCACGGTCGTCCTCCTGCCGCCGGCGCTCCTGATGGGCGGCACGCTCCCGCTCTTCTGCCGCGAGTTCACGCTGGCGCGCGACCGCATCGCCCGGTCGGTCGGCATGCTCTACGCGCTCAACACCCTGGGGGCCGCCTTCGGCTGCGTGCTCACGGGCGCCGCGCTCATCCCGCGGCTGGGCCTGCACGGGTGCATCCGCTTCGGGGCGGTGCTCAGCGTGCTCGCGGCGCTGGGCGCGGCGGCCGTGGGCGGCGCTCCCGCCGGCTCCTCCACCCCGGCGGCCGGGAGGCCCCGGCACGGGGCCCGCCGCGCGCAGACCGCGCCGAAGAGCGCCCCCGCACCCGGCACGACGGCGCCCGCGGCGGACGGCCCGGGCGCGCCGTGGCTCGTCGGGGCGCTGGCCGCGCTGACCGGGTTCGTGGCCCTCGGCCACGAGGTGCTGTGGACGCGCTACCTCGGGCTGGTGGTGACCAACACGGTGCTCACCTACACGGTCACGCTGGGCGTCGTGCTGGTCGGGATCGTGCTGGGCAGCCTGGTGGCCTCACGCCTGTTCGACCGCGTCGTGCGCCGCGGTCTCGCGCTGGGCGCGCTGCAGGTGACGCTCGGGCTGGCCTCGCTGGGGATCGTGCTCCTGCCTCCGGCGGTGTGGAGTGCCGTCGGCCCGGGGCTGCCGGTCTTCTTCATGCTGCTGCTGCCGCCCGCGGTGCTCTCGGGGGCGGTCTTCCCCCTGCTCGTGCGCATGCAGGTGGAGCGCCCCGCGGACGCCGGGCCGGGCACCGGGCGCATCGCCGCGCTGAACACCGCCGGCGGCATCCTGGGGTCCCTCGTGGTCGGCTTCGCCGCGCTGCCCCTGCTGGGGCTCCAGCGCAGCTTCCTCATCGTGACGGGCGTGAGCCTCGCCGGGGGCTTCGCCGCCTGGCTGGTGCTGGAGCCCGGCGCGGCGCGGCGGCGCTGGATCGCGATCGCCGCCGTGACCGCCGTGTGGCTCGCGCTCCCGTTCCTGATCGGCACGCGCGTCCCCGCGGACTTCCTGGGCCGCGGCGGGCGGCTGCTCGCGTGGCGCGAGGGCCGCGAGTCGAACCTCTCCGTGGTGCGCACGGTGGGCGTGAAGGTCCTGCAGATCGACCGGCAGTGGCAGGGGCAGGATCGCCGGACGCACCAGGCCTTCGCCGCGCACATCCCGATGCTGCTGCACCCGGGGGCGAAGCAGGTCCTGGTCGTGGGCGTGGGGGCCGGGCAGGCGGCGAGCCGCTTCGCCATGTACGACCTCGAGCGGCTGGACTGCGTCGACATCGAGCCGGCGGTCTTCGATCTGATCCGCTCCGAGTTCGACTCCCGCTGGATGAGCGACCCGCGCGTGCGGATCATCCCCGACGACGGCCGCGAGCTGATCGCGCACGGGCGCGGCCGCTACGACGTGATCTCGGTGGAGATCGGGCAGCTCTTCCGGCCCGGCGCGGGCTCGTTCTACACCACCGACTTCTACCGCCGCGTGCGCGAGCGCCTGGCGCCGGGGGGCGTGCTGAGCCAGTTCGTGCCCGTCGCGTTCCTCTCGCCCCCGCTGTTCCGCACCCTGGTCGCGAGCTTCGTCGAGGTCTTCCCGAACAGCGTGCTCTGGTACAACACCACCGAGCTGCTGCTGGTGGGCGTGAACGGCGGCCCGCTCCGGATCGACGTGCGGCGCCTGGAGGAGCGGATCTCCTCCCCCGCCGTGCACGAGGACATGGCATTCGACCTGTGGGGCGGGCACGCCTTCGACCTGAACCAGCCCCGGGTCTTCCTCGGCGGCTTCCTGTGCGGACCGGCCGGCCTGGCGGCGCTCGCTCGCGGTTACCCGGTCCTGCGGGACGACCGCCCCATCGTCGAGTACCTGACCTCGGGGACGGTCCGGGCGGGCATCGACGAGCGCCCCATCATCGAGCTGTTGAGGCAGCATGCCGACCCGCTCGCGAGCGTCCTGGCGACATCCCTGCCGCCCGATTCACTGGCGGCGGTCGCGGAGGTGCGCGAGCGCAACCTCGGACACATGGTCAGCCTGGCGCTGCTCGGCGACCTCGAGGACGGTGCCGGGAGACCGGGCTACGATCCCATGGCCCTGGTGAGCGCGGCGCTGCAGGCGAACCCGGACAACGCCAAGGCGAACCGCATCATGGGGGACGTGCTGGCGTACGCCGGCCGCTGGCCCGAGGCCGAGCGCTACTACGTGCGTGCCGTCGAGCTGCGCGACGAGGACGCCCTGGCCCACCTGGGGCTGGGGCGGGCCCTGCTGCGGCACGGGGATGCCTCGGGCGCGCTGCCGCACCTCGAGCGCGCGCTCGCGCTGGGCGCGGAGGACGCCGACCTGGCGCGTGACCTCGACGCGGCGCGCGCCGGAGCGGGCCGGGGGCCGGTGATTCCGGCGCGCTGAGGACCGCGCGCCGTCAGGCGGCCATCGAGAAGACGTCGGTCGCGTCGCTCTGCCCGCTCCAGCGCAGCGCCTCGACGTAGATCTCGGGAAGGTCGTGCTCCGCGAGCCCGAGGCGCTTCACCGGTCCGCTCAGGGCCTCCCAGTCGCCCTGGCTGTAGGCGAGCACCACGTCGAAGACGTCGCGCAGCGGCCCGGCCTCGCCCAGCATCGAGTCCTTGACGTCCTGGGCGAGCGGCAGCCCGTCGAGCACCTTGTCGAGGGGGTGGTCGAGCATGGCGTCCATCAGCGAGAACAGGCCCATCAGGAAGAGGTCGCTGGAGCGGTCCGCGAGCCTCGCGCCGGGGGCCAGCAGCTCGCAGAAGCGGCCACGCATGAGCGCGTGCGCCTGGAGCTCGCCGGGCTTGTCGCTGGACATGCCGGCCAGCGCGATGACCGAGGCCCAGCGCTTGATCTCGCGCTCTCCCAGCAGGAGCAGGGCGTGGTTGATGGAGTTCACGTCACCGTTCCAGCCGAAGAAGGCCGAGTTGATGTAGCGCAGGAGCTTGTAGGAGAGCGCGACCTCGCGCTCGACGATCGCCCCGAGGGCGCCGAGGTCGAGGTCGGGCTTGTGGATCTCGCCGAGGATGCGCAGGAAGCTCAGCTTGGAGCCGGGGATGTCGCGCCCCTTGACGATGGTTGGCCGCGCGAAGAAGTAGCCCTGGAAGAGCTGGTAGCCGGCCTCGCGGGTCTGGCGGAAGACGTCCTCCGACTCGACCTTCTCGGCCAGCATGACGATGCCCCGCGGACGCAGCTGCCGCGCCAGCGCCACGCGCTCGGCGGGTCCCGTCACCAGCACGTCCACCTTGACGATGTCCGCGACATCGAGCAGACGCCGGTGCTGGGCGTCGGGGCGGTAGTCGTCGATCGCGAGGCGGTAGCCGCGCTCCTTCAGTCTGCGGCAGGCCGCGAGCACCTCGTCGTCGGCCTCGACCGACTCGATGATCTCGAGCACGGTGGTGGCAGGGGGCAGCAGGTTCACGTCCTCGCGGATGAGCAGGTCCCGGGTGATGTTGACGAAGGCCGTGCGGCCGCAGGTCAGCGCCTCGAGACCCGGCAGGAACAGGCTGTCGGCGATGACCTTGGAGCTGGCCTGGTCGAGGTCGTGGTGGGTGCAGGCGTTCACGAGTCCGGAGCGGAACAGCAGCTCGTAGGCCTGGACCTCGAGTTTCGCGTCGAAGACGGGTTGCCGCGCGATGAACGCGTCCATGCGGAGTCCTCCCCTGCGGGGTGGTATCGGCAGGACGCCCAGCGGACTGAAGCGCGGAAGGGAGGCGGCGACGCGCGTGGGCGGCCTCCCGGGAGGCCGCCCCGGGCCCTACTCGTAGCGCAGGGAGTCCACCGGGTCGAGGCGGGAGGCGCGCATCGCGGGGTAGAACCCGAAGAACACGCCTACCGACGCCGAGAAGACCAGGCCCACGACCACCGACCATGGGGAGACATACGTGGGGAGCGGCGTGGCGACCTTGACGCCCGCCGCGATGGCCCACCCCAGCGCGACGCCGATGGCTCCGCCGAGGGCCGTGAGCATGATGGCCTCCGTCAGGAACTGGGCGAGGATGGCCGCGCGCGGGGCGCCCACGGCCTTGCGGACGCCGATCTCGCGGGTGCGCTCGGTCACCGCGACCAGCATGATGTTCATCACCCCGATCCCGCCCACCAGCAGGGAGACTCCCGAGATCAGGATCATGACCACGACGATGCCGCCCGTGAGCTGGTTGAGGAGCGACATGATGGCTTCGTCGGTGAAGACCGCGAAGTCGTTCGGCTTGTTGCTGGGCAGGTGACGGCGCACCCGCAGGATCTCGATGATCTCGCGCTGGGCCTGCTCGCTGAGCTCGGGAGCCCGGGGCACGGCGCGCAGGAAGATCTCGCCCCGGCGCGGCACCCAGGGGGGCGCGTCCATGGGCGCGGCGAAGTACTTGTCCATGGTCGTGTAGGGCATGGCGGCCGACTTGTCCAGGTCGTTGCCGAGGAGCTTGCCCTTGGGCGTGTACTCGCCGATGACCGTGAAGGGGATGGTGCCGACGCGGATGGTCCGGCCGATGGGGCTCAGGTTGCCGAAGAGCGCCTCGCGCGTGCTCGGTCCGATGACCACGACGTTGGCGCGCCGGGCGACGTCCTGGGCGGTGAGGTAGCGGCCGCGCGCCATGTCGTAGCCGTGGACCACCAGGCAGTTCTCGTCCGTGCCGTACACCTGCGTGCCCCGGGACAGCTTGCCGCGGTACCCGAGGCGCAGGCCGATGTAGTCGTACTTCATGGCGGTCACCGCGCGCACCGACGGAGCCGAGGCTGCGATGGCCTGGCCGTCCTCCGGCAGGAAGGCCTTGCGCTGCTTCAGGCTGTCGGGGACGTCGCCGGGGCCCAGGTTCATGCCCGGCCGGATGCGGTGGATGTAGATGGTGTTCGTGCCCATGGAGCGGATGCTGTCCTCCACGGAGCGCTGGAAGCCGTTGATCAGCGCCACCATGCCGATCACGGTGGCGACGCCGATGACGATGCCGAGCAGGGCGAGGAGCGTGCGCAGGCGGTTCGCCGTCAGCGCGCGCGTGGACATGCGCAGGGTCTCGATCAGCAGCGCGGCGTCCATGCGTCACTCGTAGCGGAGCGCCTCGATGGGATCGAGGCGGGAGGCGCGCCAGGCGGGATAGGAGCCGAAGAACACCCCGACGAAGCAGGCCATGCCGACGCCGAGGAAGAGGGACGGGATGCTCACCGCGGTCGGGAGCGGGCTCACGACTCCGATCAGCAGGGCGAAGAGGACGCCCAGCCCCACGCCCACGGATCCGCCCGACAGGGAGAGCGTCGTGGCCTCCACCAGGAACTGGGCGAGGATGTCGCGGCGGCGGGCGCCCAGGGCCTTGCGCACCCCGATCTCGCGCGTGCGCTCGGTGACGGAGACCAGCATGATGTTCATGATGACGATGCCGCCCACGACCAGCGAGATGGCGGCGACGCCGATCGTCAGAGCGAACACGCCGCCTGTGATCTTCCGGTAGATGTCCATCCAGGTGTCGGCCGTGGTGATGCCGAAATCGTCGGGGCGTCCGGGCGCGAGGTGGTGCCGGGCACGCATCACGTTGCGCACCTCCTGGACCGCGAGCGCCAGGGACGCCTGGTCCACGCTCTTGATGTAGGCGTAGAAGCTGAAGCGGGACCGCCAGTACTTGGTGAACGTGTGGATGGGGATGGTCACGAAGCGGTCCTGGGTCACCCCCATGATCTTGCCCTTGACCTTCGTCACCCCGACCACCTCGAGCGTCTGGTCGCCCACGCGGATGCGGCGCCCCACGGGATCCTGCTCGATGTGCAGCTCGTCGGCGACCTCGGGGCCGATCACGCACACCGGGCGCCGGCGGCGGTCGTCGAGATCCGTCAGGTGGCGTCCCTTGTCGATCGCGTAGTCCTCGACCAGGTCGTAGCCGGCGCTGCGGCCGTTCAGCGGGACGCCGCGCGCGAGCTTGTTGCCGAGGCGGACCGGGCCGAGGGCGTTGCCGCCCGCCACGACCGCGCTCGCGTACCGCGCCTGCAGGCGGATCGCCTCGACGTCGTCGATGGTGATGTCGGGGCGCTTGAGGGCGTCCTCGAACGCCTCCTCGTTCATGGCGTCGCCGAACTTGTCCAGCCAGAAGACGTTCGAGCCGGCGCTCAGGATCTTCTGGGAGACATACAGGTTGAGCCCCTGGACCAGGGAGAGCACGAAGATGACGGACCCGACCCCGATGATGGTGCCCAGCAGGGTCAGGAACGAGCGGAGCTTGTTCGCCCGTAGCGCCCGGAGCGCGATGCCGACGCTCTCACGGAGGTTCATGGCGTGACGGCGGCCGGGCGGGCGGCGCGCGCCGGGCTCGGGACGTCGCTCTCGATGTGGCCGTCGCGCATGCGCACCACGCGCCGGGCATGGGCCGCGATGTCGGCCTCGTGGGTCACCAGGATCACGGTGTTGCCCTGCTGCCAGATGGTCTCGAAGGCGGCCATGATCTCCTCCCCGGTCGCGCTGTCGAGGTTCCCGGTGGGCTCGTCGGCCAGGATGATGCTGGGCTTGTTCACGAGAGCGCGGGCGATGGCGACGCGCTGGCGCTGCCCGCCGGAGAGCTCGTTGGGCCGGTGCTTCATCCGATCCCCGAGCCCCACCAGCTCGAGCGCCTCCTTGGCGCGGCGGCGGCGGTCCTCGTGCCGCAGCCCCGCGTACACCAGCGGCAGCTCCACGTTGTGGAGCGCGTCCGCGCGCGCCAGCAGGTTGAAGGTCTGGAAGACGAAGCCGATCTCCTTGTTCCGGATGCGCGCCAGCTCGTCGTCGGGAAGGGAGGAGATCTCGACACCCTTGAGCTGGTAGGAGCCGCCGGTCGGCGTGTCGAGGCAGCCGATGATGTTCATGAGGGTGGACTTGCCGGATCCCGAGGGGCCCATGATGGCGACGTACTCGTTCGGCGCGATGTCGAGGTCCACGCCGTTGAGGGCGTGGACCTCCTCGGAGCCCACCTGGTAGAAGCGGCGCAGGTCGCGGATGGCGATGAGCATGCCCGGCCTCACCTGCGTCCGCTGGCGGCCGGGGCCGCCTCGCGCTTGACCTTGGTGCCCGGCTTGAGCTCGCGCAGCGCCTTGTACGGGCCCGCGACCACGCTGTCGTCCTTCTTCACCGCGCCGAGGATCTCGATGTCGGTCTCGCTGGCGATCCCCGTGCGCACCGGGACGAACTTCGCCACGTTGTCCTTGCCGACCACGAACACCCCCGTGATCTCCTTGTCCTTGCGGCCGACGGTGTCCTCCTCCGCGGCGAGGGCGGCGCCCTTGGCGCTGCGCTTCGGCCGGCTGCCGGGCTTCTGCGCGGCCCGGTCGAGGTCCCGCTGCGTGCGCACGACCACGGCCTGCACCGGCACGCCCAGCGTCTGCTTGTGCGTGCCCGTCTCGATGTCCACGTCGGCCGTCATGCCGGGCCGGACCTGGGGCACGTCGGTGTCGAACACCACCTTGACCTCGAAGTTGGTCTGGCCCTCGACCGCCGAGGTGAGCGAGCGCTTGGCGGTGTTGCCGATCTCGGTGACGGTGCCGCTGAAGGAGGTGTCGGGCAGGGCGTCCACCGTGATCTTGGCCTTCTGGCCCAGCCTCATGTCCACCACGTCGGTCTCGTCCACGTCGGCCTTGACCAGCATGCGGGACAGGTCGGAGACCACGAGGATCTCGGTGCCGGGGTTGTTCATGGTGCCGGTGATGACGTTCTCGCCGGCCTCCACGTTCAGGGCGCTCACCACGCCGTCGAAGGGTGCCTCGAAGCGCGTCTTGCGCAGGTTGTCGGCGGCGGCCGTCATGGCGGCCTGGGAGCGCGCCAGCTCCTGGCGCGCGGCCTGGGCCGCGCTGCGCGCCGCCTCGATGGCGGTGGTGGCCTGGTCCCACTCGGCGTCCGAGAGCAGCTTCTGGTCGAAGAGAGCCTGCTGCCGCCGGAACGTGGCCTCCGCCATCCGCAGGTTCTGCTCCGCTTCGCGCACACGCGCCTGGGCCGTCACGGCCGTGGCGCGCGCCTGCTCGTGGTACGCCCGGTACTGCGTATCGTCGAGCTGCAGCATGAGCTGGCCCTTGCGCACGCGGTCACCCTCCTTGACCGCGAGCAGCACGATCTTGCCCATGATGTCGGCGCTGACCTTGACCTGGGTCTTCGCCTCGATCTTGCCGGGGGCGCGCACGCGCGAGGTGATGTCCTCGAGCCGCACGCGGGCGAACTGGACCGGCTCCACCTTGCCGCCCTTCGAGCGCACCACGTTGAGCACGACGATGCCCACGACCACGAGCACTGCCAGACCGATCCACAGCCACTTACGCTTCTTCATGAGTCCCCCGCTCCTTCGCCGGGGTCACTCCTTGATGCCACGGACGCGCTCGATCTGCGCCTCGACGACCCGGATGGCCGCCAGCGCCGAGACCTCCTGGCTCTGGGCCCGCTGAAGCTGCACCTGCGCGTCGATGAGCTCGAGGATCGTCGCCGACCCGACGTTGTACTTCTGCTGGATGAGCTTCACGTTCTCGAGCGCCGATTCCACGGCGATGCGGGCCACGTTCTCGCCGGCCAGCATCTGCTGGTAGGTCATGAACGCCTCGTGGACCTCGCTGGCGAGGTTCCGCCTGAGCACGTCGTAGCCGTCCTGGGCGCGCAGGAGGCCCGCGCGGGCCGACGCGTTGCTGGCGTCGATGTTGAGGCCGTTGAAGAAGTCCCAGCTGAGGGAGAGGCGCGCCCCGACCTGGCGCTTCGCCTCGGAGCGGCTCGAGTAGTCCACCTCGTTGCCCAGCGTGTCTCGCCTCGTGATGGTGCTGCTCGAGGTCGGGTTGAAGGTGGCGCTGGCCGAGACGCTCAGGTAGGGCAGGCGCTGCAGGCGCGCCGCCAGCGCCGAGGCCTTCGCGGAACGCACCGCGGCGGCGGCGGCCTTGAGGTCCGGGCGGTTGGCCTCCGCCTCGGACAGCAGGGCGGCCTCGTCGTAGGCACGTGGGGTCACGATGAGGAGGGTGTCCACCTGCCCCATGCGGGCCTCCTCGACGCCGATCAGCCCGGCGAGGTTGCCGCGCTGCACGAGCACGCTCTGCACGGCCACGATCGAATCGAGCACGGCCTGGCTGGTGTTCACCTGCGCGCGCAGCACGTCGCTGCGCGAGACCGAGCCGACCTCGAAGAGCGCCCGCACACGGCGCTCTCCGTCACGCGCCAGCCTCACGGCGGCGTCGGCGACGTCGGCCAGCCGGACGGCCTTGACCACCTCGTAGAACTGCTGGCGCGCGGCGAGGACGACGTCGCTGCGCGTGGCCGACAGGCGCCAGCGGGCCGACTGCATGCCGGCGCGGGCCGACGACAGGCTCGAGAGCGCGGACAGGTTGAGGACGTTCCACATGCCCGAGATGCTGGGCGAGGTCTGATAGCCCCGGGACCGCAGGGGGCTCTCGGACAGGAACGAGGCGAACGCCTGCGTGCCCGGCTTGTTCTCGTTCCACGAGCCGCTGCGCGAGAGGTCGGCCGAGAGGCTCGGCATGACGCCGGAGTAGGCGCGGTACAGGCTGCCCCTCGCGTCGTAGATGCCGGCGCTGGCGTTGATGATCTGACTGTTGTGCTCCAGGGCCATCTGCACGGCCTGGTCCGCGGTGAGCGACGGCTGTGCCACCGCCGGCAGCACGAGGATGCCCGCCAGGGCGAGGCTCCCGATGATTCTGCCCATCCAAGACATGCCTATCCTCCGTGGATGACGCCCGCCCGCGCGGACGCACTTGAACACATATACGGGATTGCGCCGGAAGTGTTGCAGGCCGCGCCGCTCCTCAGGCGCCCGGGCTGAGGAGTCCCGTCAGAGCCGCGAAGAAGATCGCGACCACGAGCCACAGTCCACCCAGGGCGAGAATGACGGACCGGCGCGGGGCCCCGGAGAGAGCAGCCGTACCGAGGGCGAGGACGACGATGTACCACAGGTAGAACGGGCCGATGCCGTAGTCCAGGAAGAACCCCAGGCCCCGGATCAGCTTGGAAGGCGCTTCCTCGGCGGGCAGCAGCGCCCCGAAGCCGATGTGCACGTTGAGCATGTTCCGGTTGACCCATGCCAGGACATCCGTCAGCACCGCGGCCGGAAGGGTCACCAGCCCCGCCCAGCAGGTCACGGCGAAGGCGTCCCGGTAGCGGAAGCGGTGCCCCATCATGAAGCCGGCGGCCAGCCAGGGCAGCAGGGCGGTGGCGAGCGTGAGCAGGGGGAGGATGAGCAGGACCATGACCACCTGCACCGCCACCATGGCGGGGCTCGAGAGCATCTTCTCGGCCTGGTCGAGGCCCTCGGCCGAGATCTGCCCGGACTCCACCTGGAGTTCCATCTGGTCAAGCTGGGTGGGCACGACGGCCCGCTGATAGATCAGGCCCATGCCCGCCATGCCGACCAGGACCAAGATGAGAAGCGGGAACCACCATTGCCCGCGCTTCTCGAGCCCGCTCCAGGCCTGGGTGGGACGTGCGAAGACCGCGACGAGGCGGCCGACGAGTGAAAGACCGTTCGAGGACCCGGGTGCGGGTCCCTGCGGCAGGGGATTGGACTCCATGGACTCCTCCGGATGGGCGAAGCCGGTGTCGTCACCGCTCGTGCAGGAGAGTAGGGAGTCCCGGGGGCCAAGGCAAACGGGCGGGCACGGGCGCCGCAGAACCGGGGGCCGGTCGCGCCAGGAGACACTACGAACGCGGACCGGCTCGTCTGGCCGGAAACGCGAACGGCCCCCGGAGGGGGCCGCGGCGTGAGGGCCGGGACATCGTCCCGGCCCTCGAACCGGCGGGCTCAGTGCAGCGTGAAGCGGACCTTGAGGGCGACCCACACCGCGACCGGCTTGTTGTTGGACAGGGCCGGCTTGAAGACCCACTGCCTGACGGCCGCGATAGCCGAGGCATCCAGCATGGGGATGGACTTCATGATGCGCGTGTCCTTCACCCGGCCGTCCTTGCCGACCAGGGCCTGGACATCGACCACCCCTTCGACGCTCGCGTCGCGGGCGATGTCGGGGTACTGGGGCTGGACCTGCGTGATCAGCTCGGGCAGCTCCTCGACGTAGACGTACTCGCCGAACTTCGGGAGCTCGTCCTCGGTCGGGGGAGCCACGACGATCTGGTCCTGCTTCCCGTCGTTCGTCGGCACGCTCGGCGTCGCCGCCGCGATCTCCTCCTGCGACTTGATGGTCGCGTCGGAGGGCGCTTCAGCGTCCGGGACGGGTACGGGCACCGCGGCGGCGGGCGCGGCCACGGAGGTGGCCACCCTCACCTGCGGTGGCGGGGCGTTCTGCGACAGCGGCGGAGGTGCCGCGAGCTCGCGGTACGGCACCACGATCACGCTCGTCTCCTTGGGCGCCCGCTTCAGCAGGGTGGTGGTTCCGAGTGACAGCCCGTAGACCACGATCCAGGCCGCCGATGACGCGAAGACCGCGCGCACCATGTACTTGCGCGCGACCTCCTTGAGCTCGGGCGCCCCGTAGGGCATGAACTCGAACAGCGAGACGTGCTGGGTCGAGGTCATAGGCTCTCGACCTCTTTCTTCTCCGCCGGCTTCAGCGTCTGCAGCGAGAACCGGGTGAGCTTGGCGAGGTCGAGCTCATCGATGATGCTGACCATGGAGTTGAACTTCGCCTCCCGGTCGACCTTCACGAGCACGATCTTGGCGTTGTCCCCCCTGAAGCGGTCGAACACCTTCGTCAGCTGCGCGACCTCGGACCGCGTCCAGGGATCCGCCGCGTTGCGCCAGTAGGCGCGTTCGGCGAGCACCCGGAGCTCCAGCACCTTCGACTGGGCGACGGGCACCGTCGACTCGTTGTTCGGAGGCAGGTTGATCTCGAGCGCCTGCGGGGTCCGGAAGACCGTGGTCACCATGAAGAAGATCAGCAACAGGAAGGCGACGTCCACCATGGGCGTCATGTCGATACGGATGCCCACGCGCCGTTTCGCGCGCTTGCCCTTCTTCTTGCCGGCTCTTGGCTGTGGGGCGTCTACGGCACCCATGGAGTCTCACCTCCTCGCGGGTTCGGGGTCATTTGCCTTCCTTCTTCGCGCCCATCAGGCCGCCCTTGGTGCCGAGCTCCGTCATCACGTTGAAGCGCGGCGCGTTCGCGGACTGCAGGGCTTCCATCATGTCGGCCATGACGCCGAACTGCGCGTCCTTGTCCATCTTGACGATCATGCGTGCCGAGGGCTGCGCGAGACGCGCGTCCCTGAGCCAGCCGGAGAGGTCCGCCATCAGGTTCGCCGAGTTGACGGGCTGCTCGACCTTCTCGCCGCGCTTCCGGTAGACGAGCTTGACCTGGGAGAGTCCGTCCGGCGGCTTGGGGGCGGAGACGGTGATGGTGATGACACCGGTCTCCGGCACCTTGGCCTCGGAGTTCGATTCCGGCAGGTTGATCTTGTCCTGGTCCGGCGGCTTGAACTGCGTGGTCGTCATGAAGAAGATGAGCAGCAGGAACGCGACGTCCACCATCGGCGTCATGTCGATGCTGATGCCGATGCGACGCTTCTTCTTGAGCATCCCTCCGCTCCTTTACTTCCGCTCGGACGCCGACGCTGCGAGCAACTGGACCGCCTCGTACGAGGCCTCGTCCATCATGTAGTTGAAGTTGTCCACGCGGGTCACGAACACGTTGTAGGTCACGATGCCCGCGATGGCGATGAAGAGGCCGCCCGCGGTGTTGATGAGCGCCTCGGAGATGCCGATGGCGAGCTTGGAGGCGTCCACCGCGCCCGTGGTGCCGAGCGCCGAGAACGAACGGATCATCCCGATCACGGTCCCGAGCAGCCCCACCATGGTCGCGATCGATGCGATCGTCGAGAGGGCGATCAGGTTCCGCTCGAGCAGCGGCACCTCGAGGCCGTTGGCCTCCTGGATGGCCGCCTGGGTCTCGGAGACGATCTTCTCCTTGGTCGCGCCCTCGGAGCGGGCCTGCTGGTAACGCTCGAGGCCGGCGCGGATGACGTTGGCCGCCGAGCCGCGCTGCTCGCCGCAGAGCTTCACGGCGCCGTCGAGGTCGCCCGCGTGGAGCCTCTTGCGGACGTTGTTGAGGAACTCGGGCATGCTGCCACGACCCGACGCCTTCCGGAGGCTCCAGATGCGCTCGATGATGAACGCGGTCTCGAGGATGAGGAGCAGGATGAGCATCGCGACCAGCGGGCCGCCCTTCTGCATCTGCTCACCGATAGGGCCGATCGCCGGCAGGTTCCACCACAGGGCAATCGAGACAGCCAGGGCCAGGATGAATCCCAGAGGGACGATGAAACGGCTCATGCTTGGACTTCCTTCCTCCAACCCCCGCGGACGTCTCGTGACGGCCCTGCGGGCTGGTACTAGGGTTCGAGCAGGCCTTTCCCGCCGAACCGGACGCGGAGGGTCTCGACGGAGACACCCCGCACCCCGTGGTGATGATCGACTCGCCCGCCCGGTCCGCGGGACGAGGTTCCACGTTACGCCGCGAACGCCGCGATCGCTTCGTCCTCGGTCTCGTGGTGGTCGAACACCATGATCAGCTTCGTCATGGTGAAGAGATCCCGGATCCTCTTGCCCAGGCCGCACAGCTTGATCTCGCCACTGCGGCCCTTGTAGTTCGCGAAGGCGCGCATCAGCACGCCGATCGCGGTCGAGTTCAGCGCCTCGCACTCGGCCATGTTCAGGACCAGCCGGGTGTTGCCTGCGGCCGCCTCGTCCATGAGCGCCTTCTGCAGCTCGTCGGTCTCGGTGTCCCCGAAGAAGCTGCCCTTGGGGTACAGGACCACGATGCTCCGGACCTGCCTGCGACGCACTGCCACGATCGTTCCCTCCTGCCGGGTCGGGCGCGGAGCCCGCGCCTCAGCCGGACTCCCTCTCGGCGAAGCTGGCGATGGCCTGCTCCTCGCTCGGGTACACGTCGAACACCAGGGACAGCTTGGTGATGACGAAGATGTTCTCGATGCGCTTGTCCACCGAGGACAGCTTCATCTGCCCGCCGCGCCGGACGTAGTTGGAGTGCGCCGAGATGAGGACGCCGAGGGCCGTCGAGTTCAGGTGCTGCGTCTCACCCAGGTTGATGATGAGGTGCTTGTTGCCCGATTCGCTGAGCGTCTTGATCGCCTGCTCCAGCTCGTCCGTTTCCTCCCCGCCGGTGAGATACCCGTGCGGCATGAGGATGGCGATGCTGCCCACCTGGCGCTGCTTCATGGGGACTCCTCCCTACTTGGCCCCGCCCTGGATGCTCTTGAGGCCAGTCAGTGCACTCTCGTTCCTCGCGTCGATCTGCAGCACGCGCCGGTAGTTCTCGATGGCCCCGGCACGGTTGCCGGAGTTCTGGTGGCCCTGTGCCAGCCAGACCAGCGCCTGGACGTCACGGGGATTGATCTGTACCGATTGATCGAGCAGCCGGACCGCATCCGCGTTCTCCCTGCGGAGGAGTCTGAAGTAGCCGAGCTGCCGGAGCGCCAGCGCCTTGTTCCCCGAGGCGGTCGTATCCAGGTCCACCGCCATCTGGAACTCCCGCTCGGCCACCGCCAGGGAGTCCGCCTGCTTCTCGTAGAGCTGCTGGTACATGATGGCCAGCCAGAAGTGCCGGTCGGCCCGGGCGCCGCCCAGCGCGGCAGCCTGTCGGAGCGCCTCCAGCGCTTCTGGGTACTGGCTCATCTCCTTGTATGACAAACCGATGTAGTAGTAAGCCTCGTCGTTGTTCGGGTCAAGGGCGATTCGGCGCTGGAAGATCCCGATGGCCTGCTGGTGGAGGGGCACGGCCCCAGCCTTGTCGGTCCGCGCCAGCTCAGCGGCCTGCCCGTAGCGGATCTTCCCGACCTCGGTGAGCACGATGCCGGCCAGCCGTGTCGTCGAGTCGCGGGCGACGATCGCCAGGTAGAGGGACTCGGCCTTGGCCGTGTTCTTCTGGATGACCATCATCCGGGCCAGCCGGTACATGTCCTCGGGAGCGATGTCGGAGCCGGCGCACCCGTAATCCGCGGCCGCCTTGTCGAACTCGCGGCGGTCGATCTGCAGCCGTGCGCGCACCGTGTAGAGCTCCTTGTTCTTGTCCCCCAGCGACTCCGCGCGGTCGAGGGCCGTCAGGGCCTGCTCCTTGTAGGCCTCGTTGCGCTCGGACAGGGCCAGGAAGTAGTAGGTCCTGCCCAGGAGGCTCCAGCCCTTGGGGTCGTCCGGGTTCAGCTGGGTGTACTTCTCGAGAGGCGCACGGGCCTCGCCGTAGCGCTTGGGGTCCGCCTTGCCGGAGCGGTACAGGAGGTCGCCGAGGGCGAGCTGGCCGGGCGCGAACTCCGGGTCGCGCGCCGTCACCCACTGGTACTCTTCCAGGGCATCGTTGTAGCGCTGGCCGTAGTAGAGCGCCTGCCCCAGCGCGAAGCGCAGCTCCACGTCCGCCGAGTCGCGGAACACGGCAGCCTGGTACTCGGGATACGCCAGCTCGAAGGTGCCGCGCCTGACGTAGAAGTCACCCAGCGCACGGTGGGTGGCCGGGTCCTCGGGCGACTCCTGCACCGCGGTCGTGTACCAGATGCTGGCGTCGCGCAGCGAGTCGCGCGAGGCGGCGACGTTGCCGAGCGCGATCAGGAACTTCGGCCGCCAACGGGCGCCCCAGTTGAGCCCGCGGTACGCGGCGGCCACGGCCTCCGGGTAGCGCTTCAGCTGCCTGAGGCAGTCGCTGAGGCTGAGCTGGGCCTCGGGGAACCTGCGGTCCAGCTCGGCGGCGCGCTGGAGCCGCGACACCGCCTCCTCGCACTTCTCCTGCTGGCGCAGGACCTCCCCCAGGCCGTACTGGGCCAGGGCCAACTGGGAGTCCATCTTCTCGGCCAGATCGAAGGCCTCGGCAGCCTTGCTCAGCTGGTGCCTCCTGAGCCACACCAGCCCGACCCCGGCGCGGCCTTCGGCCTGTCCCTGCGTGGCGGCCGACTCGAAGAGGCGAATGGCGTCGTCGAGGCGTCCCGCCTGGAGGGCGGCCCGCCCATCCCGCAGGTCGTCGGCCCGGGACGGGGACGCCAGCAGCGTGAACGCGAGGCCGAGCAGCGCGACCAGCAGACAGAGGTTCGCTCGATGAACGGTCGGGGTTCTCATGGCGTTCGGGTCCGATCTCCTGTCAGTGACTCTTCAGCATGGGGGAGCGGCGTACGAATCGCACCGGCACCGACGTGGGCACCAGGCCGGATTCCTGGACGATCCTCTGCCCCGGTCCACTCGTGATGAACGTGATGAACCCGTTCGCGAGCAGGGGGCCGCCGGTGCGCACGTACAGGTTGTAGAAGCGCGTCAGGGGGTACCGGGAGCGGTACACGGTCTCGGCGTCGGGCAGGACGTAGGGCAGGCCGTCGATGCTGGACAGCTTGAGCGGACGGGCGCCGCGGCCGGCCCAGGCGAGCGTGACGCAGCCGATCGCGTCCGGGTCGCCGGCGACGCGGGCGACGACGGCGGAATCCGAGGGCTCGGTGAGGGCCCGAGCCCGGATGGGCTCTCCGTCCATCACCTGTTCGATGAAGAAGGCCGTCACGTCGGACTCCATCGGCTGCACCACCGGGCGGATGGCCCGGGACGTGCCCGCCAGCTGCACCCACTGACTCGTCTCGCCGGAGTAGATCCTGCGCAACTCCGGCAGTGAGATGTTCTGAACCGGGTTCGCCGGGTGGACGACCGCCACCAGCGCGTCCCGGGCGAAACGGTAACCCTCCAACTCCAGCCGACCACGCACGGCCGCCGCGCGTTCCTCGTCCGTCAACTCCCGCGTGATGACCGCCTCGTCGCAGCGGGCGGCGTACAGCTCGCTCACGGCCTCCCGGGACGAGCCCGTCAGGACCTCGATGCGCGCCTGGGGATAGAGTGCCTGAAAGGCGTCCCTCTCGCGGGCGATGAGGTCGCGGGCCTCCGGTGCACACACGACAGTGATACGCCCGCTCGTCAGGGAGTCTTCCACCGCGCCCGGACGGGGCTGCGGGGCACACGCCCCCACCCCTGCCGCCAGCAGCAGCAGCCATGCGAATATGGGCCACGGCCCCCGAGGGCCGCGGCGGTCCCGGACGCCGAAGCGCTCACAGTCTATTGAGCGCGATCGCGCCTTGTCAATCAATGCGTCTCCTGCCCTTCGCGGCCCTGGATGGACCGGCGACCCCCGCGCGCGGAAGTCGAGTGAGCCACACTAGGAGGGCTCGGGGGGGGTGTCAAGGAGAAGTCACGGTCTGGCCCTTGCAGCAGGCGGTACCGATTGTCTAGACTGGATGCCGTTGTCACGCCCGCGTCAGGCGTGAGCCGGGAGATCGCAAGAGTTGGGGAGTCCCCGAGCCAACTCGCGTCACGCATCCAGGCGAAGTCAGCACCATGTGCCAAGGCGCGAGAGGCTGCAGCCTCTCGCTGGGGCGAAGAAGGACTCCCCTTACCATCGGACGGCTGGGCGTTGCGCTCATCCGCCTGCGTGAGACCGGGGGGTCCCGTGGGAATGCCCGCAGTCGGGTGGGCCCCGGGGCCAGGTTCATGACGAGCGCGCGACATGACGCCTGAGCCAGTTCTCCCCCGACGACCGGGCCACCCAACGGTGGCCCGGCACGTATCGAGGCCGCGCACGGCGGACCGCCCGGCATGAAGAAGAAGCCCCCGCCTCGTCCCATCGCGCCCGAGGTCCCGGGACGGGATCCCGGGGCGGCCATCGGGCCCCGCCCCGGCGGGTCGCCCTTCCCGGCTCTGCGCGAGATCCGCGATCCGCGCCGCCCGTATCTCGTCCCTCTGCTCCTGCTGCTCGCCACCCGGCTGGTCGCGTGGCGAATCCTGCCCTTCGCCTCCGAGGACGCGTACATCACCTTCCGGTTCGCGCGGAATCTCGCCGGGGGTCACGGCCTCGTCTACAACCCGGGCGAGCCCGTGTTCGGGTTCTCCTCGCCACTCTGGACCCTGTGGTGCGCACTCGGCGTGGCCCTGACGCACGCCCCGGAACTGTGGACGCGGCTCACGACGCTGCTGGCTGACGCTCTCACCCTGCTCGTCGCCGGGCGCATGCTGGAGGACGAGGGGGCCGACGGCGCCGGCTCCCGGGCCCCCGCCTGGTGCTTCGGCGTGTTCTTCGCGGTCTGGCCGTTCTTCGCGGCGGTGGCGGCATCGGGCATGGAGAACAGTGCCATGCTGGCGCTGATCGCCGTGGCGGCCGCGACCGTGCGCCGCGCGGCGGCCGGCCCCGCGCCAGCCGGGGGCGGGTGGCGCCCGGCACTCACGGGGGTCCTGCTCGCGGCGCTGGCACTCTGGCGCCCCGAGGGGATCGTCGCGGCGTCCGTGGTGGCGCTGGGCGTCCGGATGCGGGACCGGCTCGTCGCGGTGGCGATCTTCGCCGCGGGGATGGTGGCGCTCACCCTGTACTTCGGCTCCCCTGTCCCGCAGAGCGTGCTGGCGAAGTCCAGCCTGTACGGCACCCCCGGGCCCTGGGCCGCCCGCTACTGGTGGAGTTGGTTGGTACCGGCCTTCACGGCGGCCGGGCCCTCGATCGGCGAGACCCGGATGCTGTTCCCGCTGGCAGTGCTGACGGGCCCCGCGCTGCTGGCCGGGGCGGCGGCCCTGTGGCGGGCGAGGTCGCGGCCGGTCACCCTGTTCGCGGCGGCCTGCCTTTCGGTGTGGCTGGGCTACGCGCTGCTGGGCGTGGCGTTCTTCTACTGGTACCTGGTCGTGCCGCTCGGGGGCGTCGCCGCGCTCGCCTGCGTCGGGCTGCCGCGCATCGTGCGCGGGCGCTGGCTCTATGCGGGCGCCGCGCTCCTCGTGGCCTCGTCCTGGCTGGATGCCTATCCCCTCTACGTGGGGCGGGCGCAGAACGAGTTCTACGGTTTCGCGGCGACCGCGGACTGGCTGGCGAAGAACGCCCGCCCCGGCGAGAAGGTGTTGCTCGAGCCGATCGGCATGGTGGGCTGGCGCGCTCCGGTCGTGGTCGTGGACGAAGTCGGCCTGGTCTCCCCCACCGTGGCCCGCCGCCGCCTGCAGGGGCCGGGCTGGTACTCCGACGTGGCGTCCAGCGAGCGCCCGGACTGGATCGTCGTCCGCCGCGGCCTGCTCGCGGGCGACGCGGTCTTCGCCGGCGCCGGGGCGCCGTTCCGCTCCCTGGCGGAGCGCGACTCCCTGTTCTCCCGCTACGCGCGCGAGACCGTGATGGACGAGAAGACCTCCGGCGACAACGCGCTCGTCATCCTGCGCCGCCGCTAGCCTACGGCTTCAGGCGGTAAAGCATCCTCGGGAAGGGGATGGTCTCGCGGATGTGGTCGAGGCCCGCGATCCAGGCGAGCGTGCGCTCGACGCCGATGCCGAAGCCCGAGTGGGGCACCGTGCCGAAGCGGCGCAGGTCCTTGTACCACTCGAAGGCCTCCTGCGAGAGGCCGTGCTCGTCGATGCGGTGCGTGAGGAGGTCGAGCGAGGCCATGCGCTGCCCCCCCCCGATGATCTCCCCGTAGCCCTCGGGCGCCAGGCAGTCGCATGACAGGCAGAGCCGCGGGTCGGCAGGGTCGGGCTCCATGTAGAAGGCCTTCACCGCCGCCGGGTAGTTCGTGACGAAGACCGGGGCCTCGAACTGCCGGGCCAGCGCCGTCTCGTCGGGGGCACCGAAGTCGTTCCCCCACTCGAACGCCAGTCCCAGGGCGTGCAGGCGCTCGACCGCCTCGCTGTAGTGGATGCGGGCGAAGGGCGCCTTCACCCGCTCCAGCCTCGAGGTGTCCCGCTCGATGACCTTGAGGCCCTCCGCCTGGCGCTCGAGGATACGGCCCACCACGTATACGAGCATGCGCTCCTCGAGGGCGATGACGTCGTCGAGCGTGGCGAAAGCCCACTCGGGCTCCATCATCCAGAACTCGATGAGGTGGCGGCGCGTCTTGTGCTTCTCGGCCCGGAAGGTGGGGCCGAAGCAGTAGGTGCGGCCGAAGGCCATGGCCGCGGCCTCCTGGTAGAGCTGGCCGCTCTGCGTCAGGTAGGCCTTCTGGTCGAAGTACTGCGTCTCGAACAGGGTGCTCGTCCCCTCGCAGGCGCTGGGCGTGAAGATCGGTGAGTCGACGAGCAGGAAGCCCTCGCCATCCATGAAGTCGCGCAGGGCCCGTATCAGCTCCGCGCGCACCCGCAGGATCGCCTGCTGCCGCTCGGAGCGGAGCCAGAGGTGGCGATGGTCCATCAGGAACTCGACGCCGTGCTCCTTGGGCGTGATCGGGAAGGGTTCCGCGAGGGCGAGGACGCGCACCGACTGGATCCCCATCTCCACGCCCCCCGGGGCGCGCGCGTCCGCGCGCAGCGTCCCACGCAGGACCAGGGACGATTCCTGGGTCACGCCGGCCAGCGTCTCCCACTGGTCGAGCGGCACGTCCTTGACCCCCGCCACGCACTGCATGAGCCCCGAGCCGTCGCGGACGACCAGGAACTGGACCTTGCCGCTGGAGCGGTGGTGGGTCAGCCAGCCGCGGACCTCGACGCCGGAGCCCACGTGGGCGCGGGCCTCGGCGATGCGGATCCAGGGTGTGCTGCTGTCGGATGGGTCGGGCATGGGTCCTCCATCGCGGCATCTCCCGGGCCCGGGGGCCCCCGGCAGCGGGACCGCCCGACCCGGCGCCGGCCCCCGAAAGCCCTCAAGCCCCAGGCGCTGGACGCCGATAACGCCGTCGAAGCGCAGCACGTTAGGGTCGCCCTCCGGCACTGTCAAGGGACTGCGACAGCATGGACCTCTTCCATGGGCGACGTCCGCGCGGCACGCGGCGTCCCCTTCTCTTCATTCCGGCCGGCCTCCCGCTGAGCCTGGGCGTCCTGCTCGGCCTGGCCGTGCTGGCCCCGGCCGCGGTGCAGGCCGAGGCGGCCGACGGCACCGGCGTGGTCGCGGGGCCGGGTACGGCGGGACCGATCTTCGCCACCACCATCACCAAGCGTGTCCCCGCCGCGCCCACGACCGTGCCGCCCCCCGCGAACCTGCTCGACCTCCCGGCGTGGCTGGACTACCGGGCGCGCAATCACCTTGCGGCGCTCCCGCTGGAAGCCCGGCTCTTCTACCGGCGCGGCCTGATGATGGCCGAGTCGGGCAGCCGCGAGGAGGCCGTGCGACTGGTCCGCGGCGCCGCCGAGCTGGACCCGACCTTCATCTCGCCGCGGCTGACGCTGGCCTCGTGGCTGCTGCTGCGCGAGCCGAGCCAGGCGCTGCTGCAGTACGCCAACGTGATCGAGCTGGCGCGGCAGGACTTCCTGCTGCAGCTCGCGCTGGCGGGCAACTTCCTCTACCTGGTCTTCCAGTCGATCTTCCTCGGGCTGCTGGCGGCCGGGATGATCGTGGTGGGACTGCGCAACCGCGAGATCCGGCACGCCTGGACCGAACGGCTGGCCCGGTTCGTCCGCCCGGAGACGGCCCGCTGGTGGTCCTGGGCCATCCTCGTCCTGCCCTTCTCCTGCGGCTTCGGGCTCGCCCTGCCCACCTTGGTCTTCCTGGGGATGCTGTGGACCTCGCTCAAGGCGCGCGAGCGCGCGGTCTTCGCCGGGCTGCTCGCGGTGCTGGCCGCGGCGCCGTGGGCCACCGCGTCCCTCGATCGGCTGGCCCTCCCGCTGCGCGACGGTCAGCCCCCGTTCTACGGGGTGCCCTTCGCGGCCACCGAGTCCCCGTCGGAGGATCGGCAGCAGCAGCTGGCGGCGCTGGCGCAGCGCCATCCCGACAACGCCCTGCTCCAGTACGCGGCCGCCTGGATGGGGCGGCGGCACGGTGACCTCGCGGCGGCCGAGACGGGCTATCGTCGCGTGCTCACGCTCTGGCCGCGCGACGACCGCGCCATGAACAACCTCGGCAACGTGCTGGCCATGCAGGGACGCACCGACGAGGCCCTCGGTCTCTACCGCCGCGCCGGCGAGGCCAACCCGGCGAACGCGGCGGCGGCGTTCAATGCGTCGCAGATCTACACCCAGCGTTTCGACTACCACGCGGCGACCGAGGCGCTCTCGCGGGCCGCCGCGCTGAACTTCGAGATGGTCAAGACCTACCAGTCGCAGGCGACCGACGACGGCGTCCTGCCGTTGGTGGACGAGTGGATCTCGCCCCAGGCGTTCTGGGCCGCGCTGTCCCAGTGGGACGTCGGCGCCCTGGGGCGTGGAGCGCCGCCCCCGGCCTGGGGCTCGCGCATCGAGTGCTCGGGCTGGGGCTTCAGCCTGGCCGCGCTGCTGCTCTCCGTGCTCGCCATCGTCATCGGCGTCCGCATGCACCGGGTGGTGCCGCTGCGCGCTTGCAGCAACTGCGGCGCCATCATCTGCCGGCGCTGCGCGTGCCGCCGCCGCGAGACGGCCCTGTGCCCGGACTGCGCGGCGGTCGAGTCCCGCGCGGAGACGCCGGACTTCGGCCGCGTGCTGCTGCTGCAGCAGCGCCGCCGCGTGCGGCATTCGCAGCACCTCGTGCGCACCGCGGTCGCCGTGCTGATCCCCGGCGCCGGGCTGCTGGCCTTCCGGCGCGTGATCGTCGCCCTGCTGCTGCTCTGTGCCGGCGCCGCGCTGACCGCCGTCGGGGCCGGCTTCGCCTTCCCGTTCTCCTACGAGACGCGGCCCTCGTCGCCGGGCCAGGAGGTGCCGCTGGCCCTGCTGGTGTGCGCCTGGGGGCTCGTCTACGTCGTCTCGATCCTGGGCTACTACGCCCAGGTCTTCCGCGCCGAGGCCGAGGAGGCCGCGCTGGCCGCCCCGGTCAGGGGCCGCATCCGCCTGCCGGGCCGCGACCGCCCGGCGCTGGCGGCCTAGGAGCGATCATGGCCCTCCAGGGGAACCTCCGGGACTTCTCGGCCAGCGAGATCCTCCAACTGCTCGGCACGCAGAAGAAGACGGGCTGCCTCGAGCTCGAGCGCGACGGGCAGCGAGTGGTCATCTACGTGCTGGACGGCCGCGTGGTCTCGACCCGCACGCCGGGCCTCGCCAAGGACGACCCGCTGCTCACGTTCCTGCGCGCGGCGCACCGGCTCTCCGACGAGCAGCAGCGCGGCATCCTGACGATCCAGCGCGAGTCCGGGCGCGACCTGGAGGATCTGCTCCTCAACGGGCGCTATCTGGACGCGGAGGAACTGGGCGGCTTCGTGGAGCGCCAGATCCTCGACGCCATGATGCGACTGGCGCGCTGGGAGGACGGGACGTACCGCTTCGACCCTCACATGCGCTGGACCCAGACGCCGCTCGTGCGCCTCAGCATCGAGGCCGTGCTGATGGAGGTGGCGCGCCGCGCGGACGAGCAGAAGCGCTACGCCGGCATGTTCCCCGACCCCCACCAGCTCCTCGGGGTGCGCGACCTGCCCGACCCGGACGTCCAGCTGGGCGAGGAGGAGCGCGAGATCTTCGGCATCGTGGACGGCCAGCACACCGTACGCGAGGTGGTCGAGGCGGCGCCACTCTCCGAGTACGAGGCGTACGAGTGCCTGCAGCGCATGGTGGAGGCCGGCTGGATCGAGTTCGTCGGCCGTCGCGACCCGGGGCTCGCCCCGGCCCCCGTGGCCGCGCCGGTGGTGGTGCGAGTCGCGCGTCCGTCGTGGCTGCGGGAGGTCGCGGTGGCGCTCGTCCTGATCGCGGCGGTGGCGGCCCTGCGCATGGGCTCGCGCTTCGCGGCGCCCGAGGCGGCACACCCCGGCGCCGTGGACGTGTTCGCCGCGGCACAGGTGCGCGAGGTGCGGCTGGCGCTGGACCTGTACCGCCGGGAGCACGGGGTCTATCCCGCGCGCCTCGACGAGCTGCAGGAGGCCCGCTGGATCGAGCCGGAGGACCTGCGCATCCCGCGCCACGTGCTGCGCTACCACACGAGGCGCGACGGCCAGGACTACGGCCTCGAGCTC
>Ga0315295_10000932_pt1 | contig 25027 bp, 19 predicted proteins | sample YL17G14_0_MG_FD_204453 | JGI IMG/M metagenome (GOLD analysis project Ga0315295, IMG submission 204453) | Sediment microbial communities from Yellowstone Lake, YNP, Wyoming, USA - YL17G14_0 | ecosystem: Environmental > Aquatic > Freshwater > Lake > Sediment | place: USA: Wyoming | collected... | reverse complement strand
TACTTGCAAGAAGGAGGGAAGCCCTGGAGCGTTCATATTCCCTGTTCAGATCCTGCCAGTACTTGATGCTGAAATAAAGGATACCCCAGACAAAGAAGACCCATGAACTGGTTAGTATAATTGTCAGGTATTGAAAATTGCGATGGGAATGCAACCAGCTTTCCCCGGTTCCCGTTAATGAGTACCGAAGAATATAACGTAATTCAACCGACAGAGCCGAAATAAGAAATGATACTGCTGAGATTACAATGAAGTAAAATAACTGTGATTTTTTTAACTTGTAAAGGGGCCGGTAAATATATCGTAAAAGCAATGTCAGTCCGAAAAAAATGCTGTATAGGTATACCATATAAACCACTGTGCCAGGAGATGTAAAAAAGGAATCTCCGCTTCTCAGTAAATCATTGAAAAGAAAAAGACTAAAACCCAGCCACTGGTAGTGCCAGAAAGTAAGCTCAGAAACATTTTTACGAAATTTAAAAAACATGACTGAAGATTGTTTAATCTAAAGGTTCCTGCTGCAAGGGTCAATGTCTGCCACAAACGAACATTTTATAAGGTCTATTCTGATCGTTATGTTCATCTTTCGGTTCTTTTTTAACATCTCCCCTTTTTGCCTGATGAATGGACCAGAAACCATCCCGCCTTTCCGCCATAACAAATATACTTAATTACAGCTTCGCCCCGTCACTCACATTAAATCCTGTGAAAAATGAATGACAAGGATTATATGATCAAAGTTTGCAATATTTTGACACCCAGCCAAATGACTTTTTCGAAAGGCTGAATGTAGCTGTAAACGGCTGTTTTTCCCTTTCAGTGGTTTTTTATAGAAGTTATTAAATAGCCATAATGCTCTAATAAGTAATCTTTAATTATATTACTCAAATGGTGGTACAATTTCTCCAAGTTCAACTATTAAAGTTATATCCCTGGAAAGGTTTTGGTTAGATATTTCAAACCTCTTGTCTACAAAGAAAAAGCCTTGTTGCGAAAGCAACAGGGCTTCTTTGTTCACAGCCCGACGACAGCTTGCTGTTGGAAGGGATGGAAACAAAAAAGCCCGTAGCAGCGCGTCAGCGCTGCAAGGCTTTTGACTTGTTAAGCTCCCCAAAGAGGATCAAGCCGAACAGCGCCAGCCGTTGCCAAAGGCTTCAGCTGGTGAAGTGAGGCTTAATCCTCCTGGTCATATACCTCATCCCCTAAATCCCCTTCTCCCAGGAGAGAAGGGGACTTAAAACCTATCAAAAATGAGAAGGCGGATGCAGGGTTTTTTCGTCGTTAAGCTACCCTCTAGAGGATCACTCGACCGCAGAAAGCGTAATCCTTCTTTTGTCTTTATGTACTCACCCCCCAACCCCCTATCTATTTCATAGCTAGGGGAAGCCATATCTTCATTAATTGATGATTTGCTATGATTAATATTTTAAACTTTAAACAAAGGATTTTACAGGCGGATACAGGTTTTTATATAATAATTGTTGAAATACTGCAGAAATCCTGAGCTGATTCAACAATAAAATAATAAAGAAGTCTTAAGCTGATTTCCGAAGGTCTGGGAATTATTAATAGTCACTTTTTATTTATCACCTATGCATTTTACATTGACAAAGGTCATACCATCCATATCCCAGATATAGTTTACAATATAATGCGTACCTTGGTCACCAATTACATTAAAATGACCCGTTGCGGGAATCGAAGCAGAAACTGGTCCTTCACATTTTAAAATATCCGTAACTTTAAAAACCTCCTGGGTTAATTGACTTTTAAGCTCGCCATCAAATTGTTGCCTGCACCATTCCCAATCATATGGATTTCCGTCATAGTTTGACCAATGATACACGGTATGACATCTCACTGTTCCAACTAACACGTCAATCGTGCTGTAGTTGCAATTTAAAGGCACATTCTCACTAAACTCGTCAAAAATGAAAGTAAAAGCCCAATTTCCGCTTTTCCCAATTTCAGGAAATTGCGCAGAAAGCTGTGGCAATCCAATGCCCATAAAAAGGCATAATAGTAAAAATGTTTTTGTTTTCATAGTTTAAAGATTTTAAGTTCAATAGATATACAATTCAGTTTGGTTTGTATTAAAATTCGGATAAAATGCCCTATGATACATAGCAATTTCAGGTTAAGGGAATTACAATTTTCCCTTAAATACTTTTAATTTTAGCCCAACTGGAGTTTTAAAACAGAGATCTGGCTACTTGTTTAAGACAACAGCTTTCCTTACTTCCCCGAGATGAGATTTTATTGAATACAATTTGAAAGGTGCTTCATCAAAGGTTTTTTGAAGGATTTCCAATGCTTCTCTATTTTTACCTGACTTATATAAGCCCCATCCTTTGGTATTCAGATAATCATAATAATCAGTTTTAGTAGGAGCTAATTCCATTGCCCTATCCATAAGTCCTGAAACTTCATCAAGGTTTCGGTTACTCTCAATAAAGAAATTGGCGAGGGTATTCATTCTAACCGGATTCTCAGGTTCCAATGAGAGTGCTTTGCGATAGTATTCCTCTGCTCTATCCATTGACCCTGCAACCTTATCCATTAATCCTGAATTAAAATAAATATCACCCACACCTGCTGCAATATCTGCCTCAGAGGATGAAATCCTTTTCTTGGCAGAAATGTATCTATCAATATATCGATTTGCTGCGATTGAGTCTTTTTCTTTTAATGACATGACAGCCTGCATGGTTAGTACAGGGCGATTATAACGACTGTACTTTTCAGCTTCATTATATAACTTTTTTTCTTTTTTGTACTGACCTGTCATATGATATGCAATTCCAAGATGCCAAAAGACAAAACTATCTTTCAACCAGTCCTTTCCCCATTTATCGTATATCGCTAAGGCCTTTTCCAATTCGGGGACTGCTTTATCATATTCCTTTATGTTATTATAAGTCAATCCTAACAGATAAAGGTAATCAGGAACCTTATCATCAATTTCAAGGAGCTGGTTTAAATATTTAATTTGTTCAGCTGGTGATTCAAAGGTGTAAGCATAAGCCCAGCTTGCATACACCTGGCAGTCAGGAACCATCTGATCTCTTTTCCCCCAATTTTTAATTAACCATTGGTAGCTTTGTTCCGAATTACCCGCGAAAGAGTACGAATTCTCGAGCATAAAAGCAGCATCAGTAAAGTTCGAGTCGCAAGCTAATGCTTTTAAACACCAGTTTATTGCAGAAGCTAAATCCCCTTTCCTCCGTGCCTTCCGCCCATAAATAAAATATCTGAGTGCCTCAGGAGAATTTGTCACAGGAGGTGCATTATGCTGAATAATGGTATTTTCTTTTATTAATCTAGCTTTTAAAAGAAAATCTGTCACTTTCTTTCTAAGAGAATCCGTGATATCAAAGATTTTCTCTTCTTTACAGGGGCCACCCTGTTCAATCGATCCTAAAACATCTTTTGTTTTTGTATCAATCAATTGTGCATTAAGTCGTATGGTAGAACCAGCCTGTTGTATGTTACCGTAAATAAAAATATCTGCATCAAGTTTCCGCGAGATTGTGCCTGCAACTGCTGGAGAAATTGCAGCATATTCAGTAACTCCCTGACTTTGGAGAAGGGAATTTATTGATTCCTTCTGTCTGACTTTTAGTTCCCCCGTCATTGAAAGGGATGAGATTAAGTCCTGTTGAATAGCATCCTGCCAGATATTCCATGTGGTGTCATTTGTCATATTCTGAAATGGCATTACGACAATAGAAATTCCTCCATTTGGTGATGACAGATTATCGCTCCATTGGGTTTTTTGAGTTTTTTTATATACCAAAAAACCAATCAGACCCAGCAAAATTATAGAAATCAAAATAATTGACAGCGAAAAAACATTAACTCTCTTTTTAATTTTTACCAGTTTACCATTATCAGTACCTTGGATCAGATTATTCAGTCCATCATTACTTGTACCTCTTTTTATGACCTTCCCTGGCGGATAGCCAAAAAACTCGTGGAAACATTTATTAAAATATGCGGGACTTCCGAATCCGGTTTTGTAAGCGACTTCAGCAGCCGTCCATGGTTCATTCTGAAGTATCTCCAAAGCCTTCTGCAATCTAACCTCACGAATAAACTGATTTACTGTTTTTTTATTGATAGAATGAAGTCTCCGTCCCAATCTGTAAAGGCTCATCCCTGATTCATGAGCAAGCTCATCCACTCCAAAGTTTTCGTTTCCCAGGTTTGTATGGATTATATCAGTAAGCTTCCTGATAAATACCTGATCTGTGATTGGGGGTTCTTTCATCAGCAAGATCCACAAATAAAAGTTTCAAATCAAGTATAATAATCTGGCATTAAAGTTCCTAAACTTAATGTTTACATGCAAATTAATTTGATAACCAGGCTATTTAAAGTGATGAATTGTGAGTCTTTTTCCTAAATCCTTCCAGGTATTTTGGATTCAGCTTTCCCTGAACAAATTGAATTCCCTTTGCAACCATAAAGATGAATACTATATTATGGTCAAAACCTCCTCCAGTTAAATAATTTTATCCATGTCTCTTACCAGATCAAGGTTAGACATTTCAAACCTCTTGGCTACAAAGAAAAAGCTCGTAGCTCCCGCTCTGGCGAGAGCAAGGCTTTTTCCTTGTCAGTGCCCCCATTTGAGGATCATGAGCGAAGCGAATAATCCTCCTTTTTTATATTAAGGCTGATGCACGGCTTTTTCTCGCAAAAGCTTCCCCATTGAGGATCATGATTGAAATGATTAATCTTCCTTCTCTTATCCTTGATCAATTATTCTTTTGACTGGCAACAGACTTTTTTACTTCCTCAAGATATATGCTGTTTATTGACTTTTTAGCTTCACAGGTCCCAGATAATTATCACACCAGTTTAATACCTCTTTAATCATTTCATTCCTTGGAACATAGTGATCTGTATCATAAAGTTTAAGGTCCTTCTTAGTAGTGCCAAGAAGATTAAAGAAAGGTAAAACTGATTTCTCATAAGGGAAAGTATAATCATATTTGCCATTTAACATCAGAGTTGGTATTTTTACCCTTGAAACGAAACTTCCCATATCCATATCAGATGAAGTGCTTACGAGTCCTCCAACAATTAAAATGTTCACTTTAAGACGATCTTCAATTGCCGGAATTATCCCACCCATATAACCTCCCCAGCTGCTTCCGTAATATCCTATTCTATCATGATCAATATCTGATCTGGTTTCAAGGTAATCAACAGATCTGCTGAAATCCTGAATCCATTTAATTATCCAATCTGTTATTTGACGTCCTCTAAAAGTAATCCGATTATTCTCATCAATTCTTTCAAATGTTCCTTTATAAATAGGGCACAGTACTGCACGGCCGCTTTTTAAAAGATAATCTGTCAGCCATTTCGTCTCAAGACTTTTTTTCAAATCTTTTTCAGCAATGGCATTTAATCCAGGATAAAAAATGAGAGTCTGAAAAGGAGGAGATGAATTATTAGGGATAAAAAGATAAGCTATCACTCTTTCTTTTCCGTACGTGGCATTAAAAGTAATTTTCTCAATAGACCAGTCTTCATTACTGTTATCCTTTTCTTCCACCTTCTCATTCAGATCAGTTTTATCGTAAAGAAAGCGGCCTTTGTAAATTGCGAAAATATTGTCCTCTACAGGTGTTATTTTGGAAAAATCTGTTTCTTCACTATAATCTATTCTTTGAAAAACACTTTCAGGAATTTTTTCTTTATCAATGTATTTAACACAGCGGAATCCATTCCTTTCAGATCTGTCAAAAGACGGGATTTGACTCAACTCGTAAAACAAATAACTTGCATCATCCCAGGCACCGCCGCGAATAATATGGCCAACAGATGTTTCATTCCAGCTCCACTCTCTTACGTTACCTGCCATATCATAAGCGCCAAACCTTGTTACCCCCTGATATTTCCCCACAGGTTCAGGACCTTTGTTAGTAAAGTTGCTCATTGGCATTAGTTTAGAACAAAAAGTCAGGTTTAAAAAATCACCTCCGGCTCCGCTATACCAATGGCTTGCTGTCGGCAGGCTTTTACCTGCATATTCGGCATACGCGGCTGCTTCGTACCAGCTGATTCCTGATACCGGATAATTATCCAGTCCATCCGGAAAATCTCCTGCTTCCCATGTGGCTGGTCCTGTCCTGTCGGTTTTATCAACAAATAAAGCTATTGCTTTATCTCTGCTGATAGCTTTTCCATCTTTAATAAATTCATTTTTCCAATAGTCCGGATTACTGTACCCGCCCTTGTCCACAAATTCTTTATACTGTTTATTGGTTACTTCATAACGGTCAATGAAGAATCCGTGTTTTTCTTTATCAAAATCCCTTATAACTTCATCTTCAAGCCCTTCCACATATACCATACTGGAAGGAATATTTCCCTGTTTAAATAATTTTCTGTATAAGGTGTCTTTTGTAACAGTTCTATATGAGCCTGGAAGAGTTGATGTCATTGCAAGAGTGCTTTCATATCCTGGTTTTTCTATTCTCGCTAAATAGAATGAGTTTGCTCCCCAGAAAACAGATCCCCCAGGTATCTTTGCGCTTTCGATAGGTGTTCTGCCCAGCTTTTTCCATTTTCCTTTAATATCTAAATACTCTCTGATATATACATCTGCACCGGCAGGATCTGTCAGGATGGTTAAATCAGATGTGACTAGTGATGACAATTCCTGGAATTTTGGTTCTTTTGAAATATATTTTCCTGCTTTTTGAACTAAACTGAAAGCAGCAGTTATGTTTTCTTTATTTATGAGCTGTTCAATTTCGGGCAAAGCCATTTCTTTTGCCCATCTGATTCTAGAATGACGATCTAGGAGAAAGATTAATGTACCCAAAATGGCTATTGTTATTAAAATACCTGGAATCAATATCCCTGGTTTTACAGATAACGAAAATTTTCTCCCTTTTCCAAGCTTAATATTGTCTGCCTGAACTTCCTGTTTTTGCTTGACAGGAATCTGGAAACCCTTGTATTTCAGATACCACTTTATAACTATATCAAGATTGACAAGAACCGGTATTACTTGCTCAGGATCAAAGTCCTTAGGATGAGTGCCAAATGTGGATAAATTGTTCAAACCATGCATTGATGCAACAATATGGGAAGGAACTTTTTCTTCCTTGTTCAGTTTATCAATAATTCCTTGCAATGGTTCTGTTTTCCGGGATCTTTTAAGTTCACACTCACAAAGGTCTGTAACTATGACTTCCAGAGATCTTCGTGAATAGAGCATGATGACATTGGGATCATCAAATTTGATCAACTGTTCCAGTTCCTTTGAGAGATCGGGCAGTTGACCTTTGAAGGATTCATAAAGCCTCTCAAGCTCTTTTATTTCAGATGACCAGATTGCCATTAGTTTAACAATTTTAAATCATTAAGGTTGCAGGAATAGGTACATGTAAAGTTATGCTATCCTGATACCAAAGTCAAGTGGGGTCAGATTACGACAAATATTGATGAAATAAACTAAAAAGCAAAGTCAATTTTATTTTAACAGGATTATCACTTTATCATAGATAAAACCTTCTCCAGCTTATTAATTTTATCCATATCTCTAATCAAATCAAGGTTAAATATTTCAAACCTCTGGCCTGCATTAATTGCTGATGCGTAATGATTAATACTATAAACTTTTACAACTCTTTTTTGCCGGCCTCTATTCTCTGTAATGATACTCAAGCCATCTTGAGAAAAAAACATCATAAACATGCCATCTGTTCAGGTCATACACGATCATTTCCTTTTCGGCGAGCGCCTTTAATGATGTTGATACTGAACTTGGACTTGTAAGATCATGTTTGCTGATAAAGTAACCGGAAGTCGGCTGCATTACTCCATCCTCAACAGCAATTGCTTTTAGCAGGCGAAACTGGTGAGTGGTCAGGAGATTCCTGTAATTAATGAACTGAGGTTCAAAATCAGTGATTATCTGATGAAAAACGTTGTTAACCTGTTCCTCCCCGATTATATTTACCCTCTTTTCATAGAGATGATTGCAAACATACTGGACATAATAAGTATGAAGTCTTGTCCAGTTAAAAACTTTTGTTAAAGACGCGTCATCTATTTTCATCCTGCCCTTGCTGAAATTATCCCTGACAAAGTTCCTGTAATCATTGTCTCTGATCCTGTCAAGATACATAAGTTCCGAGCTCTTGTAAAATGGACTTCCCGGAGACATAAACATATTTTCAAGCATGTGCTTGCTGCTCCCCGAGAATATAAAGGGAACAACGGGATATATTTGAATAACAGCCCTTAGCATTTGTTCAATGTTTTTCTCAGGATAGTTATGAATCTGCTGAAACTCATCAAACATGAAGACAATATCCTGATTAATTTCAGAAATCAACCTTAGAATTTGTTCAAGTCCCGATTGTATTTCTGAAGATGATTTCACTTTCAGCTCAATTGACGGTTCTCCTGTCAATGGATCCATTGTCAGCCTGGGGCGAAGAGACGCCATGAAGCCGAGCATCTTTTCAAGAAAATTCTTTTCACGCTTACGGACTCTGTACAGAGCTGAGGAAATAGAATTCAACATCTCATTACCATTCATTGTTGGCAAGAGATCCGCATAAATTACAGAAAATGGTTTTTTTGAATGTTCAACTTGAAATTTGACGTGCTTAAGAAGCCCGGTTTTCCCCATCCTTCTTAATGAGATCAATGTAAGATTCCTCCGTGATGAGATGGCATCTGTAATTCTTTTTGTTTCTTCTGCTCTGTTGCAAAAGAATTCAGGGCTTATATAACCGCCCATTACAAATGGATTGGAGACTCCTGGTTTCATATTACGTAATTTACGTTACGTAATTTACGTAATATTTCTATGATTAAAAAAAAATCTATTGTTAACCGTCTAAACGGCAGCATGACAGTAATCTTTTACTGTAAGTCCAGCTTGAAAAGGATCACACGATCACCATTTCGAAAATCAAAAGCCCCCGCAGCTGATTTCCGAGGGATGTTGATTAATTATAAGGTTTTTATCAATCACAACTTGTTTTTATTAAAGACCAAGTAAAATCATAAGGTGTGAAGGAAATGTCAATAGTAATTTGATAATGATGGCCCATATTACCTTGCATATTAGCACGCCAAATACTATAACCGGAAACCATAAAGGTTACTGGATCAATATATGTAAAAACGGTTTTATCTAACTCTTTTCCCTTAAAAACTTCTCCAGTTTTGATACTTGTGGCTTCCCATTTAACTTGATCTATCTCCCATTGAAGAACACCATTTTTCACATGGTCGACAGCATGAAGTGTCCCAACACAGGCTAACCAATCAACATCAACGCCATCACAAGTTATAGGGAAGATTCCATTCGTTATTTCCATTCTGGTCGTATAACTTCGGCTAATGTTTTTTTCATTGCTCTGTGCAGAAAGTCGAGTTAATCCAATGCCTAAAAACAGGCATAACAATAAAAATGTCTTTGTTTTCATAGCTTAAAGATTTAGTTAAAAGTAATTATTGACAGGCCGTTATAAAAAAATTCAATTACCAGATTAAACCTTTGATAATGAAGTTAGTCAATCTTGATCCTTTAAGCAAGCACTCATGTTTCAGAATTTGTTCTGCACGTTTCAAATTATTACATCTATGTTTCATGACACGAGAATTTGACTTGCATCCGTTTTTTTTCTACCTTTAATTGCAAACATTCATTGCAATGACTGAACCCCTTCCCATGGACGAAGCCTTTATCGGTAAACTTACTGATATAGTTTCAGCCAACATCAGCAATGAGCATTTCGGAGTTGAGGATTTGGCAAGGGAAGCCGGGATAAGCCGTATTACTCTATATCGTAAAATCAAATCCATAAAAAACCAGAATGCAAGGCAATTTATAAAGGAAATAAGGTTAAGGCGGGCAATGAAACTGCTGCAGAAAAATGCAGCTACTTCCTCAGAGATTGCCTTCATGACAGGGTTTGGGAATCCTTCCTACTTTAATAAATGTTTCCATGAGTTTTTTGGCTACCCGCCAGGAAAGGTAAAAAGGGAAATAATTCATACTGCTGAAGAAATAACTCGCCCGGCTGAATTAAAGACAGATAAAAAAAAGAGATCTTTCTGGAAGGCATTTATTCTTCCGTCGTCAGTTCTACTTGCCATCGCTGCAATGTATATAGGTTATACATTTATTTATCACAATTCATCCGGCATCAGCGGAAATCCAGCAGACAAAAAGGAAAAATCAATAGCAGTGCTGCCTTTTAAAAATCTGACTGATACCATTGACAGCCAGTATTTTGTCGATGCAATAATGGAAGATGTCAGGGACAACCTGGGCAAAATACATGCTCTCAGGGTTATTTCAAGGACATCAACAGATCAGTTCCAAAAAACCTCTCTTTCAACTTCGGAAATTGCGAAAATGCTGAATGTGAATTACCTTGTCGAAGGAAGCTGTCAGAAAATCGGCAATTCTTTCAATCTGAGCGTACACCTTATTGATGCCGCCAGGGACAAGCAGATCTGGTCCCGGCAATATCAGCAGGAAATCAGGGAAACTAAAGATTTTTATAAGGTGCAGAGCCAGGTTGCACAGGCAATCGCATCTGAACTGGAATCAAACATTACTCCCGAAGAAAAGGCACTTATCACAAAGATACCTACCTTAAGCCTGACAGCTCATGATTTCTACCTCAGAGGAAGAGAGAATCATATAAATTACCTGACAACCGGCAATAAGAAAGAACTGGAGGAGGCCGAATACTTCTATTATAAAGCCCTTGGTTATGATACAGCCTTTGCTCCGGGATATATTGGCCTTGCCAAGGTATACTGGGATAAATATTTCTTCCGCGATTACATGTCAGAAAGATTCATGGATTCTGTCCTTATCCTTTGCAATAAGGTTGTTACGCTGGACAGTCAGCTCCCGGACGCTTATACTCTTCTGGGAAGATATTACGTGCAAAAAGGGGATATTGAGAGTGCCATCAGTGAACTTGATAAAGCCCTGGAGCTCAATCCAAATGACTGGATGACCTGGAGGGTAAAAGGCGAAACTGATTTAGATCCTGTAAATAATATCCGATACCTTCAAAAAGCTATTTCTCTTAACCGTGGACCGGAATTACCTTCCCTGTTACAGGAAATCGGTTGGATTTATGCCTGTTATGGATTTCCGGAAAAGGCTCTGCAATGTTATCAGGACAAGCTGAAGCTGGATGGGAACTGGCCGGAATACTATTCTGCTTTAGCCAGGGATGAATTTTGGCTTGGAAATTTCGACAAAACGCTTGAACTTGAAAAGGAAGCTCTTGAGATAGATTCCACTAATACTCTTATACTTGAGTTCGTTGCTATGGATTATCAATGGCTTGGCAGGTACAGCGAATCACTTGAATATTTTAAGAAATGGTTTGAAATATTGAAATCCAAAGGAGTGCTCGCTGACGGCTATTATTTCAGAGACAACTATCTGTTCAATATGATGCACCGGATAGGATATGCCTACTGGCAAAATGGCTTTAAGGAAAAGGCTGAATATTATTTCGATGAACAAATAAAATATTGTGACATGGTAATTAAACTCGGCAGGGAATACAGCCGGGTTCATTATGCCTATTATGACCTTGCCGCGGTTTATGCTTTCAGGGGAAACAAGGAAAAAGCCCTAGAGAATTTACGTAAATATAATCAGGCTAAGCAGACACATCAATGGATGATTATGTTGTTTAAAACAGATCCTTTATTGGAAAGTATAAGAAGCGAACCTGAATTTAAGCAACTATTTAAACAAACCGAAACTACATACCTTGCAGATCATGAAAAATTGAAGAAATGGCTTGCGCAGCAAGGGCAGCTTTAGATATTTTTTATATTCTGATAATATTTTCTTTTTATTCTTTCATCGGCTTGTTTGAGGATCATATTCGACCTGCAGACGGAGATTTGTAATCCAAATTTTCAAGTACTCACCCCAGAACTTCGCTAAAGCTTCGTTCTGAAAAGCCTGGCCCTTCACTCCGTCTGATTACGGAAAGAGAGGAGCTGATTCGCTTTTTTGCAAGTCTTGTCGAAGACGGATGCAGAGCTTTTTCTCCCGGCGCTTCGGTGGCGATCGTCGCTTTGCCCCAATCTGTATAGCTCAAAAAAATGTAAAAAGCCTCTGTAGCTGATTTCCGGGGGCTGGTTAAAAGGCTATTGCAGATTACTTACCAATCCTTTCTTTTTAATCCAATATAAGCGGTACCGTGCTTTCCTATGAGATAAAAATGTGAAGTTGTTGTATTACGATCTTGGTTAAAATCATTACTCTTTATCGTAAACGCTCCATCTGTTTTATGATTTATTGGTTCAACAAGAACGTACCTATTCTCCCAAAATAGTTTTCTATGTTTAAAACGCAATACATCGTACCTGGTTACTTTGGTTTTTGAAGAATCAGCTTGCTTATCATTCTGATAAACATAATTCAAATCTGGCCGCACATTTATGGTAAGGTTAGATTTTGTCCTTACCAAAACGGGTACTTGAGCAGAAAGCTGAATAGCTTTAATGCTCACAATCAGACATAAACAAAGGATTGTTTTTGTTTTCATGCCTGCAAGATTTTAGTTAATAAAAAGAATATCTAAATCCCTACTAATTACTTTTTCTTGAAAAATTGGCATATTGACCATTCCCTCATGAGCAGAAATAACTTTTTAAAGAATAAAGTTATTTCATAATATCAGGCTTATTGTCACTTTAATGTGAAGTGTTTATGAAGATTGTGTTAAGAATGAGTAAAGAATAGATATTGCTCCTGGTTGCTTAAAATGATAGCCTGATTACATTTTGAGGGAAAATTGACCTCAAAATGGAAAAATGGTCAAAACCGAAGTTCAAATGCAATCCTGATCTATCACATAAAATAAGAAGCCCCCGGAGCTGATTTCCGGGGGCTTGGATACGCTTTATTTTAATGACGACCTAATTCTTTATGAATTTAACAAGTTTCATTTACAAAAAGTTTCATATTTCAAAAATTCTACAATAACATCCCCGTCTTTTGTTATAGTGATATGATATGTAGCTTTCCCTCCCCATCTAACGGCATCTTTACCAACACCAACTGCAATATAGTTGTTTATATTAGTATCAGTCCAACTTCCATTGGCAGAAAATGATTTCCAGTGTTCTTGAGTAACACCAGTAGTATGATAAACTGTCCCCGTGTTCTCACCAATTAATACCCCACCTTGTGGTTGATAATGATATGAAGTCCAATTACCGTACTTATCAAAATGGATGACTGCATGGAGAGTCATTGTTCCTACTGCATATTCACCAATACAATCTATGTAAAAAGAAAAGGGGATATCAATATCCCTAGTCGAAGTTGATTGTGCATTTATTTTACAGGTTAAACCTGAAATAATGAACACCATAGCAAGAATTTTAAGTGTTTTCATAATTATAAGATTTTAGTTAAACAATGTAAATTTCAGCGACCCTGTTTCGCCAGAATTTAGTAGTCATAATTTAGGTAAGGTTCCGCTGACTGAATTTCAAAATCCGCCACATTTGTTATAAAAAATGAAGATTTTGTTACGTTTTTGATGTGTAAACATGCCCAAGGAGCTGATCCGAGGGCTGATATTCCATATCTCTATATTTGTTAGGATTAATCAGGTATTACTTCCAGGTCAATCAAGAAGTGTATCATTGTTATGCCAGGCACTATTTCTGTATTAAAACCAAGTTCGCCAGGCACTTTTTGAATCCCCATAAAATGTGTATCTGCAAAGAACCTATTTTTACTGAAATAACCCTTGTAATCCAAAGTGTTATTATTAATACCCTGACCGAATAAGACACAACCGGTATGTAATCTGATTTCCGGTAGTACCCCAACAGTTTTAGTTACATAGTCACCCAAATCAAAATCAAATTCCTTAAATGTCATTGGCCATGAAAACTTTAGCTCGCCACTTGGTGTAATCTTTCCTTCGAAGTATATTTCTCTGTACATAAATGCAGAACCATTATCATCTAGCCATCCTTCTTTTGTATGGAGAACAAATTTCTGTTTATCACCGAAGGTCAGTTCTGCTGTACAATCGACATAATTTACATAAGGATCAGCTAAAACCTTATGCTCTTTTGCTGAATAAAAGCCAAAGCCTGTAATACCCTTCAGGTTGATAGGTCCTTTATGAATTGCATTGCACATTGGACTCATGTCATTAAGGTTAGTGCTATTTAAATCATCACCATAAAACTGGTCTGATTTTGAGCAGCCGAACAGCAGACAAATGCCTGCAATTAAGACTAATAATTTTCCCATAGCTGAAAGATTTTAGTAAAAGGAATGCAAGTTTCAACGCTACTAATTCGCAAGAATTTAGTAGTTATAATTTAAGTAAGGTTCTCCTGACCGAATTTCAAAATCCATGCTATTTGTTATAAAAAATGAAGATTTTGTTACGTTTTTGATGTGTAACCGTGTCCATGGAGCTGATCCGATGGATAATAAAAAGTTCTTATAAGTAAACGTTCAATTATTTTTCAGATCTGCAACAGCCTTTTTTGCTGCCTCGAGATGAAGAAATGCTTCATGGTCATATATGGCATTCTTTCTTCTTAAATTCCAGCTTTTCTGAAGAATGTCTAATGCCTCATTATATTTTCCCTGCTTATAAAAACCGAGACCTTTGGTGTGCAAATAATCATAATTATCAGGGTTTAATACTAATGCCTTATCAATAAGTTCCAAACCTTCATTAATGTTTCGGTCTTTGTTTATCAGGAAATAACCCAATAAATACATTCTATTTGGATTTTCAGGCTCCAATAAAAGAACCTGCCGACAATACTCCTCTGTTTTGTCCAGAATGCCTGCCTCATTATAAACCGAAGCCAGCCATGCTGTTATATCTGCCTCAGAAGCCGAATTCTCTTTAAGGATATTCTTTAATTTCTCAATATATCCATTAGCAGCAATAGCATCTCCCTCAGTTAATGAAAGGATAGTCTGCTGCCAAAGTAAATTAAGTTCATCAGGAAAATCATTTTCTGCTTTCTTATAAAGTTTTTTTTCTTTTCGATATTGGCCTGTTTTGTGATATGCATATCCCAGAAGAGTATAGTAATCAATGTTTAAAGGTTTTGAACCCCATTTTTTATATATCTGAAGAGCCTTCTCATATTCAGGTACTGCTTTATCATATTGACTCAATCTGTGATATACTATACCAAACTGCATATAGACAGTCGGCATTTGATCATCAAATTCCAAAAGTAACTTTAAGTATTTTTCTTGTTCATGCGGTGTTTCAAAGTAAAAAGCATATAATTGATTTGTATGGATCTTCAGTATCTCGGGCATTAGATCTTTCTTTTGGTAAACTTTGAGACACAATTTTTTAGCCTGATCGAACAATCCCTGATATTGATATACCAGAGAAAGTTCAATTGTTGCGTAAAATAAGTTTGAGTCTATTGCCAAAGCTTGCGAAAAATAATTGGCTCCTGTGGCAAAATTTCCTTTCATAAAAGCATTGTTCCCATAAATGAAATACCTATATGCCTCAGGAGATTTTGTTGTTGCAAGTGGCTTAAAGTCGGGAATTATTTCATTTCCCAATTTAGATATTACAAGAAAATCCGTCACCTTCTTTCTGAGAGAATCTATTAAGTCAATGATTTTCTCTTCACTATAAGGGCCATTAATTTCAAACGATTTTAAAACATCCTTTGTCTTTGCATCAATTAATTGAGCATTTAGTCGTATTCCCGAACCTGCCCGTTGAATACCACCATAAATAAATATATCTGCATCGAGTTTTTTTGAGATCTTACCCGCAATACCGGGAGAGATTGAAGCATATTCAGCAAGACCCTGGGTCCGAAGCAGAGTATTTATGGTTTCCTTCTGTCTGACTTTTAATTCGTCGGCATTGGATAGTAAGGAGATAAAACTCAGTTGGATTCCATCTTGCCAGACATTCCAAATTGTATCATTTGTCAAATTCTGAAATGGCATCACCGCAATAGTAATTTTCCCGTCTGAAGATCTCAGATCATCCAATGTGCTACGCCTGAAGATTTTCAGATAAAAAAGAATCCCAATCATAACAACTAATACAGATATAGCCGGGATCCCTGTTTTGTAAAATGGGAAGGTCTGCCGGATTGATTTTTTTGGTTTCTGTCCTGAGGTGAAATAAGCTACTATATCTTCATCCGGATTCTCCGGGTCTCCTTTCTTAACCTTCCCGGGTGGATAGCCGAAAAACTCATGAAAAGAGGTGTTGAAATAATTAGGGCTGCTGAATCCCGTTTTGTACGCAACTTCGGAAGCTGTTAAATCTTCATTTTTAAGCATTCCCATTGCCTTCCTTAGGCGGGTCTCGCGAATAAACTGACTGACTGATTTTTGCGTGGCAGCAAGTAACTTCCTTTTCAAATTGTAAAGACTTAAACCTGATTCCTGAGCAAGCTCCTTTACACCAAAGTTTTCATTTTGCAGGTTTGCAAGAATAATATCAGTTAGTTTCCTGATAAATATGAGATCCGTAGAAAGGGGCTCCGTCATGAAAGTTAATTCTAATTAACAACTTTTCAGGTAACGATGTCTTTTATCGAAGTTCTTAAACTTTTTCCATTACTGCAAATTAATTTGATAACCGTACTTTATTAAGTGATGAATTATGAATCTTTTACTTAATTCCTTCCATGCATTTTGGGTTCAGCTTTTTATTTACAGATTGAAAGCTCTTTGCAATCTGGAACCTGATTACTTTATTAATGACAAAACCTCTTCCAGCTTAATCATTCTATTTATGTCTCTAATCAAATCAAGGTTAGATATTTCAAACTTCTTGTCTACACCAAAAAAGCCCGTGCCATCGCATCAGCGCTGCGCGGCTTTTGACTTGTTAAGCTCCCTTAGGGCTGCAGTGAAGAAAATATTAAACAATATTCAATCCTGATCAATTCTTCGATACTTGCAGCACTATCACATTATCAATTAATTCTGAATTAAAAACAGGAAGTTGTAAACTTAATGTTGAAGCACTCTGATCCGCTTTGAACTGGATATTTTTCCCAGATTCGAAACAGTAAGCATTGTTCAGCTTATAAGGAAAATGGTTCAAAATCAATTGTTTGTCAAGCTTATCAGGGTGAATGATATGAAGGAAAATTTTATCATCCTTTTCAACTGCAACACCCCATTCTGCAGGTTTCATAAAACTTTTTCGGGTTCCGTAAATGGTTTCTCCATATGTTTTTAACCAGCTTCCGATTGCAATTAACCTTTCTCTGTGGGCCTGACGAACTTCGCCCTCGGGAGTAGGTCCAATATTCAGTAGGAGATTTGCACCCAGACCAGCTGATCCCACCAGTTGATGGACTAGCTCCTTTACGGAACGGTCAACAGTGTCACTGGTAACATAACCCCAGCTCTTGCCAATTATATCACTCGACTCCAATGGCAAATCCTGGGCAATTACAGCATCAGCTGAATAACCTCCTCCTTTGTTCTCTCCCGGCAGATCGCGTTCAAAGGTTTGATAATCTTCACCAGGGAATGGTTTCAAATGGTGATTATTCACTATCATGCAACCTGGCTGAAGGTCATGAATAAGTTTGTATATTTCATCGTATTCCCATGCGCGTATTTGATTCCCGTTCCGGCCGTTTTTAAGTTGTTTAACCTGGTCCCAGTGTCCATCAAACCAGATACCGTAGATGGGCCCATAGTTGGTCAGGATTTCAGTCAATTGATCCTTCATGAACTTAATGTAGGCATCCCAGTTGCAATCACCCTGTATACCGATTCCTTTTTTTACTACACCCTGACAATAATCCGGTCGATAAAAATCGGTTAGCGAATAATAACAGAACAGGCGGATACCCTGTTTCAGGCATTCATCAGCCAGCATTTTGAGAACATCTTTACCATAAGGTGTATTCATGATTCCCCAGTCTGAATACCGGGTATTAAACATACTGAAACTGTCATGATGACGAGTTGTGAAAGTGATATATTTCATTCCGGCATCTTTAGCCAGTTTAACAACTGCAGCAGCATCGAATCTTATAGGATTGAATTTGTTCATATTTTGCCTGTATTCATTCACATCATTCCCTGACAATGCCCATCCAATCTCTTTTCCAAGCACACTGGATACACCCCAGTGAATAAACATGCCAAAATGAGCATCTCTGAACCATTCACGGTTTTGCAGGTTTTCCTTCCAAGGGATATAACCGACTTGTCCCTTATCAAGGTCATTACCTTGTCCCTTACAAATCAGGGCAGTAAGTAATAAAAGGTTAACAATGAATATTTTCTCCATAATTAATGCGAATTATTAAAATAATGAGTACTAAAACACAGCCAGCTATAAAATAAAAATAAAAAATAGTTATCTATGATTGTGAAGTAAGCAATAATTTCCTTCATTTTCCTGAAAGTCTTTGGCTTATCCCATTCACCGCCAAAAAAGAAAAAATCGGGGTGAAAAAAATCAATTAATTCTTTGATTTGAGGAATCATAAAATCGTTCACATAATCATTCACTTTCTTTAATCCTGTGTAAGGATAATTGGCTTTATCTTTTACACCATAAGGCAATGAATTGTTTGCCAACATTGGATTGTTCCATTCCATTAACGAATAATACAACCCCACTTTCAGACTGTGAGTCACGGAGTCCAATTACTTTATTATTGATAAAACCTTCTCCAGTTGAATAATTCTAGCAATATCTCTGATTATGATTTGGTTAGATATTTCAAACTTCTTGTCTAATATGAAACTTCACGTAACCTGAAGGAAGTGGATCTCGATTGAAATCTATCAATTTTAAGTTAGAACCTGGTGTAACCCTGGCGCCAACAAAGCTAGTTCCTTTTTCCCGATTAAAGAATAAAAGTTAGCAATATCAGAGGGAAGCACAAAGTAAGTCTTTTACTGCATAAATAAAAATACAAGCCTATTACAGCATCAATGATTTACTGATGCCGGTTTGATTCAATTTTTTATCTTTGATCGATTGAACTTAAATTAACCCTTACATTAACCTTAAAAACCAAAACCATGAAAGTGCTGATCAGCCGTCCGTTTTTATACTTGTATCTCAGTATTATGATTTGTGCTTCATGTATAAACAGGATCCCCAATTATGGCCCGGATATATATGTAGCGGATACCACCTTTAAAGTGGTTGGATATCTGTCGACAGGGAATTTTAACCAGCTTGATACAATTGAGCTAGATAAGCTGACTTACCTGAATCTGGCATTCGGCAATCCGGATGAAGAAGGCAATCTTGTGGCCGATGGTAACGTCGATATCAAACCGGTGGTACATAGAGGACATGATTTAAATCTTAAGGTATTTATATCATTGGCCGGCGGAGGCAGACCGGATACAGTTATCTGGAAATCATTGTTATTGCCAAAGAACAGGTCAGCATTTATCAAAAAAATCGTGAATTATGTTGAAGAGAATAACCTCGACGGGGTTGATGTTGATATTGAAGGTAATCTTTTGCCGTATATCGGTGAAACCTATAATCCGTTCGTGATTGAATTGCGGAAAGCACTTCATGCCAAAGGTAAAGGGATCACCGCAGCACTCGGGGCTACAGGCTTTCATGAAGCTGTCGGACAGGAAGCCCTTGAAGCTTATGATTTTATAAACGTAATGGTATATGATAAAACCGGAGTATGGAGACCAAATGATATCGGCCCCCATTCCCCTTATTCCTACGCAGAAGATGCTATAAAATTCTGGACGGAAGAAAGGAAAATCCCTGCTGATCGGATAACACTTGGAGTACCGTTTTATGGATTTGACTTTACACCTCCGGCCAGATATATCTCCTATGAAGAAATATTAAAGGAAAATACATCCTATGCTTACCAGGATTCAGTCGGCATGAAATATTATTATAACGGGATCCCCACAATGGTAAAAAAGACACAACTGGCAAAGAATAACCTGGGAGGAATTATGATTTGGGAAATTGCATATGATACTGAGGGTGATCTTTCACTGCTACGTGCCCTGTCGCAGACCCTTGAAGCCAGCAATTGTCCAGTGGTTACATTTTACAAGGATGAGGACGGTGATGGATTCGGGGACATGACTAAACCCTATCAGGCATGCAGTGCTCCGGAAGGCTATGTGACTAATATGGATGATAAGGATGACACAAACGCCAAAGTACATCCTTAACCACACTGATGCCGGAATTTATTTTTTAAAGTCATTCCTGTAAGCAGAAGCCCTGCATCATCAGCAAAATTGCTTAGAATAGTGATCTGGTTTCTGCTGATTTTATAAGTGTATAAAATACATTAAAAAAATTCTTAAATTGCAGTGGAAGGTCTGCTATTTCTCTAAATATCTTACCTTCCTTAATTGTATAATTTAACACATAATTTATGTTGTCTCTGTTCTTACATTTTTATATGATTTCCTCAAATTTCATTTTTACAAGTTGGTTCACTCTTTTCAAAAGGTCGCTGTTGGAACTAATATTCTTGCCGATAACATGAACCATTTCGATATTTGCTCCGATTTCCGCTGCCAGCATTAAAGACATTTTCAATCCAGCATATGATTCATTTGAGAAATAGAAGGGAACAATAATAGTATTTACAAAACCTGTTGTGTGGTTGAAAATTAAATAAAAAAGTTAATAACTATAATAAAATAAAATTATGCATAATATTTATATACAGTATATTAGAAGTGTAATTCATAACAAATTCACCTCAGATATTCATAACTTGAAAACAAATTTCGATGGGTTATTCTTCAGTAAGCAAATCCTATTATGGATATAAGCTTCATTTGATAACATCTGTCAGGGGGATATTCCAAAGCATGGATTTAACTAAAGCGAGCATTCATGATGTCCATTTGTCAACCTGGCCTATGTTAAGAAAAGTAAAAATTAAACCAGGCAGTAACAAATACTATGAGTATAAGTGTCAAAGAAAAGATGAAGTATGAAAATAGCAGTATAATCCCGGCTTATCCATTTAACTGAATATTATTGACCAAGGTGTTTTTGAGATTAATAAGATTAGGTGAGTTTAGAGTAAAAAGAGATTAGGTTTATCTTACATTCGGATGAGAGTATTAATGTTCGGGTGGGAGTTTCCTCCTCATATTTCGGGAGGATTGGGTACTGCCTGTCAGGGATTGACAAAAGGGTTATCTTCTTTCAATGATATTGAAATTACTTTTGTTGTCCCTCAAGTCTTCGGTGACGAGGAAAATCCGAGAATGAAGATGATCAGCGCAAGCGAAGTTGACCTCTCTGGCAGGATATTAGCAAGGCAGAAAAAATCAAGTAAAATAAAATCGATCAATATTAATCCAGGAATTTCTTCCTATATAACACCTGAACAATTTGAAAAAATTCTTAGTATACAACAAGGCAGATTAGCAAAAACAAAGAAAAATGTAAAATCAATTAAACTGGGATTCACTGGTCAGTACGGTAATAGTTTATTTGAAGAAGTATCGAAATATGGTGTTGTAGCATCCGAGATAGCCAGTATAGAACCCCATGACATCATACATTCGCACGATTGGTTGACCTACCCTGCAGGGATAGAGGCAAAAAAAGTATCAGGTAAACCGCTTATAATCCATGTTCACGCGACCGATTTTGACCGCAGCGGCGAAAATGTTAATCCTGAAGTTTACAGGATTGAAAAACAGGGTATGGACGCTGCTTCAAAAATCATTACGGTAAGCAATCTTACGAGGGATATTGTAATAAACAAATACAACATTGACCCTGATAAGGTGGAAACGGTCTACAATGCTGTGGAACCTGTAAAACTCTCAGAGGATATCTTGGTTGAAAAGGGCTTTGATGAAAAGGTGGTTACATTCCTTGGAAGGATCACCATGCAGAAGGGGCCGGAATATTTTATTGAAGCGGCATATAAAGTGCTGAAAGTGATGCCCAATGTGCGGTTCGTAATGGCAGGTTCGGGGGATATGATGGAGAGAATGATGCGAAGGGCCGCTTCGCTGAAAATTACAGACAGATTCCAATTTACGGGATTCCTGAAAGGGAAAGATGTCTATACGATGCTTAATCTTAGTGACGTATATATAATGCCATCGGTTTCAGAACCGTTTGGAATATCGCCTCTTGAAGCCATTCAATCGAATGTTCCAGTTATAATCAGCAAGCAGTCAGGGGTATCAGAAATATTAACCCATGCGATTAAGGTGGATTTTTGGGACACAGATGCAATGGCAGATGCTATTTACGGAATATTGAATTATCCATCACTGCCAAGTCATTTAAAAACAAACAGCCTGAAGGAACTGGAAAACTTAAGATGGACAAATGTCGCGGCCAAAGTGAAAGAGATTTATTATCAAGTTAGTTACAACCAAGCAAGTTAAAGAACTTTAGCAATTCATTATGTACTCAAGTAATAAATTAGGAAAAATAACTGGCAGTAATACAAAAGATTTGTATTTGCTAAGTATGGGTGAAGGTTCTGGATATTTTCATTGGAATTCTTTGGGGAATAAGGGAGAAGCCAATAATCCAGATATAAAATATTTGTGCCCAAATAAATGTGAGGGATATAAATATTATTTGGAAGCAGGTGCCTGCCCGGTTTGCCAACTAAATTTATTCCCCCTTGGTGCGGAATGCATATTTTACTGAACATTGAGTACTGGAAGATATTTCAGGAAAAGTCGGTTTTGTTCATTATCTGATTTGCAGCTATCTTAGCAATCCATATGATTTCCGTGAACTTCAGTGCAAGTGCATCATTGCCTCCATGACCAAAGCTGAAAGCAGGTGCAGTTAAAAGATGCAACCTGCAAAACCATCGATCAACTTCAAATGGTGTTTGATTTTTTACATTGTGAAGAACTATTACCTATTAGGCGGTCAATTTATTCCTGCTAAAGGTAGTCAGGGTCAGAGGCTTTTCCAATTATATTAAAAATGATGGTCACTACCACCAACCATTGAATAATTATGAACATATAATTGTAAAATCCACAAAAACCTGGCAAGAAATGTCGTTCAGGCATGCAGTCATGCAGTCTGTTTTAATTCCTGATACTAATCAATAACGGTTATTTTATGTCTTAATGTCTTGACCGCAAGACCATAAGACAATAAGACCGCATGACAAAAAATGACGTAAACCTAGCGCATAAAAAAAGAGTTGCAATTTTTGACATTGTAACTCTCTGAGATTGAGTATGGGCATAGCTGGGATCGAGCCACCTCTCATGTTGTCAAAATCAAGTCAGCCCCTGAGGATAAGCAATGCAAAAATACAAAATATTGGATACTAGTCTGGTTCGTAATCAACTTATTATTAAAATTGATTCATACATTTATGATATTATCTTTCGAATTCTATGTTTGAATTAAAAACTTGATCTTTAATATTTACTTTGTTTACGTAAAAGGCGCCTCCATATGAAAAAAACTATTTCACCTTATATGAATCCACGAAAAACTCAAAGTGAGATTCTGGAAAAAAATTCTTATCTATTCCATTTAAAAAATTCTAAAGTCCGAAGTTTTATCCTGGTCAGGTTTATGCTTTTCTGTTTTTTGATACCAATAGCGGTTTATTCTGTTGTTAATCTTAGTTGCCGGAGACAACAATCAGAAAAGCACGCTACCTATTCATTCCAGATCCCTCCTGATTATCTCAGGGAAGCGTCAGATATTCCATCTTTCTGGCTATCTTCCTATAACGAGGTTAATAATTTCCTTAATAAGGCAGTACATAAGGGACAAATCCAGGTCATAGGAACTTCGGCCGGCGGCAGGCAGATCAGGGCAGTCCTTTATGGAAGCCCCCGTCAGGGAAAGGGTACAACTACATTCTCAGGTTCACTGGGTTTCGGGGACGTGAAAGTCTACCGGGGACCCGATCATAATAAGACAGTGTACATGAGTATAGCAGCTGTCCATGGCGGTGAGTTTGAAGGAATTGTCGGTATGATGAATCTGATATCTGTTATTGAAACAGGTAAGGATTTAAGGATGAAGGAGTGGCCGGGCATAACAGAGGCAATATCTGAACTTGACCGTTTGATACTGATTCCCATAGCCAATCCCGACGGAAGGGAACGCATTCCTCTGAGGATGGAGCTATACAGGGACACTATTTACACTGTACCTGAATACCTGAATACCGGTGGTATGCCGGACGGTAAAATCACAGGATGGCCACAGATAAAGGAATTCATACCAATGGATTTTTCAAAACCTGGCTTCCCGGGAGGATATCCCAACGATGCCGGGGTAAATATTCAGCATGATAATTTTCTGGGTAAGAAACAACCTGAAACTCAGGCTTTATTCGATCTTTCAGAGCGTGAAAAGCCTGATCTTATTATTAATATGCATACAGGCGCAGTATATATGCGGATGGACAGACCTCTCGGAGAACCAGCTCTTCGTCCTGCATTTGATACACTCTTTAAATATGTTCATTCAGAACTTGCCGTTAACGGACTTCAGGAATCAAATGATCCTGCGATCGAGGGTAATCCGGCCAGAGCTACTACAGGTGTCTATAATATTGATGGAGCTCTGAACTGGCATTGTGGAGCGCTAAGTGTAGTGGTGGAATCACCCAGTCATGCATTTTCATCAAACAATACAACACATAAAGCGAAAATAGAATCACCTGATAATCTACTTAATGCGCAACTTATATGCCATCAGCAAGCAATGAAGTTCCTCGCAAAAACCGGAGGACGCTCCAAATGGTTACCAGGCAGATAGTAGTGTTCATAATTAATGGAAATATCATAATGAAGCAAAAGTTACCTAAGCACCCACGTCAGCTAAAACAATAAATATCGGAGTAAATCTGTCAACGAAGAAGGGTATGAATACTTACTGCCAGATGGAGGACCGGTATGTTTGAGGAATTATAAATCAGATCTAATAATTATAAACAAATGAAAAGATTCTTTTTAAGGTTCATGATCACTGCACTTTGCACAAAATTGTGCTTATCAACTGTT
>Ga0315295_10000930_pt1 | contig 25039 bp, 19 predicted proteins | sample YL17G14_0_MG_FD_204453 | JGI IMG/M metagenome (GOLD analysis project Ga0315295, IMG submission 204453) | Sediment microbial communities from Yellowstone Lake, YNP, Wyoming, USA - YL17G14_0 | ecosystem: Environmental > Aquatic > Freshwater > Lake > Sediment | place: USA: Wyoming | collected... | reverse complement strand
CACCCCTCTCCCCCCCTGCTCGATTGGCTCGGACCCGACCATATCACCCGTGACGAACTGCCCTTGACGGGATACAATGTACCTTGGCTGCCCTGCCCTTCCGGCCTCGCCCAAGGAGAAAGCCCTATGTCAGAAAGACTGATCCTACGACCCATCCTTGTCGCTGCCTTGCTCGGCCTCGGCCTGGCGCCCGGGGCGTGTAGGGCGGCGGACGATTCCTCCGCAGGCAGTCGTCGGATCCCTAACATGGTGTTCTTCCTCGTCGATGACCTTGGGTGGAAGGACCTGGGCTGTTACGGCAGCACCTTCCATGAGACCCCCCATGTGGACCGTCTGGCCCGGGAGGGGATGCGATTCACCCAGGCCTATGCAGCCTGTCCCGTGTGTTCACCCACCCGCGCGAGCATCATGACGGGCAAGTATCCTGATCGGGTGGGCATCTCCGCGCACATCGATCCCCAGGGGTACAACCAACCCGAGAATTGGAAGCGGAACTCCCCCCTGCTCCCGCCCCACTACAACGACCGGCTCGGCCTGGAGGAGACCACCCTGGCCGAGGCCCTGAGAGCGGCAGGCTACAGCACATACTTCGCAGGCAAGTGGCACCTCGGTCCCCAGGGGTCCTGGCCGGAAGACCAGGGATTCGACATCAACAAGGGTGGCGTGGAATTGGGCGGGCCATACCGGGGCAAGAAGTACTTCTCGCCGTACGGCAATCCCCGACTCGAAGACGGGCCTCCCGGCGAGTACCTGACCGACCGGCTCGCCAGCGAGACGGTTCGATTCATTGAGGCCCACAAGGACAAGCCCTTCTTGGCCTTTCACTCCTTCTATTCCGTGCACGAGCCCCTGATGGCCCCCCAAGACCGGGTGGCGAAATACCAGGACAAGGCCAAGCAGATGACGTTCAGCGGACCGCGGTTCAAGCGGGAAAGGAATCAACAGGTAAACCAGGTCCAGGATCATGCCGTGTATGCGGCCATGGTGGCGTCCATGGACATGGCCGTCGGCCGGGTCTTGGAGGCTTTGGACGACGCAGGGTTGGCGGAAAAGACCATTGTGGTCTTCATGTCGGACAATGGCGGGCTCTCCACGGCGCAGGGAATGCCCACCAGCAATGTCCCCCTGCGCGGAGGCAAGGGCTGGCTCTACGAGGGCGGGATTCGTGAGCCCATGATCATCCGGTGGCCGGGTGTCGTTCGGCCGGGCAGCGTCTGCCCTGTTCCGGTCATCAGCATGGACTTCTATCCCACGCTGCTGGAGATGGCGGGACTGCCGCTGCGCCCGGAGCAGCATCGAGATGGAAGGAGCCTGGTCCCCCTTCTCAAGGGGGCGCCAGAGCTGGACCGCGAGGCTCTCTACTGGAGCTACCCCCACTACAATATTCAGGGCGGGCAGCCGGGCGCGGCCATCCGGTGTGGCCAGTGGAAGCTCATCGAGTGGTACGAAGAGAAGCGGATCGAGCTGTACCAGCTGTCCGAGGACATCGAGGAGGCGCATGACCTGGCTGCCGCTCATCAGGACAAGGCCCAGGAACTGCACGGCAAGCTGGATGCCTGGCGCAAGGCCCTGAAGGTGGCCATGCCTGTGCCGAATCCGAAGTATCAGCCCGAGAAGGACGACGGGAGCCGGTATTGATCGTTCTTCACAAGGGGGGTGTTGCGCCGACGCGAAGACGGCGTTCCTGCATCTGGCTATCCGCCCGGATGGCGAGCCCGCGAACGACAACGACGACGGTCGCAAACTCGACGAGTCGATGTTCAATTTTCCGTCTGCCGCGCGGCCGTTCCGCATCGCAAGCGAGGCGTTGAAGCGCAATTCCGATGGGAGAATCTGCGTCAGCTCTTACACGCCGCCCGCCCAAGGCGCCGGGGTGGTACACAACCTTTAGCTCGGTAAGGTCGCTTGGGTCCAGGACCTGCTTGTCGAGCTTGGCCACGGTGCAACCACAACTGCTCTGCACCCGCTCGATACGCAGCGGGGCGGTTCCGTTATTTAGCAGCACAAAGCCATAATCGAGGGTGCTGCCGGGCGCGACCTGGCCGAAATCATGCTGAGTCTCCGGCAGGCTCAGTCTGGGCCCCGCCGCGGCAGCCGGCGGAATTGTTGCGGCCGGGTCGAGTGAAGGCAGCACGCCGGTCGCCGCCCCGACGTCGCCGGCACGGGGCTGCACGACAGCTCGGGGTTGAGCCGATGGTGATACGCTACACGAACATACCATCAGCAGAACCACCACGAGCGACATCCACAAAAAGCTCATTCGCATACACACGAATCCTCTCGCCGGCCGAGGGCGTAATGGGCGAAAGTCTCCCTGTTGATCTCAAGATACCCCATACACCGACCGCAAATTACCAGCCCCGATCTCTTCCCCCAAGAACATCGTCCCGATACTCTTTCCCCTTTGGGTGCTTATCGTCAGGACACGAACCGCCAACATGATACTATGCCACAATCGGTTTTCTTCTCAATTGCTCGCAGGGGCTGGAGGCCCAATCTGATTCGGGTCCATGAGTCTGCTCAGATCATCCGGCCTGACCAGCACGCATATCCCGGATGGCAGATTGACGGTGTGCAGTTGGCCCGAGTACTTGTGGGCGCGCAATTCGTAGATGTAGGGTGCAGCGTTGCTGGGTTCTTGGCACATGTGCAATTCATACCCGAAGCGATTCCCGCCCTCCATCGCCGAGACAAGGGGCACATCGCCAATGGGAACCGTGGTAGCCAATTCCATCATTGTCGCAGGATATCGCCCCTTCGTCTCGCAAAACTCCGTGACTCCCTCCCGGATCTGGGCAAGGTTGTGGCACGTCGCCTCTATCGGCGAGCGACCGCGGTGGAATACCAGCAGCACCAGATGAGTTCGGCCGTATTCAAAAACCATCCCTGCGGCAAAACCTGATCCCAGGAGGCCCAAGCCCAACACTATTCTTCTAGTTCGACTCAATTGCAGGCTCCAACTTTTCCGTCGTTGTAGAGCCGCTCCCGATTCCATATATCCAGCGGGGTGAACTTCGTGCAGAGGCAGGGGGTCCTGTTGACGGTTGCATAGGCCCAAGAACCACAATTATTCGTGAATAATTCATAGGGCCGCCCAGATTGCAGTATCTTGCCGAGCAGTTCGGTCCGCATGCCAAAGTTGCTCTTAGCAGCACAGCACTTGAGGATGTAGATAGGCCAGCATCGTCGCCACGCCGTCGCTGGCAGACCTTCTCTGGTTCCTCGATCCTGGCCCGGGTAGAGCCCGTACGCAAACGTGTTCCCGGTACCACATGCAGAAGTAAACATGATAGCAACATGTGATTGATTATTGTTCATCCACGTTTCGACGGGGTTTGTCCATGCGCTCGGATCCATGTATGTACTCATACATATCTGGGCACAGGGCCAAACCTCCCACGATGGGCCCATGCCACACAGGGCCCGATTCAGATCCCCCGCACCCCCCATACCCGGGCCTCCAAAAAGGCCCTCTGTGTCAAGAAATCGGCTCGGCTGAGAGCGCCCATATAAATAGGGGTTTGCGCTTTCAAATAGTTGTTCCTTGAGGCGCACAGATCGCCCAAAACGCGGTTGAGAACCATCACGAAATCCTACAAGGGAGATTGAGTCTTGAACCCCCAGGGGGTCTCTCTGCAGAAATCGGCCGAGGGAGGGGCTGTAGTGGCGGTTCTTGTAGTACATCAGCTCCAGGTCGCCGCCGTCAAGGGTATCGAGGCGTTGGCCGGTGAAGGCGATGGCCACGTTGTAGTTGCTGGTGCTGCGCGGGCTGAAGTAGGCATCGAAAACGTGGCGCTGGCCGTACACGTCGTACTCGTAGCGTTCGGCCACGCCCCCAGTCCAGGTGAGCACCGCCGCCGGGCTGAACAGATGATCATGCGCCAGGTAGAAGTCGCGGCTTGTGTCGCCGTACGTGGTCCGGATGAGCGCCTCGTCCAGGTAGTTGCCCCAGACGTAGGTGCGCAGGACGGCCGGCGTTTCGGCCGCGTTGGTCTCGGTGAGCACGCGCCAGCCGTCGTAATAGTAGCGGGTGGTCGTGGCGGCCACGGCGTCGATGGATTCGATCCGCCGGCCGAGGGCGTCGTAGGTGAACTCAGCCACAGGATCTTCGTCCTTGGTGATCTTGGTCAGCCGATTGTCGTGGTCATACTGGTAGGCGTAGGTGGCGTCGGCCGACAGATTGCCGGCGGCATGGTAGGACAACGCCGCCCCGCCGACGCTGGTGTACTCGTTGGCGAGGTTATGCTGATAGGCCATGTCGCCGCCCTGCCGTGGGTTGAGGGTCATGCGCTGGCGCCGAAAGTCATAGCTGCCATGATACCCAATGCACCTATTCACAAAATGTACCTGACTCCCTTGGTTCTGACGCCTTTGGTTCCCTTGTTTCTCCCGTCGGATTGCGAAATTTCAAATGGAAGCCAAGACTTTCCTGAAGGGATTCTGAGAATCCCCGTCCGGTAACCTCAACATTCCATTCATTTATTGCATCTAGCCTTTCACCAATTGCCTGCGCCACGGAATCAACGTCCCCAGCGGCCAGCAGTTTGGACAGATCGTCACGGTCCAACCCAAGGTATTGATAAGCGAACTCCGCTTTGAGACGGAGCAATTCCGGATCGCATTCCCGCCAAAGAGTGCGCGATATATATCTCATGGCAAGGTATATCGACGGCTTCATCGCTTCAGTTAGCGCCCGAACCGCAGCAGCCCGCACAGGTAGTTCCTTGTCGGTAGTTGCAAAAGCCAAGCTCGTAAGCATTTGCCAATACCACTCAGATGCCTGGATCGCCCCCAGAGCGGCCATTTTGGCCTCTGTACTAAAGTCCTTGTCGTAAGGGCGCATGGACAACATTGTACCCAGCAGCCAGGCGCCTTGTTGTGTCCTAACCATCGCACCAGCGGTTTCTCTGAGCACGCGGGGATCATGTTCCTGGAATAAAATCCTCAACAACTTCTCCGGATTCGCCCGACCTGCGCGCATGCCGACCGATACGCCCAATCCCAAACCAAGACCCGCCAGAAAGCCCAATGCAAGCCAGAAGACTCTCATTTGTCGCGCCATGCACCAGGCATACGCTACCCGGAAAACCATTCCTCAAGCACCTCCGATCAGAAGATTGTTACCTGACGGACTAAAACAGGCGGCAGTTGTTCTTCGAAGAAGAAACGGGGTCAAGAAGAAACGGGGAAGAAACGGGGTCAGGGGAAGAAACGGGGTCAGGTACCTTTTTGGGGGGTCCTTCGGCGCACCTCCGCGCCCGCCAGCCATCCACGCCCGCCTCCGCCGACTCCACGTGTCCCCCTATCCTACCCCCGTTCCCGCCCTCCCGTCCATCCCTATTCTTTCTCCTGCTCCCCTGCTCTTCTCCTCTCCGCGCCTTCGCGCGATGACAACTTAATCCCTGTAATTCCGTCATTCTGAGCGCAGCGCAGAATCTCTCCCGTTCGTGTTTTTCGTGTGTTTCGTGGTTGGTCTTTCTACTGCTCCCCTGCTCCCCTGTTCACCTGATCTCGCCCCGCGCCCCGTGGCCCCCCTGACACAGGCGCCGGCCCGTGGACTGAATCATAACCACCGGCGCCGGCCCGTGGAAAAAACCGCCACTCCTTGGAGTCCCGCTCGCCGGGACGATTGAACGTCGCTGTCCTGGCGGTTCCTATTCCGGATATCTACTATCGTGTTTTCTCCTCTCTCCCCCGGAAACACGACTCCGCTAATTCGGAACTCGTCATTCGTCATTGACTCTCCCCGTTCGTGTATTTCGTGTCTTTCGTGGTTAATCTCTCTCCTGCTCCCCTGCTCCCCTGCTCTACCCTCTCGCGCAGCGTCGCCCACCCCGCCTGTCTCTTCCTCTGCCAATTCGTAATTCCAAACTCGTAATTCGCAATTCCGCCGGCCGGCGCGCAAACGTGCAACACCCCCCTCAAACACCGCCTAAAACTCGCCAAAATCACCTCGATTTGCACCAAAACCCGCCCACTTTCCGCCAAAACGCGCCCACTTTCAGCCAAAAAAAACCAAAAAATTCCAAAAAATCGCCGTCTTACCCTCAAAACCAAATCGGACCATTCCGCTCCTATATGCCCCTCGGACCGTCCCCAGCCGCCCTTATTCTGCCCGCCAACTCCCCGCGCCTGTCTGCTCGGACACACCCCTTGCACCCCCACCCAATCGGCTGGTATGTCGGCCCTGAGTAATGGTATAATGCACCCCTGGTGCGCCCCGCCGACGCCCGCCCAATCGGTCGTGCACTATCGCTGGACCAGACATGAAGGAGGCAACGATAAAACATAACCACTTGAAGAGAAGGCACTTCCTGAAAACCGCCCTCGCCGGGGCCATCGCAGCGCCCGCCTTATGCGCCCTCGACGCCTTGGCCATCGAACCCCACTGGGTCGAGCTCGTCGAGCAACCTTTGCCTCTGCCCAACCTGCCCGACGCCTTCCTCGGCCGCCGCCTCGTCCAGATCAGCGATCTCCACTGTAGCCGCGTCGTATCCGCCGACTACCTCAACAGTTGCATCGATCGCGTCAACCAACTCGCCCCCGATGCCGTCCTGCTCACGGGCGACTACATCACCTATGAGGGCCGCAACGGCTACCCCGCCCAGGTCATCGACGTGATTGGTCGGCTGCGCGCCGGCCTGGGAATCTGCGCTGGCTTGGGCAACCACGACTACGGCTTCCTGACCCGCTTTCATCAAGCCGGCCGCGCGGACCTGTGCCAGACGTTGGTCGAGGGCCTGAGTGCCTGCGGCGTCCATGTCTTGCGCAACCGGGCCACCCCGCTCACCCTCGACGGCAAACGGCTCTGGATCGTCGGTTTGGGCGACCTGTGGAGCAACAATTTCCAGCCCGATCTAGCCTTCCGCCAGGTGCCCGCCCACGAGCCGGCCGTCGCCCTTTCCCACAATCCCGACACCATTGATGCCCTGGCTTCCTTCCCCGCCGGCGCTGTCCTCTGCGGCCACACCCACGGCGGCCAGATCAACATCCCCTTCTTCGGCCCCCCCTTCCTGCCTATCAAGAATCGCCTCTATTATGCCGGCATGTTCAGCGTGGCCGGCAAGCGCCTTTACGTGAACCGCGGCCTGGGCCGCCTGGGCCGACTTCGCTTCAACTGCCGGCCCGAAATCACCCTCTTCACGCTCACCCGCGCCTAAACTGATTTCACCCAAGCACTTATCAGATGGGGGATGAGGATTCCGCGGCGGGAGCAGGCGGGGGCTGGTCAGGTGGCGCAAAGCCAAGGCCGCAGGATCTGAGACCTGCGGCCCTTAGAGCTTTCTCCCGCTCCGTCCCAGTCCTTGGTTTGGAGAAGGCGTGGGTGGTGGCTGGCCCACAATTTTCTTATAGGCCGCGTGGGCGGGGAAAGACAAGCGATGGGCAGGGAAATAGATGTAATCACCTTATTTGCAGGAACTTAGAAGCCATAGGATTCTGCCGGATCAGGGGGGCGGGCGGGCGGGGGGAGGAATTGAGCAGGATTTTTCTGGCGTTTGGGGTCGATCCGGGGTATATTAAAGTTACGAGAGAGGCCGGGTGTTCTTCACACCCGGTAGAGAGAGGCGAGAGAGAACTATCGGACATTTTTTGGTTGAGGAGCGTGTTATGAGTCTGCGCTGCGCGCTGGCGGTAGGAGTGTTGTTTGGTCTAGTCGGTCCCGTGGGAGCAGCGGTCATCACGTTTGATGATTTGACGCTGGGTCAGGAGTACACCGTGACGGAGGTATTCACGTCGGGTGGTGTGCCGATCACAGTGGAGCCGTTCCAGTGGAGCGGCGGGCAGTGGTTTTCGGGTGGCTCGGCGAAGGTGGAGGGGGGTAAGAAGGCGGACGGGGGCGGGCTGGAGATCAATATCAACAACGTGAACCTGAACTTTGGCTTCGGGATGCCGATGCAGGGGGTATCGCTGATGTTCGGGGAGTATGGTGGGAACATCAATATCGAGATTAATGGTGATTTCAGAAACGTGGGCGGGTTTGAGTTTATTGACGACACGGTGATCGGGGGGACGGAGGTGTTCGTGGTGGGGCCTTACTGGCCGGCGGAGGCGACGCCGGGGCCGGGGGGCGGCGGGGTGCAGCCGTCGCCGCCGGAGGTGATTGGGCCGCTAGGGGCGCTGTTTGTGACGGGGCAGATCAACACGTTCAAGCTGGGCGGTCAGGAGTTGTGGATCGACAACGTGATTGCGTGCATACCGGAGCCGGGGACGCTGGGGCTGCTGGGGTTGGGGGTTGTGTGTCTGCTGCGGCGCAGGGGCCGGTAGAACGAGAAAGCAATCCAAGGCGATAAAGTGGTAAAGCGCCGTCCGCGAGGGTTCGCGGGCGGCGCTTCTTGTTGCGCCCGGGGACCGGCGAGGATGGACTATGACCCGAGGCGAAGGGAAGCCGAACAATGCCCGGCCTTGGCACACAGTGCCCCCCATCCACTCAACTTCGGGTGTGGCAAGCCGTTACGTCTGAAGAACGGGCTTGATTTCACTGGGATTTGCACGTATGTTTTCTTAGGTGGAAAGGAGAAACAGCTCGGCAGATAAAGAGATGATTGAGCGAGTGGCGATAAGCGCCTATAATGGAAGTGGTCATGGAAGGAAAGGAGACGCCACATGCCGGCCAAAGAGCAGCAGAACGCCAGCTTGGGGCAGGAGCCCGTTGCGGAATCGGACAGTGCGATACGGATTCTCCGGCAGCCGAGTGCGGATGAGTTGCGGCCTAGCGAGCGGGAGAGACGGTTGCTGCAAGACCTGTTTGATTGGCAGGAGCGGTCGGGCAAGACGAATTGGATTCCTGGACAGCCGCTGGGGTCCTGAAAGTACCACATCAAGGTGTGCGCATGCGAGTCGAACTGAACCTCATGCCAAGTGCTGAGGTTCTTTTTTTGGGGGCCATTGCATGAACGACGCCTTCGCAAGAGACCTGCGGGTGCCGGTCGGTTGCGATCCGCCTTTTTCCTTCTACAGTCTGATCGAGGACTTGTACGCCCGTCCCTCCCATCAGGGTCGCGAACCCAACTGCCGTCCCATTCATCGCTTCTGCACGCTGATGCGGAAATTGCGCGCCAAGTCGTTTATTGCCGAAGACCTTATCCTGAATCGGGAACTGACGGACGAGAAGGAGATGGCCTGCAAGGTCTGCGGCGAGGACGCGACCCTTCGGGCTCGACGGCTCACCTTCTTCCGTGTGCCGCCGGAGCGCCTCACGTGGGACAAGCCCGCCGCGGCGTTCGAGCAACACCTTCTGGGTTACGCGATCGTGGTGACGCTCCAACTTTCCAAGGATCATTGGCGCACTTACCTTCTGGAAGCCGTGGTGCGGCCCCCATCGGTCGTCCTGATGCAGGAGAAGGGGGATACTTTCATGGAGCCGATCACCAACTACTATGTGCATAACATGCGTACTTATGAAACGCTGATCGGGACCAGCGGCGACCACAAGCGGATGTCAATTCGCGGGAGCTTCTTCAGCCAGCAGAATTCTCTGACGAGCGTCTGTGCCCACGCCGCGCTGCGGATGGCAGTCAACAGTTCTCCCCTGTTGAGAGTCCCCAAGCTAACGAACAGGAAGATCAATGACATTCTGGGGGTTGTTGACTTCAGAGAGAGAGGTTTGTCCCATGAGGAGATCGTCGCCGTCCTTAAGGACATCGAGTGCAACTGGCACACTGCCAATTTTTATCAGCGCACGGACATAGAATATGACCATTTTCTTTACCCCACTCTGGAGTCCGGCTGCCCCACGATTCTGGCACTGGAGAACTGGGACGTGAAGGCGGGCCGGAGGAATCAGCACGTCGTGGCGGTATTGGGACATACCCTCAATTCGGACCGCTGGTGGCCGGAGGCGCGCACCGCCTATGGGAGCTATCCGATAAGAGAGTACATCTCAAGCGCAGAATGGTGCGACCACTATATTATCAGCGACGACAACTTCGGCATGTACCTCACGTTGCCGACGGATAGCGTGCGCAACTTCGTGGTTCCCTCAAAGAATCCGGCGCCACATGCGGTAATGGCCATATCAATCGTGCCCCAGGCAGCTCCGATGCCCGGATACGTCGCCGAACAACTGGCCGCCTGGCAAGCCTACGCGCTGATAAACTCGTCCGCTATCGAGTCCGGCCCCATATGGTTCAGGCGTTTGCGTGACAGGCCAGATATGGTCTGCCGCACCCTGTTAGTCACGGCGGAAGAGTATCGCGAGTCCTTGAGGGGTTTGCATACAATACTGTCACCAGCGCAGCAGAGTTGTCTGGCAGGGCTGCCGCCGTATGTTTGGGTCACGGAGATCAGCCTGCCCGACGTGTACCAGGGTAACAAGCACAAACTGGGCGAGGTGGTTATCCGCGCGGACGCCTCGCCGCAAGAGCACGTTGAAGGGAGAAGCATTGCTTTGGCGTGGCTTCCCGGCCTGGCCCTGATTGGGCCGCAACAGCGTATTGAACCATGGCCGGTAACGATGCACGTTCCACTTATTCGTAATTCTGCGCCATCCATGCTTGAATGGTAGGTCGCAGTCCTCGAAGGGGATGGCCGGTAAATGCTCACTCTCGGTTAAGAAACATGGACAAGGTCACCATCATTCTGGGCGTGGAGAGTTCGTGTGACGAGACGGGGGGGGCGGTGGTGGCGGACGGGCGGGAGGTGCGGAGTTCGGTGGTGGCCAGTCAGGCGGGTTTGCACGCGAGATACGGGGGCGTGGTGCCGGAGATAGCGGCGCGGGCGCATCTGGAGAACCTGCTGCCGGTGCTGGGGGCGGCGTTGGAGCAGGCGAACGTCCGGCCGGAGGAGTTGGACGCGGTGGCGGCGGCGTACTGTCCGGGGCTGATGCCGGCGTTGCTGATCGGGGTGACGGCGGCGAAGACGCTGGCCTGGGCGTGGGGGAAGCCGCTGATCGGGATCAACCACGTGCACGGGCATTTGCAGGCGGCGATGCTGGAGCAGAGGAAGGAGTGCTTTCCGGCGGCGGCGTTGGTGGCGTCGGGGGGGCACACGAGTTTGTATCACTGTCGTGGGCCGCTGGAGTTGGAGTTGTTGGGCCGGACGCTGGACGACGCGGCGGGGGAGGCGTTCGACAAGGTGGCGGCGATTTTGGGGCTGCCGTATCCGGGGGGGCCGAGCATTGAGAAGCTGGCGGCGCAGGGGGACCCGCGGGCGATAGCGTTTCCGCGGACGCGCCTGGGTCCGGAGTCGCTGGATTTTTCGTTCAGCGGGGTCAAGACGGCGGTGCTATACCACTGTCGGGGGCAGGACATGCTGGGGGAAGATCGGGTGGGTCGGATGAGCCGGCAGGAGAAGGCGGACATCGCGGCGAGTTTCCAGCAGGCGGTGGTGGAGGTGCTGGTGGATAAGGCGTTGCGTGCGGCGGAGCGGGTGGGCGCCCGGACGGTGCTGCTGGGGGGTGGCGTGGCGGCCAACGGGGCGTTGCGGAGGGCGCTGGAGGAGGGGTGCGCGGCGACGGGGCGGCGGCTGATCGTGGCGGCGCAGAAGTATTGCACGGACAATGCGGCGATGGTGGCGGGACTGGCGTACTACAAATTGCAGGCGGGGCAGGTGGACGACCTGTCGCTGGAGCCGGTTTCGCATCAAGCGTAGGGAAGAAGGCCAGACGTAAGAATGAAGCCAGGACGGCGGGCGCAGGGTTTCGGGTTTGAGGTTTAGGGTTTGGAGTGTGCAGGGGGTAGGTAGGCGGGCAGGGCAGCGAGATGGCAAGACGGGTGACGACGATGCCGCGGTTGCAGGCGGCGCCGAGGGAGGCGCACAAGGGGCTGTTCGGGAAGGTGCTGATCGTGGGGGGCAGCGGGGGTATGATCGGGGCGCCGGCGTGTGCGGCGAACGCGGCGTTGCGGAGCGGGGCGGGTCTAGTGCGGCTGGGGTTGCCGCGGCGGGTGCAGCTTGCGGCGGCGGCCTTGGCGCCATGCGCGACGAGCCTGCCGCTGCCGGACGACGACGAAGGACGGATCAGCGCGGCGGCGCTGACGGCGCTGCTGGCGGCGGCGGAGGAGAACGACGCGGTGGCGGTCGGGCCGGGGCTGGGGCGAAGCAACGAGCTGCAGGGGGTGGTTTTGAAGCTGGCGGGTCTGGGCGGGCAGGGGGGCAAGCGGGTGGTGATCGACGCGGACGGGCTGAACAATCTGGCGGCGGCGACGACGGGTGGCGAGGCGGGGTTGTCCGGGGAGACGGTGTTGACGCCTCATCCGGGGGAGATGGCGCGGCTGTGGCGGGCGTGGTTTCGGGCGCCGCTGCCGCAGGCTCGGCAAGAGCAGGCGGAGCAGTTGTCGCGGCGATGCGGGGCGGTGGTGGCGCTCAAGGGCGCGGAGACGGTGGTGACGGACGGGGAGCAGACGTACGTGAACGAGACGGGGAATCCCGGCATGGCGACGGCGGGGGCTGGGGACGTGCTGACGGGGATGATCGCGGCGCTGCTGGCGCGGCAGGAGGGGGTGGGGAGGCTGTCGGCGTTGGAGGCGACCATCCTGGCGGTACACGTGCATGGACTGGCCGGGGATGCGGCGGCGGCGGCGCTGGGGGAACTGAGCGTGACAGCGACGGACCTGATCGACTACCTGCCGGAGGCGTGGCGCAGGGTGAGGAGCTGATGCCGGCGCCGGCCGCCAAGGCGCGCAGACGGCAACCACGAAGGGCACGAACGCGGACGAATGGGAACGAATGAGAAGAGGAGGAGTGGGGTCGCGGGTATCGGGTTCGGGGTTCCGGGCAAGAGAAGAGGAGACGCAGATTGACGCGTACGGGCGCTCAGGGGAGGAAGCGATGTGGGGCTTAGTGACCGCTGTCAGGTGATGGCGTTCATGCCTTGGATCCCAACAGGAAAGTGGCAAGGGTGACTTTATGAAACAGCACGAAGCCGTAATCATGACGCTCGAGGAACTCGGGGGCTTCGCCACCCTCGGGCAGCTATATCAGGAGGTCCCGAAAATACAGGCTTGCCCCTGGAGGACTAAAACGCCCTTCGCAAGCATTCGGCGTATCGTTCAAACGCGAAGAGAGATCTACAAGATTAAGCCGGGCCTCTACGGGCTGTGCGCCAAAAAACCGCAAATTGAGGGCCGCGGCATCTTGCGGGAGACACCGGCAAATAAGTCGTCAAGAGCAATCATTGAGTCGAATCACGCTTATTATCAAGGCTTGCTATTGGTTGTCGGAAAGTTGAAAGCCTATGACACCTTTGCGCCCCAGCAAGACAAACGCAGGATGTTTTTGGGCACACGTATCGGAGAGACGCGGACACTAAACGAAGTCCCGCGCTTCTGCTACCCCCATATTGTAAGAAGAAGCCAGACCGTCGACGTTATCTGGTTCAATGACCGAAAGATGCCGGCAAGTTTCTTCGAGATTGAGTTTTCCAGCGACATTCAGAACTCCCTGTTGAAGTTCAACGACTTGCAGGATTTTTGGGCGCGAATGTTAATCGTTGCGGACGGCGCTCGCCGGAATGAGTATGCGACGAAAGTCAATTACAGCGCTTTCGCCGCCATCCGGAAACGAGTGCAATTCCTGGACTTCATTTCCTTGGTGAAGCAATACGAACTCCTGATGGAAAGCAAGAAGGTCGAGGTGGCGCTATGATGACTTTGGGCCTCAGGTTGAAGGTCGATCGGCCTTTTCTTCGAGGTTGAGGAAGGGCAATTCACTCAACCTCGCGCACCTCACGGAGCAGGCGTCAGCTATTCCTATGGCTCTATCAGGCCGTCTAACGGGGCGTGCAGGGAAGCCCAGGCCGCCCAGGACAACAAAGTGCTCGCCCGCCTCATGCAGGTGGTTTCACCGAGGGAGGTGCAGCGGGCCAGCATTTGCGCGACGGCGCGTCTCAGGCGGTCGGGGTTGCAGGCTTTCCCGGCAAGTCGCAACGCCCTCCGTACGAGAGGCATGTTGTGGAATTGCCGGGCAAGAAGGGTGCGGGCGTTTTTCTCGTTGCCTATACAGACGGCGCGCCCAGCGTGAGTGAGGGACCAGGCAGCGGCGTTCTTGACCAGAAGCCCAGCCAGGAAGGCCGCCTGGCGATAATAGTGGACCTGCCTTTCGGTGAGGCACAGGGCCTCGGCGAGTTCGGCTGGAGAGCGCGCGGCGCGATGGTGAAGGCGGACCATGCAGAGGATAGTTTCCGGATTGTCCGCCTGCGGTACGCCTTCGAATCTGAGGAGGGCCAAGTCCAGGTAGGAGGAATCGATTTCCAACCCGCAGAACCCCCGGCTGAGTCTGGCGGCGGCGATGCCGGTGGAGGCGGCGCCGGAGAAGGGGTCGAGGATGGCGTCGTTTTCGTCGGTGGAGGCGGCGATGATGCGTTCGAGGAGGGCGAGGGGTTTTTGGGTGGGGTGTTTGCCGAAGATTTTTTCATCGGGTCGCGGGGCGTCGATGGACCAGACGGAGGTCATCTGCTTGCCGCCGTTGAGGCGTTTCATGAGGGGGTAGTGGAACTTGTGGCGGGCGTGTTTATCGCGGGCGGCCCAGAGGATGGTTTCGGTGGCGTGGGTGAAGTAGCGGCAGGAGAGGTTGGGCGGGGGGTTGGGCTTGACCCAGGTGACGTCGTTGAGGATTTTGTAGCCGAGCTCGTCCAAGGCGCAGCCGACGAGGTGGATGATGTGGCTGGTGCCGCTGATCCAGATGGTGCCGTGTGGTTTGAGGAGTGGTCGGCAGGCGGCCAGCCAGTTGCGGGTGAACTCGTAGTTGCCGCGAAAGCCCAGGGAGCGGTCCCACTTGCCCTTGTTGACGGAGACCATTCGTCCGGCGTGGCAGGTGATGCCGCCGTTGGAGAGGAAGTAGGGGGGGTCGGCGAAGACCATGTCGAAGGTCTCCGGGGGGAGGAGGGGCATAAGGTGGAGGCAGTCGCCCTGGTAGAGGACGAAACGGCGGTCGGCGCTGGAATAGTAGGGCGGGAGGCGGCCGGCGGCGGGGGCGTGGAGAACGGGTTTTTCGGCGTCGCTGGACATCGCGGCCGGGATCGTTGATCGAATCCGGGAGCAGATCAAGCGATTTTTCGAGGCCCGGCGGGCTGGTCAGCGAGGTTCTGGGGGCGGGGGCGGTTGCGGCAAGGCGGGGGCAGGGATAGAATCAATGTGTAGGTTCGACGGGGGTTTGGCGGGGGGCGAGGCTGGCGGCGGCGGGGGCGGGGGGCGTTTGGGGGTGAGGGAAGGCGTGGATGACGCAGTTGGAGTCGGCCCGGCGGGGCGAGACAACGGAGGCGATGCGGCAGGTGGCGGCGGCGGAGGGGGTGTCGGCGGAGCTGGTGCGCGCGGAGGTGGCGGCGGGTCGGCTGGTGATCCCGGCGAACCGGGTGCATCTGGCGGGTCGGCTGCGGCCGACGGGGATCGGGCGGGCGCTGCGGACGAAGGTGAACGCGAACCTGGGGGCGTCGCCGCTGGCGTCGGACGAGGCGGAGGAGCTGCGGAAGCTGGCGGTGGCGTTGAAATACGGGGCGGACGCGGTGATGGACCTATCGACGGGCGGGGACGTGGACCGGTGTCGGTGCAATCTGCTCGAGCACAGTCCGGCGCCGCTGGGGACGGTGCCGCTGTACGAGATGATCATCGGTCGGTCGATAGAGGAGTTGACGCCCAAGGACATTTTGCGGACGTGCCGCAAGCAGGCGGAGCAGGGGGTGGACTTTTTTACGATCCACGCGGGGGTATTGCGGGAGCACCTGGGGTCGGCGGCGAAGCGGCTGGCGGGGATCGTCAGTCGCGGGGGGTCGCTGCTGGCGGCGTGGATGGTGCATCACGGGAGGCAGAACCCGTTTTACGAGGCGTTCGACGAGCTGTGCGGTCTGATGCGGGAGTATGACGTGGCGATCAGTCTGGGGGACGGGTTGCGGCCGGGGTGCCTGGCGGACGCGACGGACGAGGCGCAGGTGGCGGAACTGCGGACGCTGGGGGAATTGACGGAGCGGGCGTGGGAGCAGGGGTGCCAGGTGATCGTGGAGGGGCCGGGGCACGTGCCGTTCGATCAGATCGAGCGGAACATGAAGATGCAGGAGGAGATTTGCCACGGGGCGCCGTTTTACGTGCTGGGGCCGGTGGTGACGGACGTGGCGCCGGGGTACGATCACATCACCAGCGCGATCGGGGGCACGGCGGCGGCGTATTACGGGGCGTCGTTTTTGTGTTACGTGACGCCGATGGAGCATTTGGGTTTACCGGGGGAGGAGGACGTGCGGCAGGGGGTGGTGGCGGCGCGGATTGCGGCGCACGCGGGGGACGTGGCGCGGGGTTTGGCGGGGGCGCGGGCGTGGGACGATGCGTTGAGCGCGGCGCGGGCGAGGCTGGACTGGAAACGCCACTTGGAGCTGGCGCTGGACCCGGAGACGGCGCGGCGGCTGCACGATGCGCGGCAGTTGGGCGACGCGGATTACTGCACGATGTGCGGGAAGGAGTGGTGCAGCCTGCGGACGAGCAAGCAGTTGCGGGAGTCGGGCGGGATGGGGGGCGGGGTGAGCGAGCCGCGGGAGAGAGGCGGGGCGGGGCGGAAGGGAGGGGCTGTTGAAGAGCGCCCGTAGCTCAAGTGGATAGAGTCGCGGACTTCGAATCCGAAGGTTGCGTGTTCGAGTCACGCCGGGCGCAGTGCGTAACGCTTTGGAGACCCAAGCGACACAAAGCAGGACAGGCGAGCGGCGTCGTCCGGGCGGTTCAAGGACCATTCGGGCGGAGCAGTACGAGCGGGCGGGGAAAAACATAAGGCCCGCGGCGTAGAACGCCGCGGGCCTTGTTTTCAGGCACGTACAGCCGACTCAGTTCAACTGCCGCACGCCGAAGGCGGTATGCGGTTGCATTCGAGCCATTGCCCGGCAAAGGCCGCCAAGTCGGCCAAGTTCACCAGGCAGTCGTGGTTGAAGTCCATGGTCGGGTAGGCCGAACAACCGTAGTTGCCCGTCACGTCGAAGTACCTCTGGATGATGGTGGAGGCACTCAGGGCGTAGTTGTAGAGCTTGACGTCGTCCAGGAAGCCAAACAAGTTGCCTCGGTTGCCGCTGGCGCAGCCCAGGGAGGTGCGGCGGTCCGTCGTGCGGACCGTGTAGGTCCAAGCGCCCGAGGACGTCGTCGTCCCGTTGACGTACAGCTTGGCCGTGGCGTGGTCCCAGGTGGCGACCACATAGTTCCAGGCATTCTGGCTGAGGGCATTGCTGCTGGCGAGAATGCTCGTACCAGTGCCTCGTAATTCCACGATACCCGTCGTCTCATTGAACCACAGGGCCCATGATTGGGTATCCGACTGGAAGTACTTCATGTCCACCAGGGCTTGGTAGTCGGATGGTTCCTCGCTGTTGCCGTTGACGCCCTTCCAGTACACCCAGCACTCGACGGTGAATTTTCCGGATTCGGCGCCCGGATCGATCGCGGCATCGTTGTCCGTCTTGGCCCAGTCGTCAACGCCGTCAAAACTCGCCGATCGCCCGTTGGGATCATTGAAGGGCGTGCACGGATCGAAGGTTGGGCCGCCCACGCCATAGGTATTGCGGTGCCCAATGACTTCGGTCCAGTTGCCGTCGAGGGGCCAATAGGCCACCAGGTCGTCGTACACCGTGAGGTGGGCGCGGTCCGAGGTGATCTGGGGATCACCGCCCGACTCGGTGACCACACAGTAGTAGTCGCCTTCATTGGCGCTGGTCACGGCGTGGAGGGTGAGCTTATTCTTGTCGCCATCGCCGTCGTCGGGCATCGGGAAGTTCGGATCACCCTTGAACCACTGGGTGGTGTAAGGGGTGCCCGGGGTGGCGTCATACACCGCGACGGTGAAGACGACGTCCACGCCCCCGCCGGTGCTGACACTGTCGGGCTGATCGGTGATGTCGAGCAGTTTGGCGGTGGTGAATTTCCAGACGTCGCCCTGCACGATCAGCACGTTGCCGGCGTCATAGGTATCCAGTCTCCAGAAATACGGCGTCTGTTCCGCGAGAGTCTTGACGTTGGTGATGCGGTAGCTCATGCCATTGGGGTCATAGGCTATCGTGGCGATGGGGGCTGCCCCGGGCAGCGCGAGTTCGTTGGGATCGAAGAACAGTTTGAACTTGTCGCCCACGATCACGTCGGCGCCGCCGGCCCACTTCAGGTCCAGGTGGGGTTTGTACACGATGGCGGGGGCATTGTGCGCCGGGTCGGGGTTCTTGGCCTTGAAGTCCGGGAGCGGCGACCGCCCGTTGCCGTTATTGTACAGCGAGGCGATCTCATCGGTGCTCAGCAGGCGACCATAGAGGCACACCTCATCCAAACGCCCCGCGATCGCCTGGCTCACCCAGGTGCCGCCGGATTGTTTGGCACCCAACAGCACGGGGGAGGTGGGCTTGTCCGGCAGCGCGGCGAAGTTGGTATTGGTCTTGATCTTCACGTTGTCCAGGTACATAAAGGCGTCCGTGTTGGGGCCGTCCACCACGATCACGACGTGGTACCACTGACTGAGGTTAATGGCGCCCGAGGTCTGCTGGAGATACGAACTGCCGGAGAACTCCAGCCTATTGTTGACGCCGCCTTTGTATTCCAGGGCGAATTCCTTGCCGCCGTTGTTCTTGGCCATGATCCCGTCGTACTCTTGCGCCGTCAGGTACATCCATAACGAGATCGACATCACGTCGCAGGGGTCGGGGTCCCAGTTGGCGCCGCAATTGACGGCACAATTGCCGTCGAAACTGAAGGCCTGGCCTACCTTACCCGCGGCGTAGCTCAAGGTGCCGCCGCCGTCCTTGACGCCGTTGTGGCCCTGGCCGGAGGAGTCATTCATGTTGTTCTCGCCGGCCCAATAGCCGATCAGGCCCGTCGTCAGGTCCGCATGCGCCCAGGCCCCGAGCGACAGGCTTATGACCGCCATCCAACACAACATCTTCATCGTTTTCATTTCTCAGTCCTCCAAGAGCGAATAGTTTTTCTGGCCACCTGGGATTGTCGCCCGCGAGGATGGCCGAGCGTTCTCGTTCGGTTACATCCGCTCCAGCCGATCCATCGTGGGGCAATCCGCTTCAGCCACCGTGGCTGACCATTTTCAGACGCGCTAACTTACGATCATGCAATCCTCCTTTCCTCCTTTCACGTGCATCCACAACACCTTTTTCTTGGCCGCGGGAGCCAGAAGGCCGCGCCGGGCGGGCCGGCCGGTCCGGTCACTGAGGCCCTGGCGGGTTTGTCGCACTTACGCCGGGCGCCGTCGCCGCCTTGGCGGCGATGCCGTACATGTAGAAGGGCGGCGAGTTGACATCCGTCTTCGAGACCGCCCCGAGGCGCACCGGCCCCGGCGCGGTCACCTCCCGCCGCCAGACCGTGAAATCGACACTGTAGGTGGGCGGCCGCCCTAGTACCTCCTGCGCGTTGGGCGGTTCCGGGCTCAAGCGCAGGTGGGCGCCGGTGTTGACAAAATCGCGTTCCAGCCACTCCGGCAGCGGACTTTTGGCTTCATAGAAGACGTAAACCAGAGCCGGTTGCGCTATCGTGAGGGTAATCTCCAGGGTCCGGTTGCTGAGTTCCTGCTGGAGCATCTGTACCAGGTCGGCGCCCGCGAGCCAGTCAGGGAGACTTTGGCCGTCCGGGCTCCACCAGTAGGGCTTGTTGTTCTCGTAAGGCCAGGCCCGCACCCCCTCGGCCATGCCGCCCGCCATGATGGGGTAGAACCGGTAGGACCAGCGAGTTCTGTCATCGACATTGTCCTTGACCGCGGCAATGACCGTTTTGTCGGACGGCTGGCCGTTGCTGGACCAGTCGTCGGCGCCGGGGCCGGTGGTAATGGAGGGGATGCGCTGCAATTGTCCGGAGGTATCAACCCGAATGGCCTCGCCTGCCGAGAGGTTCGCCAGGATCGATCCGGGGGCGGCCGCCGGTCCGTGGACCGCGACCCTGCCGTCAAAGACGACGATGTCGGCCTCCCCCGTGGGCGAGACGCCCACGCCGCAGACCGTTCCCAGGTCCACGACCTTGGCGCTGGCGGTATCGATGATGAAGCCCCTGGCATGCTCGCCGACATCGGTGGTGACCTTGCCGCCAAACACGCGCAGATGCATGGGGCTGAGGAAATCGAGGTTGGCCGGGCTGCCGGCAGACACCAACGCCCCTGATGACAACCTCAACTTCACCGTGCCCGCATACATTTGCAGTTCTTTGATTCTGACCCGCCGGCCCGCCACTAGGGCCGGCTGACCCGGGCCGACGACGGGCGCCACCGCTTCGGCGACTTCGACGTCAACGCCTGGGCTGGTCGTGGTGCCTTTGCCGGGTGTCCTGAGCAGCAGCGTGACTGCGGCTATAGCGATGACGGCGGCGGCTGCCGCCAGCCAGACCAGCCGGGGGAAGTGCCAACGGGGCGTGTCCAGCCGCGGTCCCTGGGGCTTGGGCCGCCCATTTTGGTCCCCGGCCGGCTGCTCTAGGGCGCCCCCGCCCTGACTCTCGATGCCCGCCACTGTCTCCTCGGCCAGCTCGAACAGCATCAGGTGCTGGCGAGTCATCTCCGCGAACCGGCGGCGCAGCTCCGGGGAGGCGCGCATCGCCGCGCTCAACTCCCGGGCCTCTTCCGCCGAGGCGGCGCCCTCCAGGTAGCTCAGCATCAACTCCCCGGCCTCAGCCCCGGCTGGTTCCAACGTTTTGCCCGTCATAGCGAACCTCTCACGCATTGTGCCAGCGTGGTGTGGATGCGGCTAAACGCCATGTAGAGCGCGCTGACGGTCCGCATCGTGCGCTGGGCGATTTCCGCATACGAACGTTCCTCGAAGTAGCGCAGGCGGATCAGTTCCCGCTTACGCGGGGACAACTGGTCCAGACAGCGCCTGAGTCGTTGTTTGAGTTCTTCCTGGCGGCCTTCGTCGCCGGTCGCCGATAACTCGGATCCAATGGCTTCCAATACGTCGTCGTCCAGGGTCAGGACCGGGCGGCGCCTGGTCCGCAGATTGACCAAGGCGACCCGCTTGGCGACACCGCGCGCCCAGGGTCCGAAGGGGCGCTGTTTCTCATATTTGTCCCACGACCGCACGATCACCAGGGTAACGTCCGACAGCGTATCCTCCGCCAGGTGCGGGTCGTGCACGATCGACAGGATAAATGCCTTGAGCATTGAGCGGTGCGCCAGGATCTGAAGAAACGCTTCATCATGCGCCTGCACCACATCCTCCGGCCTGTCAGAACGGTAAGGTGGCTCCATTTCTTATTGCCGCGCAGCCAAGGAATCTAACGCCGTTCGCCGCCTGTGTCTCCTACACCGCCGCGACATCCGCCTGTCATTCTCGCCCCCGCCGCCTGAGGGCTCACCGGACCCGCCTATCCTATAGAGCATTGACGTTTGTCGAGGCAATCTAACGGATATTGTCTGTAAACTGTCGCAAATAAAGAACTTCCGGTTCCGGCCCTGGTCGGCCCAGACGCTACCCGCCCCCAGCCCGGTTGGCCCGTCCTGCGCCGCACCGACCGTGTCGGGTGGGGGGAAGGCGGGGGTCATTACTTGGGGCGGGGATAGGCCAGTTGCAAGTAGCGCAGATCGGGGCATAGGGCCCCGTGGATCTCGCAGGAAAACCGCTTGTCGCCCTTGAGGGAGTGCCGGATGACGGTTTCACACTGCCAGGCATGCATGGCGGCGTGTCCGTCGCCAAAACTCAGGGTGCTCTTATTGTTGTGCCAGATGGCCAGGGGGTCGAACCAGCCGTTGGGGACGGGGAAACGGCCCAAGGGGTCGAAGGTCCAGGAACGGTCGTTGTGGCCCATTTCGGTTTCGGCTTCCTCGACGAAGATGTACTTGTCGGAGGGCGCGGGAATATCCTCGATCTTGCGAACCGATCCCAGGCCGATTTGGTCGATCCAAGGTTTGTAGCCGTCAAGGAGGTCGGGGAGGGAGTAGCTGCGCCAACCGTTGGCGCGAGGGTCGGAATTGGTGAAGCGACGGTCGCCGGGGCAATGATAGACCTTGATGGCGGAGCCGGTGTATTTGAACAGGGCGCCTTTGGCGATGCCGCGTTGTTCGTCCTGGGGGACGAGCTTGGCGGGGGAAGTGGCGGTGGCGGCGCCGGCGGCGTTCTGGGGCCAGTCCACCCAGTCGTGACGGCCTGATTGGTAGCCGATGGTGTCGCCGCCGACTATGTAGTCGCGGTTGTCGTAGGTATAGAGAATATAGGGCTGGATGAGGCCGCGTTGATTGACCAGGCAGACGGCGCCGCTGGCCTGCTCCTTCGCCGCCCGCAGGGCCGGGACAAGGATCGACATCAGGACCGCAATGATGGCAATGACGATCAGGAGTTCCACGATGGTAAAGGCGACGGGACGGCGCACAATCCACCTTCTTTCTGCGGGGCCGATTCGGACAGCCACACCCCTGGGTCAGGCTGGGGGTGCATTGAGCACACCACCGGCCGCAGGGCTATTATGCCACCTTTGGCGCGGCCGTGCCAGGGGCCGTCAGGGCAGTTGAAGTTGCCGTTTTCACTGTTCGCGCCGAGGCAGGTTAGCCGCACGTCGGGCCCTCCAGCATCATTGGGTGTTCGCGTCCTACCGGCCTGTCGCGGCCGGGTAACGTACGCCGGTGCTTGCCTGGTCGGCAACGCGTTCGGACTGCTGGGCGGCTGGGGCGGGCGCCGCCAGGGAGACGCTCCCTCTGGCCAGCGAGGCGGAGTCAATGAAGTAGGTGCCGGTTCCCAGACCCGCCGACTGGACGTAGAAATAGGCCCGGCTCAGGTCGTTCCAGGTCAGGTGCTGGGTCCGTTGCGTCTTCTGCCACGCTTTCGGGGTGGCCTCCACGCTGGGGGCGGGGTGATAGTAGGTCTGGCCGCCGTCCACCAGGCACAGCGAAACCTCGATGGGGAAGGCGTCGGCTTCGGTGCGGACAAAGACGGTGTAGGTATAGTCCCCGGAACCGTTGTCGCGTAATATTTGGGTAATGTCCTGGACCGCGCCGGTTTGGGGACTGGTGCGGTCGTACACCTTGACGGCCGCGACGCCGGTCTGCGCGGGCGAGTTCACGATGCCGATTTTGCAGGCGGCGGGATTCCACGCCGACCACGGCGGCAGCCCGTCCTCAAACGATGGGCTGGCGAGCAGGTTGGGCCCCAGGGCCATCGGCGCGGCGCCAGCCGGGGCCGCATTGCCCGCGGGCGAACTGCCTGGGCCCTGGGCTGGCTCGGCTCGGCGCGCCGCGATGGCATTGTTCGGGTTGACCTCGCCCTGAATGAGCACGGTCCGGGTGTTGATGAGACTCAAGCCGCCGGCCTCGGCGCCCGCGACCAGTTGGCCGTTGATGCGCACGTCATGGAACGAGACATTCTCGATGGGGCTCTCCTGGCGGTATCCCCGGATTTCTCCGGCGGCGTCCCAGATTTTCAGCACGTTGATGTTGTCAAAGGAGATGTCGCGAATGGTTCCCTTCTGCTTCATCTGGAAATCGATCCAATGTCCGTAGGGAACCACGTCCTCGACGATGATGTTGCGGAACTTGAGGCGTTGAGCCGTTCCCTCGGTGAACGTTTTCAGCGAGAACGGGGCCTTGCGGTCATAGCTGCAACAGCCGCCCGCCCGGAACACGACGTTGTCGTGTATGTCCCAGTCCGTCCAATCATACCCGTTGGTGGCCCAGCCCAGCATGAACACCCCGCCGTTGTAGAGATTCCAGAGGATGCAGTTCTTGATTTCCACCTGGCGGCAGGTGCCGTTGAGGCTGAAGTTGTCGTCGTTGCACTCCAGGAAGCAGTCGTCCACCAACAGGCCCACCGTTCCCGTTTGTATCCCGTCGCTGTTGTACCACCAGTTGCCCAGCATTTTGACGTTCTTGACGGTCAGATTCTCGCTGCCCTCCCAGAAGGAGATGATCCACCCCGGCGCGTTGCAGATGGTTACCCCGTCGATCAGGACGTTCTTGGTGTCGATGCCGCGGATGACCTTGAAGTCCTCCTGGTGGGGCCACTCGCCGCAGGCGATGAGCCCCCGGCCTCGAATGGTTACGTTCGCGGCATGCTGAATCGAGAACGACCCCTCCACGATGGCGCCGTCGGCAATATAAACATCGTCGCCGGACGACAACTCCTGGTGAATGCCGACGTGGTGCACGCCCGGTCCGTAGTAGTGTTCGACATCCTGGGGCGCGGGCGGCGTTTGGGGCGGATTGGCCGTGATAACCAGGACCGCCTGGTACGAATTGTTCACCATCACGACCAGCTTCCGCGGCTGGTCCAGCGTGAACGCGATGGTGTTGTCGGCCAGCGTGCTTAACACTTTGGCCGAGTACGGGCGCAGGTCGTAGCGGGCCACCTTCGCCTTGGGCTTGACCATGACCGTCGCGGGCCCGTGCAGGTCGAAGCCCAAGAAGGACATGCTGGTAATGTCGTTGGTGCCGTGGTTGCCGCTCTTGGTGCTCCGGTACACGAATTGTTCAATGCCGTTGACCCATACCTGATAATCGTCGGACTGCGACAGGCCCTCGACGGCTGAGATGTCCGGGTGCTGCCCCACCGGCAGCGCCCGCGCCGGCCCGCCGGATGCCCAGGCGAGCGCCAAGACCAGCAAGACCGGAGACAGAAGGTTTCCTCTCGCTGCATTCGCGGTCAATTGATGCACCTTTCCCTATCCCCCGTTTCCCTTACTCCCCCGAACTCCTGCCACAGGAGCTCGCCGTTCACTGGTTATTGTCGCTCACCACCCAATTCTAACAGGCAACGCCCGCCGGCAGGGGGTCCGTCGTCCGCGGGCCGGCCGCGGCCCGGCGGCTGGCCCGGCGGTTAGAGATGCACTACATGCCCAAGCCTGGCAGCAGGCTGAACATCGCGGAGATCGAATTGGGGGAGCTCGCGCGGCAATGCCTGGGTCGGCGGATGGATCTAATCGGGGCCGTCCCAAGGGAATGCTCGGTCTGGGACTGACGTCGAAACGGGCGGCAAAGGGGTGTCGATGGGCGGTTCACCACCGCCGGCGCCCGCAGCAAACCAAGACGGCTGTACCCACCGATTCAACTGTGCAGGACTACTAGTAGTTCTTCACAAGTAAAGATGTGAGTTGAGCCGATCTCCTATGAGGCACAGGGATGTGCCGGGAAGGATAAGGAGATCGGACATGAACAAGAAGTATGTGGTGCGGCTGAGCGGTGAAGA
>Ga0315295_10000929_pt1 | contig 25040 bp, 24 predicted proteins | sample YL17G14_0_MG_FD_204453 | JGI IMG/M metagenome (GOLD analysis project Ga0315295, IMG submission 204453) | Sediment microbial communities from Yellowstone Lake, YNP, Wyoming, USA - YL17G14_0 | ecosystem: Environmental > Aquatic > Freshwater > Lake > Sediment | place: USA: Wyoming | collected... | reverse complement strand
CGCTCGTCGGGGCCGACCGCCTCGACCAGCTCGCCGCGTACGGTGATCAGCTGCCCGGGTAGGACGACACCGCCCCGCGTATCGACGAGGCGTCCGGCTCGGATGACGGTCACGTCGTCTGCGCCCACGGCCGCTCAGCATAGCCCTCGGCCGAATCGCGCACCGCGACCGCGGGTCACCGGGCTACGGGAGGGCCCGAGGGTCGACGGGGCCGAATGGCGACGGGCGCAGCCTTGGGCCTCTACCATCTTCACCAGCGCCGGTAGCTCAGCCCGGACAGAGCGGCTGCCTTCTAAGCAGCGGGTCGGAGGTTCGAGTCCTCCCCGGCGCGCGAGGTCGAAGGGCCGGTCGGGCGCCCGCTACTTCTTGGGAACGATCACCAGGGCGTTGGGAACGCGCCGTTCCCGTCCGTCCGAGGGCCGGTTCACGACCCCGTAGCCGCGGATCCACATCACTGTCGACCCGCCCCCGTCCAGATTCATCGCCCAGGTCGCGCCGAGCTGCAGCAGCCGTTCCGCCTCCTCCGTGAGCGTCATGCCGACCGAGCCGGCGGCGCGGCCATCCACCGTCATCAGGAAGACCCTGCACTCAGCGGACCCGGCCATGCAGGCGTCGTTGATCCCGACGCCCGTCCGAGGATCGCGGTAGCAGAACTCCACGGGGCTGCACAAGGTGGGTGCCACGCTCAGCCCGGCCTGGACGAGCACGGGCATCCCACCGATCGCCTCCGCCACCTTCGCCCAGCCGACCGAGCGGGCGACGGTGAGGGCCTGCCCGGGAACGAGCGACTGCACCCAGCCCGCGCGGATCGAGGTCGGCAGCGTCGAAAGCACCACACCACCCTTCGTCGGCATCGAGGAGCCGCCGCACTCCACGGTGTCGACGGTGTACGTGCCCTGCATCTCGAGCTTCCCCGGCGCCCATGTGGATGGACCACTCGGTAGCAGACGCACCGAGCAGGCGCCGGCGGGAGGAACCTGAAGGGTTCCGCCCGCGTCGGTGAACCCCACCATCTGGTCGAGGACGGGCGGGCCGCCGTTCCAGGTCGCGATCTTCCTCGGCTTGTGACTGCCCCCGTCGTCCACGGTCAGGGACAGGTCGGGCCGGCCCACGTACGCGAGCTTCAGGTTCGTGGCGAACGCGAGGAGGCTGCCGACCTGCACCCCCGTTTGCACGAGGTCGCCGTCCTGCATGTACGGGTGTGTCGCGGCTCCGTCCCAGGCTCCGAAGTCGCCGTTCACCGCGGCCAGGGCGTGGGCCCGCTTCGCCATCCTGCTCGTCGTCGCGATCGCAGGGAGCACGGTGCCCGCCTGTGTGACATCGAGCCGCACGAACCTCGAGGGCTTGACAGTGAGGACGTTGATCCTGAAGGGCCCCATCGGGTCCACGATGCTCGTCCACGTGAGGCCGGGAGCGAGCTTCACGGTCTTGGCCGAGACCTTGGCCGCACCGGCCGGTGCGCCGTTCAACCCCGTCACGAGGACCGAGACGAGCAGCACCGCCATGGACCATCGGAGCTTCCGCATCTAGGTACCTATCGGTCGGTGAACCGCGGCCGCTTGAGGACCTGCCCCCACGGAGCATCTCCCTCGCCACCCCTCCGGGAGAAGGCCGGCGCGCTCCTCAGACGGGCCGGAGCGTTCCGGCGAACACCTGCCAGGCGAGCAGAGACTTCGCCACCAGGCTCAGGATCATGTACACGCGCTCCCCGTACAGGTAGTCACGCCACCGGCCGATCTTGCGGTACTGCAGGACCATGTTCACCGCGAAGACGTTGAAGAAGACGAAGATCGAGAGGTAGATCCAATACACGAACGCCGGCGGTCCGCCCTGCGAGCCGCCCGACCCGAACAGGTAGATCCCGATAGCGACCCACGGCACCGCCCCGGCGAACACCCCGAACCCGAAGGAGGTCCAGCTCGTCCGCTCGGTGGTCTGGTTGTGGAGCTCCATCATCCAGCCGAACAGGATCATGCAGGCGTTCAGGGCGAAGAGCAGGACCAGGCTCGCGATGTCGTAGATGCCGACCAGCATCGCGATCACCACGATCATCACGGACGAGCTGAGCGAGTACTCCATCCACCGTGCCGGGTTCATCCCCCGCTGGAGGTTGCGCCCGTACCACGAGTTGATGCGAGGCAACGCGAGCAGGAAGTGCGCGATCGACGAGAGGAACAGGAACACGGCCACCATCGGGCCGATCCGCAGCTCGAACAGCGTCTCGGGCCTAGGCAGCAGCTTCTGCTTCATCGGGTTGAAGTAGAGGAAGGCCGCCGTCACCGGCAACGCGAATGCGCTCGACACGAGCAGCATCGCCGCCCCCTGCCCGAGGTGGAGGATGCCCATGGCGACGTTCCAGCGCCTGAGCTTCGCCAGCTTCGTCCCAACCGCCCCGTCGCCGAGCACCTCCCCCGCCCGCCGGCCGGCGTTCGCGGTTCTCCCGTCCATGACTCTCGACCTCCTTCCCTCGCGCCTCGGACCCGGCCCCTCGGCGCTCGGCCCACGTGGCGCTCAGCCCCCGCAGAAGGTAGCGCGACGCTCCTGGAAAAGCGACGCACCAAACCCGGGAGCACGCCTGCGGTCCCCCACCCCGGGGGACCGTTGCCCCTGCCCCACCATGGACCTACGGCGCATCGTTGTCTCGATCCTCGGCGCGAAGGAGGTAGTTGTGGGCGAGCGGCACGTCACGTGCGCCGGATGCCGACGGGGCTTCGACTGGGACCAGGCCTACTGGACCCAGCACACGCCTTTATCGGGCCCGCACAACCCGTCGCTCCGCGGGGAGTTCCGGCCCCGCGCGTACTGCCCGAACTGCGGTGCCCTCGTGGCCGAGTGGCACATCAACCGCGAACGCGACTACGACGAGTGGGGTTGGTTCGCCGAGAACGACACCGTGAACGTCGGCAGGCCGCTGCCGCCGGACCCGGTCACGCCGTGGGGGCACCCGATCCTCGACGAAGGGCTGATCCCCTCGTACGACCAGCACGTGCTGGACGTCACGAGGGTGAGGGACCTGGAAGCAGCCCGCAGCTAGACCCACACCGCAAGCGCTCGGTCACCCTAGAGCCTCGGCCAGGACTGGCCGGTGCCCTGCACCTCGCGCGCCTTCGTCGAAGCCGCGTAGGACCAGCGCCGTGGGAGCTCAACCTTCGCCTCGCAGCTCCCGCAGGTGAAGACCGTCCACTTCTTGCTCACGGTCTGCCTGAACCCGCACTCGGGGCACGTCGTGAAGCGGATCTCGCCGTAGCAGGTGAAGCACTGGTAGTAGTCGGAGTCCTCGCCCACCATCTGCGGGGTCAGGCACCACGGACACGTGAGGTATGCCACGCGCCCCTCAGCCTGCCGAGGGGTCGAGCTCCGCGAGGACCTTCGCGGTCTGCTCCTCCCGGTGAGCGCGGAGCTTCGCACGGTACTCCTCGTGACGGCGAGCGATGATAGCGGTCGCGAGGATGGCCGCGTTCACGGCGCCGGCCTTGCCGACCGCGAGCGTCCCGACCGAGACACCGGCCGGCATCTGGACCATCGAGAGCAGCGAGTCGAGCCCGGAGAGCTCCGACCCCATCGGGACACCGAGCACCGGGAGGATGGTCCTCGCCGCCACTGCACCCGGCAGCGCCGCGGCCATGCCGGCCGCCGCGACGATGACCTCGATGCCCCGCCCCTCGGCGCCCGCTGCCCACTCCGCGAGCTCGTCGGGCGTCCGGTGGGCCGACAGCACGCGGGTCTCGCAAGGGACGCCGAACGAGCGCAGCGTCTCGACGCAGTGCTGCATCGTCTCCCAGTCCGAGCGCGACCCCATGACCACGCCGACGAGCGGTCCGTCCATCGGTCCTCCGTTCCGTGGGACCGTGAGTCTATCCGAAGGGCCTTCGAGTCCGGGACGCGGGGCTCGGCTTCAGCCGGTCGCAGGCCTTTCGGCGGTCGGATGTCCCTCGGCCGTGCACACGTTCTTCACGTCCGCGTAGAAGTCGAAGCTGCGCCGCCCGCCCGCGCGGCCGATCCCCGAGTCCTTCGCCCCGCCGAACGGCGCCCGCAGGTCGCGCGCGCAGAAGGAGTTCACCCAGACGGTGCCGGCCACCAACCGCCCCGAGACGCGCTCGGCCCGTTCCTCGTCGCCCGTGTAGACGATCGCGGCGAGACCGTAGTCGGTGGCGTTCGCCTTCGCGACGGCCTCGTCCTCGTCGGCGAAGGTCTGCAGCGTGAGCACCGGGCCGAACACCTCCCGCGTGAGGATCTCCGAGCCCTCCGTGGGATCGACGAACAGCGTGGGGCGGTAGTACAGGCCGCCGAGCTCCTCGTTCGGCCCGCCGCCGATCACGGCCTTCGTCCCATCAGCCTTCGCCCGCTGTACGAACCCGTCGATCCGGTCGAAATGCTCCTTCGTGATCTGCGGGCCGATGTCGGTGGCCTCCAGACGCGGGTCGCCCTGCCGGAGCGCCGAGGCTTCCGCGACGAAGCGCTCGAGGAACCCCTCGTAGATCCCCCGCTGCACGAGGAGCCGCGTGCCGGCAAGGCACGCCTGCCCGGCGTTGTCGTACTGGTTCACGGCCTGCGCGACGGCCGCGTCGAGATCGGCATCGGCGAAGCAGATGAACGGCGACTTGCCGCCGAGCTCGAGCGACACGGGTGTGAGATTCGCGCCGGCCGCCGCCGCGACCAGCTTCCCGGTCGCGACCGAGCCGGTGAACGAGACGCGGTCGACGTCGGGGTTCGCGACGAGTGCGGCGCCGGCCTCCTCGCCGATGCCCTGCACGACGTTCAGCACGCCGTGTGGGAGGCCCGCTTCACGGGCGATATCAGCCATCATCGAGCCCGTGAGCGGCGCCCACTCGGCCGGCTTCAGCACGACGGTGTCGCCGGCCGCGAGCGCCGGAGCGACCTTCCACGACGCGAGCATGAACGGTGCGTTCCACGGCGTGATGAGGACCGCGACGCCGGCCGGTTCCCAGCGCACACGGTTCGTGTGGCCATCGGCCTCGAGGTCCTCCTCGCGCAGCCCGAGCAGCAGGTCCGCGTAGACGTGGAAGCACTGCGCGGCCTTCGGCATAGCGTCCTTCCGCAACGAGCGGAACAGCGAGCCGTTATCGGTCGTCTCGACGATCGCGAGCTCGTTCACACACCGCTCGATCGCCTCGCCTATCCGGTGGAGGATCTTCGCGCGGGTATCGGGCGCCGTGTTCCCCCAGATCTCGAACGCGCGGCGGGCGACGGCGACGGCCTCGTCGGCCTCCTTCCTCCCACCGCGCGCGACCATCGCGAGGAGCTCGCCGTCGATCGGTGAGCGGTCGAGGAACATGTCGGACGACGGCACGTGCACCCCGCCGATCCAGTGATCGGCGGAGACCCTGACCCCCTCGATCGTGGATACGTTCGCCATCAGCCTGTCGGTCGGTCCCGGTTCGCGGCTATCCGATCGGCGTGAGCCAGGACGCGTACTTCTCGGTCTCACCCTTCGTGGCAGAGAAGAAGACGCCCTGGATCTCCTTCGTGATCGGACCTCGTGTGCCTTCCCCGACGACGCGGTCGTCGACCTCCCGGATCGGCGTAATCTCGGCGGCCGTACCCGTGAAGAAGGCCTCGTCGGCGTTGTAGAGATCGGTGCGGACGAGGTTCTCCTCGCGCACCTGGTAGCCGAGATCGTTCGCGATCTGCCACACGGACGCACGGGTGATGCCGTCGAGGCATCCGGCTTGGGTCGGGGGAGTGATCAGCGCGCCGCTGTGCACGATGAAGATGTTCTCGCCGGTGCCGTCGGTGACGAAGCCGTGCTGGTTCAGCATGACGGCTTCGTCGTACCCGGCCTTCAGCGTCTCGACCTTGGCCAGGACGGCGTTGACGTACTGACCGGTGGCCTTGGCGGCGGACGGCAGCGAGTTCTGGTCGTTCCTCCTCCACGACGAGATCTTCACGCGCACGCCGCGCTCGAGCGCGCCCTCCCCGAGGTAGGCGCCCCACGGCCAGACCGCGACGATCACATTCACCGGCGCGTTAAGCGGGTTCACGCCCATCTCGCCGTAGCCGCGGATCACGAGGGGGCGGATGTAGCAGGCGGTGAGACCGTTCGCTCGGATCGCGTCCTTCGTCGCCTCGGAGATCGCATCCGGCGAGTACGGGATCTCGAGGTGGTAGAGCTTCGCCGAGCGAAACAGCCGCTTCACGTGCTCGTCGAGGCGCCAGACGGCCGGCCCGAGCTTCGTCTCGTAGCACCGTATGCCCTCGAAGACGCCGCTCCCGTAGTGGACCGCGTGCGAGAGCACGTGGATCTGGGCGTCCGCCCAGTCCCTGAGCTCGCCATCCATCCAGATCTTCTCGACCGGCGTGATCGGCATCCGTGCCTCCTTCGCGTGCGTCCCGAGCGGCCAGAGGCCGTTGCCCGTCAGGATACCGACCACCCACCGGTCCCGACGGGACCTCACGACTCCGGACGGGACCTCACGACTTGGTAGTGTCCGCAGGCGTGGGGCAACGGACCGACGCCGTCCCCGGCTGGCAGGGGCTCGAGCTCCGGGCGGCGGCCGCCGCCGAGGCGGCCTCGGTTCTCGCGACCCTCGGATCCGGCGAGGACGGCCTCCCGCCGGACGAGGCCGCTCGCCGACTGGCCGAGGTCGGGCCGAACGCGCTCCGCAGCCACGGAGCGAGCGCTTGGCGCGTCCTCACGAACCAGCTGCGGAACCCGCTCCTCCCGATCCTCGTGATCGCCGCCCTCGTGTCGGGCTTCACCGGACAGGGCACCGACGCCGCGATCATCTTCGTCATACTCCTCCTCTCGGTGGCGCTCGGCTTCTTCAACGAGTTCCGATCCGAGAAGGCCGTGGAAGCGCTGCACCAGCAGATCCGCCACACGGCGACGGCCGTCCGCGGAGGGCACCTCGCGACGATCGACGTCACCGAGCTCGTGCCGGGCGACGTGGTGCTGCTCTCGGTCGGCGACGTGGTGCCGGCCGACGTGCGCCTCCTCACCGCGGATCGGTTCGAGTGCGACGAGGCGATCCTGACCGGCGAGTCGCTTCCGGCCGAGAAACAGGCGGCACCGGTCGAGGAGCCTGGATCGCCGATCGACCTGCCGTCGTGCGCCTTCATGGGCACCGTCGTGCGGTCCGGAGCCGCGCGTGCGGCCGTGGTCCGGACGGGCTCCGGCACGGAGTTCGGCGCGATCGCGATGCGCCTCGGAGAGCGGCAACCCGAGACCGCGTTCCAGCACGGCCTGCGCGACTTCGGGAAGCTCCTCGTGCGGATCACGGTGATCCTGGTCGTCGCGATCTTCGTGGTGAACCTCATCATCGGCCGACCGCTGATCGACGCGGTCCTGTTCTCGCTGGCGATCGCGGTGGGTCTTACCCCCGAGCTGCTGCCGGCGATCGTCACGATCAGCCTCTCGGTGGGCGCCCAGCGGATGGCGAGGAAGTCCGTGCTGGTGCGTCGCCTCGTCGCGATCGAGGACTTCGGCAACATCGACGTCCTGTTCACCGACAAGACCGGCACTCTCACCGAGGGGCACATCACGTTCCGGGAAGCGGTCGGCCTCACCGGCGCGCACGACGAGCACGTCTTCCACCTGGGGCTCCTCTGCACCGACGTCGTGATCGAGGACGGGACGCCGACCGGGGGGAGCCCGCTCGATCAGGCCCTGTGGGTCGCGCCGGGGGCCTCCGAGGATGTGACCTCGGCGTGGCGCCGGGTCGACGAGGCCGCCTTCGACTACGACCGGCGGATGATGTCGGTCCTCGTCGACGGGCCCGACGGCCGTATCGTGGTCACCAAGGGCGCCCCCGAGTCCGTACTCGCCGTCTGCCGCGACGTGCCGGGGAGCGCCCGAGACATCGTGGACCGCGAGTTCTCGGCCGGAAGCCGGGTCGTGGCCGTCGCCACGCGCGACGGTGCCGATCTCGACACCCTCGGATCCGAGAACGAGCGCGATCTGACGCTCGCCGGGTTCCTCGCGTTCGTGGACCCGCCGAAGGAGGACGCGGCCGGGTCGCTCGCGCGCCTCGCCGGCCTCGGGATCGGCGTCAAGATCGTGACGGGCGACAACGAGCGCGTGGCGCAGAAGGTCTGCGGCGATCTGGGGATCCCTCCAGGGCGCACCATCACCGGCCAGCAGATCGACGGCATGCCCGACGAGGAGCTCGCCGCCGCGATCGGCGCGACGCTCATCTTCGCCCGCGTCACGCCGGAACAGAAGTCGCGGATCATCGACCTCGCGCGGGACCACGGCCTCGTCGTGGGCTACATGGGTGACGGCGTGAACGACGCAGTGGCGCTGCACGACGCCGATGTCGGTATCTCCGTCGACACCGCGACCGACGTCGCGAAGGACGCCGCCGACATCCTGCTGCTGAAGAAGGACCTCGGGACACTCGCCGACGGCGTCGTCGAGGGCCGTCGGATCTTCGCCAACACGATCAAGTACATCCTCATGGCCACGTCGTCGAACTTCGGGAACATGTTCAGCGCCGCCGGCGCCTCGGCGTTCCTGAAGTTCCTGCCGATGCTCCCGAGCCAGATCCTGCTGAACAACCTGCTCTACGACACGAGCCAGACGACGATCCCGACGGACCACGTCGACGAGGAGATGCTCGCCCGACCCTCGCAATGGGATACGCACTTCATCCGGCGGTTCATGGTGTTCTTCGGGCCGATCAGCTCGATCTTCGACTTCGCCACCTTCGGCGTGATGCTGTGGGTCTTCCACGCCGGTGAGTCGCTCTTCCAGACCGGGTGGTTCGTCGAGTCGCTCGCGACCCAGACGCTCGTGATCTTCGTGATCCGCACACGGCGCGTGCCGTTCTTCCGGAGTCGCCCGAGCACGACGCAGCTCATCGCCACGCTCTCGTGCGCCGGCGCCGGCGTGGTGATCCCCTACATACCACCCCTCGCCCGTCCGCTCGGCTTCACGCCGCTACCGGTGTCGTTCCTGCTGATCCTGGTCGGGTTCGTGATCGTCTACCTCACGCTCGCCGAGCTCGGGAAGGCGTTCTTCTTCCGTACCGCGCCCCGCGGGTGGCCGCGGCTGGCGCGCCTGCGCACGGCGGAACATCGGCGTGTGCAGAAGATCGCCTCGCGCTGGAGCCGTCCGGCCCTCGCCGCGGGAAAGATCGCTCAGGTGGACCCGGTGCCGGTGGAGCGGCGCGCCTAGTTCAGCGACGGATCCATCGGCATCAGGCGGACGAGGTCGTACTCCCGTCCTTTCCGGCGGAGGACGCCTTCCCAAAGCCGGCCGGGGTCCGCAGCGAACACGTCCTCGGGGAGCGCCGGCTCGACGATCCACGAGTCCTGCCCGAGCTCGACCTCGAGCTGCCCCGGCCCCCAGCCGGCGTAGCCTGAATACACGCGGGCGCGGCGGACGCCGCCGATCTCATCGAGGCCCGTCTCCTCGGGCAGGAACCCGATCGAGCCCAGCGCCACGATCTCGGCCAGCTCGGGATGCTCGAAGTCGGCGACCACGACCGCTGCCTCAGGCCGAACCGGCCCTCCGATGAACAGCGGCTCGTCGGACGCCACGAGGTCCGCGAGGGCGGGGACCGCCTCGGCCACCGTGATCTCGCTCGCCCGATTCAGCACGACCCCGACTGCGCCGCCCTCGTCGTGGTGGCCGACCAGGACGACGGTGCGCCGGAAGTTCGGGTCCCACAGACCCGAGCCGGCGATGAGCAGATGTCCGGTCAGGCTCTCCATCCGCCCCTCATGATGCCCCCGAAACCCGGTCGGTGACCTGGGACTCCTGGACCTCCTCGCTCGGGCCGGGGGACGACCGCTGCACCGCCGCAGCCCTAGCCCGCGCTCGGAGCCGCCGTGCGGTCGGCCACACGACGAGTGCCGCGCCGGCCGAGGCCAGACCGCCCAGTAGGTAGACCCGCTGCGGCCCGATCGCACCGAGCACCACGCCAGCGAGCAGGTAGGAGGCGACCTGCGCCGCGTTCACGAGCGCCTCGGACGCCGCGACGACCCGGCTCCGCACCACGTCCGGGGTCCGGCGCTGACGGATGCTCTGATCGGCCACGCCGCCCAGCCCGTCGGCCAGACCCCAGAAGAACGTCGAGACCAGGATCGGCAGGAACCACGGCGACAGCCCGGTGACGGCACCGCAGACCGTGATGATCAGGAATCCACCCACGATCCAGCGCGGCTCTGTCTGCTCGCTCATGCGCCGGCCGAGGAAAGAGCCGACGACCGCCCCGAAGCCCCACAGCCCGATGATCGCGCCGAAGCCGACCGCCCCGGCGTGGAACACCTCGGCGAGCGGACGGTCGGCAACCATTCCCATCCCGGCACCGGCAACCAGCGTGACCCACGCGAAGGTGACCGTCCGAAGGACCCGGTCCCGGAAGAGGAACACGAACCCCGCCCGCAGCCCCTTGTGCTCGTGCTCGGGCGAGCGCTCGGCCTGGAACCTACCGTGGACCGTCGCGACGAGCGCGGCCGAGACCGCGAACGACACCGCGTTCGCCACGAACACGGCCGGGTGCCCGATCAAGGCCGACAGCACTCCGCCGAGAGCCGGACCGACCGTTATCCCCGCGTTCGCGCCCATGGTGAGTAGCCCGTTCGCCCACGACAGGTCCTTCTCCTCGACGAGGTTCGGGATCGCGGCTGCCGAGGCCGCCCAGAACGGCGTCTCGACGACCGCGCTCACGAACGCGATCGACAGCATGGTCCGCGGGGCGTGCGCGAACGCGAGTGCGAGGAACGCGCCGGCACCCAGCAGGTCCGAGATGATCATCAGGCGCCGCCGGTCGAAGCGGTCGCCGAGCGCGCCGCCGATGGGGCCGAGCAGGCCGGACGCGCCGAACGTCACGAGCAGCGTCGCCACGAGCCACCCGGGCGATCCGCCGGTCCTCCGGAACACCGCGTCCATCAGGGCCGTGTAGGCGGCCGCGCTTCCCGTCACCGAGATGAGGCGCGCGAGAGCCAGGCGACGGACCGCGGTCTTGGGGGATGTGGGGTTCATGGACGACTCCGTGGTTCGAGTTGGGACGGAACGGCGGTCGGGACCGCCGGGGAGACGGTCGGGCGAGCTAGCTGCTCGCGGTGCCGAACATCACCTGGAGTCGCCTCATGACCGAGCGAGTGTAGCAGCCGCTCCGGTGCCCTCCATCGCGTCCGGCGCCCCTCCTACTCCGGAAGGACGATGAAGCGGATCGTCTCGACCCCGGCCGCCCGGCCGATCTCCTCCACCACCTCGGGGGCCACGGGACTGTCGAGCGTGAGACCCATGAGCGCGGTGCCGCCCGTCGAGCCGCGGCCGACGTCCATCGTGCCGATGTTGATCTCGTGCCGACCGAGGATCATGCCGACCCCGCCGATGACGCCGGGCCGGTCCTCGTACGTGAGGAACAGCATGTAGCGCGCCGGCGCCATCTCGATGTCGTAGCCGAGGACCTGCATCACGCGCTCGGCGTTCCGCTTGCCGACGATGGTACCGGCGACCGAGACCTCGCCGTCCTCGGTCTCGGCGCGGATCGCGATCATGCTCACGTAGTCGGTCGACACGGCCGAGCTCATCTCCGAGATCGCGATGCCCCGTTCGCGCGCGATGATCGGCGCGTTCACGAACGACACGGGTTCGTGCACGACGCTGGAGAGCACGCCCTTCGCGGTCGCGAGCGTGAGCACGCGTGTGTCGACCTCCGCCACGTGGCCGAGGTACTGGCACTCGATCGCGTGCACCGCCCCTTGCGCGAGGCCGGTGAGCAGCACGCCGAGCTTCTCGGCGAGCGGCAGGAACGGCCGCGCGACCTCCGAGACCTCGGCGCCGGCCGAGACGTTCACGGCGTACGGGACGAACTCGCCCTTCAGCGCCAGGCGCACCATCTCAGCCACCGATGTACCGGCCTTGTCCTGCGCCTCCGAGGTCGAGGCGCCGAGGTGTGGCGTCACGACGACATCGTCGAACGCGAACAGCGGCGACTCGGTGGTCGGCTCGGCGGCGAAGACGTCGAGTGCCGCGCCGGCAAGGCGCCCCCCTTCGAGCGCCTTCGCGAGCGCCACCTCGTCCACGATCCCGCCGCGCGCCGTGTTCACGAGGCGCGCGCCCTCCTTCACGAGCGAGAGCTCGCGCTCCCCGATGAGCCCCTCGGTGTCGGGCGTGCGCGGGAGGTGGATCGTGATGAAGTCGGCCTGCACGAGGAGCGCCTCGAGCGTCGGCATGAGCTCGACGCCCATCTCCTTCGCACGCTCTTCCGGCACGTACGGGTCGAACGCGATGATCCTCATGCCGAACGCCGCGGCCCGCTGCGCGACGAGCGTTCCCACGCGGCCGAGGCCTACGATGCCGAGGGTCTTGCCCAACAGCTCGACGCCCTGGTACTTCGAGCGCTCCCAGACCCCTGCTTTCAGGGACGTGTTCGCCTGCGGGATGTTGCGCGCCTGGGCGAGCAGCAGCGCGATGGTGTGCTCCGCAGCCGACACGATGTTCGACTGCGGTGCGTTCACGACCATCACGCCTCGGCGTGTCGCGGCCTCGAGGTCGACGTTGTCCAGGCCGATCCCTGCGCGGGCCACGACCTTCAGGTTCTCCCCGGCCTCGATGATCTCGGCCGTCACACGCGTCGCCGAGCGGACGATGAGCGCGTCGTAAGGTCCGATCGCGTCCGCGAGGCCTTCCTTCGCGAGGTCGGTGCGGACGTCGACCTGGAAGTCCTTTCGAAGAAGGTCGAGACCCTGCTCCGACAGCTTCTCCGTAACGAGAACCCTCATCGCGCCTCCTGGAAGGCCCCCTCGGCGGCAGCTACGGCCGCTCCCCGCTTCACGGCGTAGCCCAACCGCTCGAGGGTCATCTCGAGGGCCGCCAGGCCCCGGATGATGTCGAGCTCGCTGAAGTATCCGAAGTGTCCGATCCGGAAGACCTTGCCCTTCAGCGGTCCCTGCCCGGGGGCGAGGACGCAGCCGAAGTCCGCGCGGATGCGGTCGGAGATCGTGTCGGCGTCCAGGCCCTCGGGCGCGCGGATCGCCGTGACGGTCCAGTTGTCCTCGAGCCCTTCGCCGAACAGGTCGAGCCCAAGTGCCGTGGCGCCCTCCTTCACGGCGCGCGAGAGCATGCGGTGGCGCGCGAGCGCCGCGTCGACACCGTCCTGGAAGTACAGCTCGAGCGCGGCCTGGAGGCCCTGCATGACGCTGATCGCCGGCGTCCAGGGGTTCTCGGGGTTCGGCAGCTCGGCGAACTTCCTGTAGATGCTCCAGTCGAAGTAGAACCGCGACAGCGACGCCGTCTCGTGCGCCTCCCACGCGCGCGCACTGATCGCGACGAACGCGATGCCCGGCGACGCCGAAAGGGCCTTCTGAGAACCGCCGACGGCGACGTCGATCCCCCACGCATCGAACTCGAACGGCACGGCGCCGAGCGAGGAAACCGCATCCACGATCACGAGCGCCCCGGCCTCGTTCGCCACGCGCGCGAGCTCCTCGATCGGCTGGATCACGCCGGTCGAGGTCTCGGACTGCGTGAGCAGCACCGCCTTCACGGGGTGCTCGGCGAGCGCGGCGGCGACGTCCTCGGGCCGGATCCTCCGGCCCCACTCGTACTCGATGGTCCGCACGGTCAGCCCGTGAGCCTTCGCCAGCTTCATCCACCGGTCGGCGAAGAAGCCGGCGAGCGGCACGAAGACCTCGTCGCCCGGCGAGAAGCAGTTCTCGATCGTCGACTCCAGACCGCCTGTTCCCGAGGACGTCATCAGGAGCACGTCGGCCTTCTCGGTCCGGTACAGCTCCTTCAGGCGGGCCGTCACGTCCCTCATGAGCTTCCCGAACCCCGGACCGCGGTGGTAGACGAGCGGGCTTCCCTGCGCGAGGTAGACCTCGGGCGGGATGGGCGTCGGGCCGGGGGCCAGGATGATCTCGGGCCTGTCCATCGTGCGGTCGCTCCTCGCGGGCTCGTGCCGTGCGCTCATCCGGCGCGGGTGGCAAAGCCTATCATCGGCCCCCTGCGGAGGCGTTCGTGACTACGCCTTCGCCGCGAGCGTCCGCAGGTCGAACTCCGGGTCGGCGAGCTTCCTCGGATCGGGCCGAACCTGTGCCCTGATGAGCGGCATGGAACGGCTGCTCGCCGCGCAGGTACTCCTTCGAGAGCAGCGGGCGCTCGTACGGAGGGAGTGGCTCGGCGCCGATCAGCACGATCCGGCCGTCGAAGCCCTCATGGCGGAGGGCCCCGACGGCGGTGGTGACGCGCTGGGCCACCCCGACGACGACGAAGGTGGTCATCGTCGGTACCGAAGCTCAGGTGCGGCCGCTATTCCACCGACACCTGGAGCTCGTCGCCCTCCTCGCGGGCCTCGAAGACGTCGACCGGATCGGTCGCGGGCCCCTGCACGGCCTCGCCGGTGGTGACGTCGAACCGGCTGCCGTGGCACGGGCACTCGATCACGACTTCGTCCAGCTCGCCCGACGCGAGAGAGCACTGCAGGTGCGAGCAGAGGTCGTCGAACGCGTGGAGGGCGCCTCCCACGTTCGCGATCGCGACCTGTCGATCGCCGACCGTATACGAGTTGACCTCGCCATCCGCGATCTCGCCCGCCTGCCCGACCGTGACCCACTCCGGCATCCGTTCCTCCTCCGTCTCAGCCTTCCCCCAAAGACCGCGCCCAAGCATAGGCCAGACGGGCCGGACCCGGAACCAGCGAGCCTCGCCGGGTTCGAGCGCGCTCTCCATCCGCCGGCGGCGCGAGCCGGCCGCGAGACTCGCGCCAGTCGTCACGCGCTCCTGCTCCGGAAGCGGGCGACGAAATCCGGCGTCATGTAGCCGATACCGACGATCACGTACAGCCCGAACAGGATCAGGAACGCGCCGCGGAACTCGATCGGAAGCATCGCTGGCAGCAGCGCTCCGGCCACCCACGCGACCTGGAAGAGCACCTCGTAGCGGACGAACACGCGCCCGTGCGCGCCGCCCGGCGCGAGCTGCTGCATCAGGCTCTGGAACGCCAACCGCCCGAGCTCGCCCGACGCCCCGGCGACGAGCGCGAACGCCGCTAGCATCGGCAACGAGAACGCGACGAACGCCAGGAACGCGCCGATCCCCGCCGCGATCACGCACGCGATCACCACGGCCTCCTCGCGGAGCGATGCCGGCAGGCGCGGTGCGATGACGTCGCCGAGGAAGCTGCCCAGCGTCGCCGTGCCGGCAAGCACCGCGAACCAGTACGTCGGCTCGCCGCTCCGACGCAGCGCGAACGCGATCGAGAACAGCAGGAACCCGCTCGCCGCGCGCAGTCCCGCGCCACCGATCGCGGGTACCGCGAGCTGTGGAATCGCGCCGAGCCGGCTCGCTTCGCCGCGGCCGCCGCGCAGGCGTGGATGCGGCAGGCGCAGGTTCATCAACGCCGTGGAGCCGTAGACGACCGCCGCTCCGTACAGCACGGCCGGGGCGTCGCCCATCTTGAACAGCAGCACCGCCGGCCCGGCCGCGAGTGCCGCGCCGCCGACCGCGATCCGTCCGAGGCGCGCATTGGCGCGCACGAGTCCTTCCTCCGGCCCCGCGTACGCCATCGCGAGGCCGTTCTTCGTGATCGAGTGAACCTTCGAAAGCACGAGCAGCGCGAACCCGAACGGGTACAGCATGATCGTCGAGAACCGAGGTGCCGCGAGCACGCACACGAGCGAACGCCCCGCCGCCGCCACGAGCGAGATCGCCCGCCTCGGCCCTGCCCGATCGAGCAGCGGGACGAGCAGCGGCCCGGCGATCGCGAGCGGCGCCATCGTGAGCGCGAGGTAGAGCGCGACCTTCGCCGTGATGTCCTCGCCGACGGGGACGTCGAAGAAGACCGACCCGGCGAGCGCGATCGCGACCATCGCATCGCCGGCCGCGCTGCCGAGGTGCACGAGGCCGTACGTATCGAGCGGGTCTCCGGAGCGCCACATCCGTCCGATCGGCCGCAGGAGCGCCTCGACGAGGCCCACGAGCCCGAGCAGGATGAGCTGCCACCAGGGGTAGCGCCTCGGCTTCTCCCGCTCGACCCTCACGGGCCCGTCCGGCCTACGTCCCCGACAGCCGCTCGCGGACCAGGTCGGAGACGACCTTGGGATTGGCCGAACCGCCCGACTTCTTCATGACCTGACCCACGAGGAATCCGAGGATCGCCTCCTTGCCGCCGCGGAACTGCTCGACCGGGACGGGGTTCTCGGCGATCGCCTCGTCCACCCACGCTTGCAGCGCCGAGGTGTCGGTGACCTGCCGCAGGCCGCGCCGCTCGACGATGTCCTCCACCGGGTCGCCGCTCTCGAAGGCGTCCTCGAGGGCCTGCTTCGCCCCGGCGTTCGAGATCGTCCCGTCCTCGACGAGATGCACGAGGTCGGCGACATGCTGCGGCGTGATCTTCGACGCATCCAGCTCGATCTTCGCCTTGTTCAGCAGGCCGGCGAGGTCCTGCGTCATCCAGTGCGCGACTGCGACCGGCGCGGCGCTGAGGCCGACGGTCTCCTCGAAGAAGTCCGCGGAGGCCTTCGACTCGCCGACCAGAAGCGCCTGCGCCAGCTTCAGGTCGAAGTCGCGCGTGAGCCGCGCGCGGCGCGCGGCCGGCAGCTCCGGGAGCGACACGCGGATCCGCTCGACCCACTTGGGATCGGGCTCGAGCGGTGGCAGGTCGGGCTCGGGGAAGTAGCGGTAGTCGAACGCCTCCTCCTTCGAGCGGAGCGTCTGCGTCGTGCCCCTGTCCTCGTCGAAGTGGCGGGTCTCCTGGACGAGCGGCTCGGCATTCCGCAGCGCGGCGCGCTGACGCTCCTCCTCGTACTTCAGGGCGCGCTCGAGCGAACGGATGGAGTTCAGGTTCTTGATCTCGACCTTCACGCCGAGATCGCTAGAGCTCTTCCGGCGCGTCGAGATGTTCGCGTCGCAGCGGAGCGAGCCCTCCTCCATACGAACGTCCGAGACCCCGAGCGCCTCGAGCGTCGCGCGGAGTTCGGTGAGATACACACGCGCCCCCTCCGGCGAGCGCATGTCGGGCTCCGAGACGACCTCGACGAGCGGCACGCCGGCACGGTTGTAGTCGACGAGTGCGTGGTCGGCCTCGTGGATGCGACCGCTCGCGCTGCCGTGCGTCGTCTTGCCCGTGTCCTCCTCCATGTGCACACGCGTGATGCCGATGCGCCGGGTCCCGCCGTCGACCTCGACATCGAGGTGGCCCGCGACGCAGACCGGCAGGTCGTACTGGCTGATCTGGAAGTTCTTCGGCATGTCCGGGTAGAAGTAGTTCTTCCGGTGGAACAGCGAGTGCGGCGCGATCGAGCAGTCCAGGGCGAGGCCGATCCGCACGATGTACTCGATCGCCTTCTCGTTCGGGACCGGGAGCGACCCCGGGTGACCGAGACACACGGGGCAGACATTCGTGTTGGGCGGCGCGCCGAACTCGTTCCGGCAGCCGCAGAACATCTTCGTCTCCGTGGAGAGCTCGACGTGGCACTCCAGGCCTATGACGGTCTCGAACTCCTCGGCCATGACGCGTCTACCTTACCGACCCCGTCAGAGCGCCGCGACGAGCGGTGGGAGGGCGTCGAACCCGAGCTCGCCCTCGAGGGCGTGGGCGACCCTGAACAGCGTCGGTTCGGCGAGTACCGGGGCGGTGACCTGCAACCCCACGGGTAGCCCGGCATCGTCGAGGCCGCTCGGGATCGAGATAGCCGGAACGCCGGACAGGTTCGCCGGGATCGTGAACACGTCGGACAGGTACATCGCGAGCGGGTCGTCGGCGCGCTCCCCGATCCTGAAAGCCGTCGTCGGCGAGGTCGGGGAGACCAACACGTCGTAGCTCTCGAACGCGGCCTCGTAGTCGCGGATGATCAGCGTCCGGACCTTCTGCGCCTGGCCGTAGTAGGCCTCGTAGTACCCGGCCGAGAGCGCGTACGTACCGAGCATGATGCGCCGCTTCACCTCGGGACCGAATCCGGAGCCGCGCGTCTTCCTCATCATCTCGACCGAGTCCCCGCCTTCGACGCGCAGGCCATAGCGCACACCGTCGTAGCGCGCGAGGTTCGACGACGCCTCCGACGGCGCGATGAGGTAGTAGGCCGAGAGCGCGTAGTCGGTGTGCGGCAGCGAGACCTCGCCGACCTGCGCCCCCATGCTCGCAAGGCGGTCGATCGCCGCCTGCACGCTCGCCTTCACGCCCGGCTGCACACCCTCCCCGAACGCCTCCCTCACGATGCCGATCCGCAGACCGGCGACGCCCTGTTCGATCCCTTCCGTGTAGTTACGCTTCGGCCCGTCGAGGCTCGTCGCATCCATCGGGTCCTTGCCGGCGATCGAAGAGAGCAACACCGCCGCGTCGCGGACGCTCCGCGTGAACGTGCCGACGGTGTCGAGTGACGACGCGAACGCGATGAGCCCGTACCGGCTGACGAGCCCGTAGGTCGGCTTCAGCCCGACGACGCCGCAGAGCGACGCCGGCTGGCGGACCGAGCCGCCGGTGTCGGTGCCGAGGGCCCAGATCGCCTCGCCGACCGCGACGGCAGCGGCCGAGCCGCCCGACGAGCCACCGGGGACCGTGTCGAGATCCCACGGGTTGTGGACCGGCCCGAACGCCGAGTTCTCGTTCGAGGAGCCCATCGCGAACTCGTCGCAGTTCGTCTTGCCTAGCAGCACCGCGCCGTCGGCGGACAGGCGTGCCCACGCCGTGCTGTCGTAGGGCGGCACGTAGCTCTCGAGGATCCTCGAGCCGCACGTCGTGCGGATGCCGCGCGTGGTGAGCACGTCCTTCAGCGCGAGCGGGATCCCGGCGACGCTCGGAAGATCCTCACCGTTCGCGAGACGCGCGTCCACATCCGCGGCCCGGGCGCGGGCGACATCCTCGGTGCGGGTGAGATAGGCCCTCACGCGGTCCTCGACGGTGTCGATGCGCGCGAGGCACGAGGCCGTGATCTCGGCGCTCGTCACCTCGCCGGCGCGGAGCTTCGCCGCGAGCTCGGTGCCCGTCAGGTCGCAGAGGTGCGTCACGCTCACTCCATCTCCACGATGCGCGGCACCTTGAACCGATCGTCCTCGGTCTCCGGCGCATTCGCGAGCGCGTCCTCGTGCGCGAGCGAAGGCGCCGGTGTGTCGGGTCTGAGCACGTTCGAGCGTGGGATCGCGGAGGCGGTCGGCGGCACGTCGGCCGCGGCCACCTCGCCAACCTTCGCGGCGTGCTCCAGGATGATGCCGAGCTGCGCCCGCAGGCGTTCCTTCTCCTCCGGCGTGAGGTGGAGACGCGCCAGACGTGCGACGTGGTCGATGTCGATCTCGACCGGCATGGCGCTCAGTCTAGGCGCCGCCGTCACCGGGAAGCAGGGCTGCGAGCGCGTCGCGCGGCATCTCGACGAAACCGTCGGCGGCCAGGCGCCGGAGCAGCTCCTCCCAGCCCGGGTGCGCGCGGAACGCGACCGCCATCGTGTTCCTCGCATCCTCGACGCGACCGTGCGTCGCGAGCGAGATCGCGGTCCAGAAGGCGATCTCGGGGTTGTCGGGCACCGCAGTGAGCGCGGCGCGCTGCTCCCGGAGCGCCCCGTCGAGGTCACCGGCGAGCTCCAGCTTCTCCGCCACGTCCAGGCGGTCATAGGCACGTTTCAGCTCGAGCAGCCGCCGGAGCTCGGGGAGTGGAGCCGGGTGATCGTCCACACGTAGGTCGACGATCGCGTCCTCCCAGGGCCTGTCGCTCGGCTCGGCGCGCACCACCAGGATGCGCGCGGCCTGCCGGCCCCTAACATCCCCGCCCTCGGCCTCGGCCGCATCGAGCGCCGCGAGCAGCCGATCGGCGAGGTCGCCCTCCACCGTCCGGAACGCGCCGTGCATCGCGCCCCAGACCGTGTCACGGAGCATCATGTTCGCCTGCACCGAGAAGCCATCACCCGTCCTGTGCCCCGCCTCCCGGATGCACCGCGCGCCGGTGTGCGTCGCGACGCGCCCCTCGCGGTCGACCATCGCGACCTGTCGGTACTCGGCGTCCTCATCGGCCGCGAGGAGCGCCCGGAGCGTGTCCCCCGCGCTCTCCCCCGCCCGCATCCGCTCAAGGCCGAGCGGTCCGTACGAAACCTCGATCGTGGCCTGCGTCGCCACAGCGCCGACCCCCGCCTCCGCCCAGCACACGTAGCCGGCGGCGAACCAGTGGGACTGCACGGCCGCGCCGAACTCGCCGGTCTTCGGATCCCGCGCCACGATCGAGTACGTCATCTCCCCAACCTCCGTAGGAACTCACGCTCGTCGACGACCTCGACACCGAGCTCGACGGCCTTGTAGTGCTTCGAGCCGGGGTTCTCGCCGGCCACGATGAAGTCGGTCTTCTTCGACACGCTGGACGCGACCCGCGCCCCGGCCGCCTGCGCGAGCAGCGTGGCCTCCTCCCGCGACATCGTCTCGAGCCCACCGGTCAGCACGATCGTCCTCCCCGACAGCGGTCCCTCCCCCGGCTCCGCTGCCGGCGCCTCGTCGGCCGTTCGGACACCGGCCGCGCGCAGCTTCTCCACGAGGGCGAGGCTCTCGGGGTCCCGGAACCACTCGTGGACGCTCCGCGCGATCTCGGCACCGATCTCCGGCACCGCGTCGATGTCTTCCTCGCCGGCCCCTTCGATCGCCTCGATCGAACCGAACGCCCGAGCGAGCACCTGCGCGACGTGCTCGCCGACGTGCCGGATGTTGAGCCCGACGAGTAACCGCCACACGGGCCGGTCCTTCGAGCCCTCGATGGCGCCGAGGAGGTTCGAGATCGCCTTCTCCTTGAATCCGGGCAGCTTCGCGAGCTGCTCGGCCGTGAGCGAGTACACGTCGCCCGGGTCCGATATCAGCCCCTTGTCGAGCAGCCCGAGCAGCGTCACGTACCCGAGCCCCTCGATATCCATCGCCCCGCGACCCGCGAAGTGGAACAGCCACTCGACGCTCTGGTCGGGGCAGCCTCGGCGATCAGGGCAGCGGTAGTCGGCCTCGCCCTCGGGCCGCACGAGCTCGGCTCCGCACGAGGGGCATCGCTTCGGCATCTTCCACGGCCGCGCTTTCTTGGGGCGCTTGGGCAGCACGGGCCCGACGATCTCGGGGATCACGTCGCCGGCCCGTCGGACGATCACGGTATCGCCGCGGCGAACGTCCTTCCGCCGGACCTCGTCCTCATTGTGCAGCGTCGCGTACGTGATCGTGACACCGCCGACGGACACGGGCTCGAGCACCGCGAACGGCGTGACCTTGCCGGTTCGTCCGGTGTGGACATGGATCTCCTTGAGCAGCGTCGTCCGCTCTTCCGGCGGGAACTTGTAGGCGATCGCCCACCGCGGAGCGTGAGACGTCGCCCCGAGCTCCTCCTGGAACGCGATCTGATCGACCTTCACGACGACCCCGTCGATCTCCCAGTCGACGCTGTGCCGGTCCTCCTGCCAACGCTCAACGTACGCGACAACGCCGTCGAGGCCATCGACGGTCTCGCTCGTAGGTGCGGCCGGCAGACCCGCGTCGCGGCACCATTGCAGGAACCCCGAGTGCGAGTCGAGTCGCACACCCTCCGCGTAGCCGAAGCTGTGAACCCACAGCGCGAGCGACCGGCTCGCTGTGACCTTCGGGTCCTTCTGGCGGAGCGACCCGGCGGCGGCGTTCCGCGGGTTCGCGAACGGCCGCTGCTCGGCGGCGGTGAGCTTCTCGTTCAGTCGCTCGAAGGCCCTCACCGGCAAGTAGATCTCGCCGCGGACCTCCAGAACGTTCGGCGGGTCCTTGGCGAGCAGCCGCTGCGGTACCGAGCGCACCGTGCGCACGTTCGCCGTGATGTCCTCGCCGACGCGGCCGTCGCCGCGGGTGGCGCCCTTCACCAGCACACCACGCTCGTAGGTGAGCGCCACCGCGACGCCGTCGATCTTCAGCTCGCACGAGTACCGCGCCCCGGAGCCGACGACCCGCGCAGCGCGCTGTTCCCACGCCTCGAGCTCCTCGCGCGAGAACGCGTTGTCGAGCGAGAGCATCGGGGAGCGGTGCTGGACCGGCGCGAACAGCTCGGCCGGCGCGACGCCGACCCGCTGCGTTGGGCTGTCGGGCGTCACGAGCTCCGGGTACCGCTCCTCCAGCGCCCTCAGCTCCCGCATCAACTCGTCGTACTCGGCATCTGAGACCTCGGGGCTGTCGAGGACGTAGTAGCGATAGGCGTGGTAGTTGAGCTGCTCGCGGAGCTCCTCGACGCGGAGCTTCGCCGCCGCTCGCTCGCGGTTGCCGTCGGCCATCGCTACGCCGAGATCTCCACGCCGCCGACCACGCCGATCCGGTCCCCCTGCACCACCACGCCGCCCCGCACGCCCGGCACACGCTTCAGGTACGCGAGCGCGAGACGGAAGCCGTCATCCTTCGGCAGGATCGCCTGCACGCCGGCGGCCGCCGCGTCGGCGAGCATGCACGACTCGGCGATCAGCGCGAGGCCGTCCACCGCGATGCGCCCCCGCCCGAGCGTCGTGGAGATCCCGACGCCCTCGGCCCTCGGTTCGATCACGACCGAGATCGCCTCACCGCTCGGCCGACGGTGGACGACGAGCTTCTGCCGCTTCCTTGCCACGATGAACAGGTCGCCGCCGCAGGCCACGGTGACCTCGTGGACCTCCTGCGCGAGGAACCGCCCCACGTGGTCGGTGACGGCCCCCTGGAACGAGAACATCGGCCCCACGCCGGCCGCCCCGGCCGCCTTCACCATCTCGCGCACGATCGCCGGCGCGTCGTCGGGCACCTCGATCGGCCGCTTGCTGGTGCGCACCTCGGGGTTGCGGAGCGCGTAGGCATGGAGCTGCTCCCAGAACGACAGGGCCGCCGCCCGGGACTCCTCGTTGAAATCGGTACCGGCGCTGATGTGCAACACCAGGTCCTGGACCTGGATATCGAAGGTGCGCGGCTTCCTCCTGAGCAGCTTCAGCGCCCTCGACCTCCTCGCGCACGGACGGGAGTAGCTCCCGACCGCCGATGATAGCGAGCCCCGCCGACCCGAAGGTCGGCGGGGCTCGCCGGGACTCCGCGTTCGGCTACGACCAGAACGCGTCCGAAGCTGCCTGGTCCTCACCCATGAGCCAGCACTCGACGGCCTTCCCGTCGCGCACGTGCCACACGTGAGCCTCTCGGGTATCGAGGGTCCGACCGTCGGAGCGCTCAGCGTGGTCGTGGATCAGCGCCACCGCGTGCTCGTCGTTCGCGAGGATGTCGTGGATGTCCTGGCGGAGCACCGCCATCTCCGCCAGCTTCGCGAACATGCCGAACACGGCCTCCTTGCCCCGATGATCACCGGACAACGCGCTCTTGCCCGGCCAGTGCCACACGATGTCGTCGGCGAAGAGCTCGTTGACCGTTGCCAGGTCGCCGGCGGCATACGCCGCGTAGCCCTTCCGCACGAGCTCGACGTTCGGATGCTCGTTCATCGCCCCCTCCTTGGCCGACAACGATCCAGGCTACCTAGGAGGTGCACCCACCGCAAGCCGACGCCGGTCAGCGCAGGCCCTCGAGGATCCTCGCACCGCCGAGCAGCTCGTCGCCGCGGTAGAACACGACGCTCTGGCCGGGGGCGACCGCGCGCTGTGGCGCGCGGAACTCCACGCGGACCTCATCGCCGCTCGGCTCGATCACAGACGGCACGGCGTCGCCGCGGTAGCGGATCTGCACCTCGGCCTCGAACGGCCCCCCGATGGGCGGTCCCCCGGCCACCCACGAGACGCGGTCCGCAACGAGGCCTCGCCGGGCGAGCAGCTCGCCCGGCCCCACGACCACGCGGTTCGCCACGGCGTCGACGTCGAGCACGTACATCCGCTCCCCGGTCGAGACGCCGAGCCCCCGGCGCTGCCCGACCGTGAACCGGAACGCGCCTCCGTGACGCCCGAGGGCGTTGCCGTCGGTATCGACGATCTCGCCCTCGCGCACCATGCGCGGCACGAACGCCTCGATGAACGCGGCGTGGTCGGCGCCGGGCACGAAGCACACCTCCTGCGAGTCGGGCTTCGCCGCGACCGACAGCCCCAGCCGCTCCGCGTGCCGCCGGGTCTCGGTCTTCCGCATGCCGCCCACCGGGAACTGCGAGCGCGCGAGCCCGCGCTGCCCGAGCGTGTGGAGCATGTACGACTGGTCCTTGTCGGCATCGGTGCCGCGCAGCAGCCGCCACCGTCCGTCCTCACCCCACGCGGTCCGCACGTAGTGACCGGTCGCGACGAAGTCGATCCCGAGCTGATCGGCCCGTGCGAGGAACGCGCCGAACTTGATGTGCTCGTTGCACCGCACGCAGGGGTTCGGCGTGCGCCCGGCCGCGTGCTCGGAGAAGAAGTTGGCGAGCACCGTCTCCTCGAAGGTGCCCGACATGTCGACGGCCTCGAAGGCGAAGCCGGCGATCCGCGCGACCCCCTCGGCGTCGGCTCGCGCCCGGGACCCGCAGCAGCCGTCGTCTACCCCCCCACCCGGCAGGTGGAGCAGCTTCATGTGCGAACCGAGGACCTCGTAGCCATTCTCGTGGAGTAGGCACGCTGCGACCGACGAGTCGACCCCGCCCGACATCGCGACCAGCACGGAACCCTTCGCGGCCATCGACCCCGATGCTACGAGAGGCCAGGCGGTCGGAGCTGCCTGCCGCGCTTCATCTCCTCGGTGAGCCCGGTGCCGCCCGTGGGAGACTGATGGCGTGAGCGGCCACGGTGGCTACCCACGCGACCCTGACGTCATCACCGTCTACCTAGGCCAGTTCACCTGGGAGCACGCGAACCAGATCGCCGGCGAGCTGGAACGCGCCGGGATCGTGTGGTGGTACAAGGAGCCCGGCGCGATCAGCCGCATCTGGGAGCGCGACATCCGGCTGTTCGTCGACCGGACGTGCCTGGAAGAGGCTCGCGCGATCTCGGCGCGGATCCTCGCAACACCCCCTAGGCCGACCCCCTAGGCCGGCGGCGCCTCGCCCTGCGGCGGCGCCGAAGTCTCCCCCGGCCACGCGTGGGGGAGCATGCGCTCCTCGTCCAAGGGGCAGGCGCACAGCGGGCAACGGGGCGGCTCCTCGTACACGAGCACGACGCGCTCGCAGAACGGGCACTCGGCCTCCCGCATCACGGGGAGCCCGTCGGTGTCTTGAGGCATCTCCGGTTGAGCCGCTTGTCGGGGGGAG
>Ga0315295_10000928_pt1 | contig 25055 bp, 27 predicted proteins | sample YL17G14_0_MG_FD_204453 | JGI IMG/M metagenome (GOLD analysis project Ga0315295, IMG submission 204453) | Sediment microbial communities from Yellowstone Lake, YNP, Wyoming, USA - YL17G14_0 | ecosystem: Environmental > Aquatic > Freshwater > Lake > Sediment | place: USA: Wyoming | collected... | reverse complement strand
GACTGCCAGAAAGCTTGACTCCACGCTGGAAATCGATAATATTCAGTTTCTCCGCTAGCTCCCAGTGTGGTAACGGGGTAAATGAAATATCTGTTGGCTTACCCCAGGAATGCACCGCTATATTGTCTTGTGTATCCTTGCCGACAGGCACGTCAGCCGCCGGGATGTTAGGTAATCGCAGGAGAAAGTCATTTAGTTCGGATTCGACTCGGCATATTTCAGCCTCCAGGGAAGTTACTTTTTCGCCGAGTTGGCGCATCTCGGCGATAAGCTGAGGTGGCTTGTCAGCTATCGTGCCTAATTGTTTGCTGACCTCATTACGGTGTGCTCGGAGGGTCTCCATCTCGTGGAGGAGCTGACGGCGTTGCTCGTCTAGGCTAATTATTTGGTCAAGTGGAGCGCTCTCGCCTCGCTTTTCCATAGCTTCACGGACTATTTCAGGATTGTCACGGATTAACTTAATATCGAGCACGATGAATTCACTTCGCTATTTTGTTTTTAGCTGTGGGAAAAGTATAACCTCACGTATAGATTGTTTATCAGAGAATAGCATTGCCAAACGGTCAATACCTACGCCCAGACCGCCGGTAGGCGGCATGCCATATTCCAAAGCCAGGAGAAAGTCCTCATCAATGACTTCTATCTCACGTTCTTCTTCACCTGATTTCGCTTTAATTAACTCTGCCGATTGTATTTCCCTTTGTATTTCGAAACGCTCTCTTTGCTCTATTGGGTCGTTTAGCTCGGTAAAGGCATTGGCGACTTCCATGCCGCCGATAAAAGCCTCAAAGCGCTCCACCATGCTTTCATTGTCTTGCTTTTTCTTAGCCAGAGGTGACATTTCCACGGGATAATCCACGAGAAACGTCGGCTGTATTAAAGCAGGCTCAACGTACGTGGATATAAGCTCATCAACTAAACGGCCTCGGTCCTTTTTAGGGTCGACTTCTAGCCCTAGTTGTTCCATTTTCCGCCGCAGTGAGTCAGCATCGGGGTAGTCCACAAAGTCAATGCCACGGCGCTCTTTTATGGCTTCGCGCAGGTAGATACGGCGCCACGGAGGTTCGAGGTTGATGGATTCTTCGCCGAACTTAATCTTTGTCTTGTCCACGATTTCTCTGGCAATATAGCATACCATATCTTCAAACAGCGTCATCATGTCATTGTAGTCAGCATAGGCTTCATAGATTTCCAACATGGTAAATTCGGGATTATGTTTTGTGGATATACCTTCATTGCGGAATACGCGGCCGATCTCGTAAACCTTATCGAAGCCTCCTATTACTAGACGTTTCAGGTAAAGCTCCAGCGCAATGCGAAGGTGCAGGTCCTGGTCCAGCGCTTGATGGTGTGTTTTGAAACGTCGGGCCAGAGCTCCTCCTGCGACTGGTTGCAGTACCGGTGTCTCCACCTCGATAAACCCCCGCTCGTTTAAAAAACGTCTCAAGGTGGAGATGACCTGGCTCCGCAATCTGAAAACAGGCTTAACTTCTTCGTTGGATATTAGGTCGAGGTAACGTTGCCGGTACCGCTTCTCAACATCCACCAACCCATGCCATTTCTCCGGCAGTGGTTGCAAAGATTTAGCCAACAGAGTAAAGTCTTTGGCCTCAATACTGATTTCGCCTGCCTTGGTTCTGAAAAGCTTGCCCGTGACGCCGATGATGTCACCGATATCTATTTCATGGAGAAATTCATACTTTTCATGGCCGATGAGGTCATGGCTAAAAAAAACTTGAATTTTGCCTGAACCATCGCGGATGTCGAAGAAAGCAATCTTACCTATGAAGCGAATCGCTGTAATTCGACCAGCGAGGCTGAATTCTGGACTCGGTATGTTGTTTGGACTCGATTCTGTCTGCTGGTAAAGGGTTACTGCTTCTTGTGTAGTATGGCTGCGGTGATAGGAACGAGGATATGGATTTATTCCGTGCCCCCGAATTTTTTCCAACTTATCCAGGCGCTGTTGGGCGATATGCTTCAATCTGGCCATGGTACGCAGCAGTCCGTGATAAAGGGATACTCTAAAGAGCGAATCGTCAACTCACGTCCATTATCTGGAGCTTAAGCAACCCGGCCGGAGTTGTGACCTCGACCTCATCGCCGATTTTTTTACCCAGCAGGGCTTTTCCTACCGGTGATTCATTAGAAATCTTGCCCTCAACGGGGCTGGCTTCGGCACTACCCACAATGGTGAATTGCTCTATCTTGCCGTCCTGGTTTTGGATGAGCACCTTATCGCCCATTTCTACCGTGCCTGGCAAGGCTGGTGATTCGATGACTGTTGCGTTATTAACGATGTTCTCCAGCATCAATATTCTGCCCTCGACAAAAGCCTGGTCATTCTTGGCATCTTCGTATTCAGCGTTGTTCTCGGTGCCTCCCATTTCTCGGGCACGCTTAATTTTGCCGGCTATCTCTTGCCTTCGTACCGAAAGTAAGTGGTCCAGCTCAGAGTGGAGTTTAGCTAAACCCTCTTTAGTAATAAGGATTTTCTTTTGCCCCATGTGATGTTCTCCTGTACGGAAAGCTACTAAAAAACTGAGAGTCTGGTAACCCTCAGTTGTCATTGAAGTTTAACACATATTATAAGCTGCTTTGTCTCGGTTGTAAAGAGTGATACGAGATAATATAATTACAAAGTTCATACTTAGGAGGCAATGTGGTCGCTCTATACATAACATCTACGGAATCTGCAGGCAAAACTGCCTTATGTGCTGGTATCGGTAGAAAATTGCTTGACCGTGGGACAAAAGTAGGATTTATGATGCCCATCCATCTTATTGAAACCGGCAACACTGACGGTTGTGAAGATGCTGCTTTCATTAAGGACAACTTGAAGTTGACTGAACCCGATGAGCTGATTTGTCCTATTCGCTTGACTCCGTATGAATTGTGGCAAAACTTGACCGAAGACGCATCAAATTTCTCGCAGAACCTTAAGCAGGCATATCGCAGAATATCACGGGGTAAAGATGTCGTCATTATGGAGGGACTGGGCAATTTAGGTGTAGATAAAGTCTCTACTCTTGCTTGCTATACGGTTGCCGACGACTTGGAGGCAGGAGTGATTTTCGTGCTTCATTATTCCCTGAATTTTAATGTGTCCAAGATTGTACAGATAGGTAAAAAAGTTAAACATCTGGTGGGAGTCATTATTAACCTTGTGCCGAGGTCTAAAATAGAAACGGTGGGAGACCAATTAACAGCCTCATTTAATAAGGCAGGAATTAAAGTTCTGGGTATACTTCCAGAGGTTCGGACCTTGCTTGGCGTAAGCGCCAAAGATTTAGCCCAAGCTCTCAATGGCGAAATACTGACTTCCCCAGAAAAGACTGATGAGATAGTAGAAAATATCATGGTAGGGGCTATGACTGTTGACTCAGGAGTAATATATTTCAATCGGAAGGAAAATAAAGCAGTAGTCGTTCGTGGCGAACGCGCCGACATGCAGCTGGCTGCTTTGGAAACTCCAACCAGATGCCTGATTGTTACCAATAATGTAAAGCCTTTACCGTTTGTTATTGTTCGGGCTCAAGAGAAGCACGTGTCGATAATCATGGTTAAACAGGACACTTCCGCGGCTATAGCCGGCATTGAGGAGGCATTAGCCAAAGCTAGTTTTCGGAGCCGTCGGAAGCTGGAGATGTTTGGTAAGGTTTTGGATAGCTGTTTTGATTTCCAAGCTCTGTATTCAGAGCTTGGCCTGGAAGCTTAGTAATCCTCGTTTTCTGTGACGGCTAGAATTTCCCTGGCGCGCTGAGCCAGATGAGATGGTACTCGTATTTCTACCTGACCTAGACCATTAACCGTGAGGCCATAGATAATTCCAGCAGCCTCATAGCGAAGTATAGCCGGAATATCTTCGCAGTTGAGGCGCCCTCTTACAATTTCCGCCTCGGGCTGACTCCTGGCGACATACACAGTAGTGAATCCAGTCTCGTCTGACAACATAGCCCTCTGTTTTATGGAGGTAAATAATAGCGAGGTTTTAGCCGAGCTAGGCTAGAGGAAAAACCATGTAGATTCAAATCGATAAATTAGCTATACCTTAATTGGTTGTAGCCGTGATATCAACGTCATACATAACCAACAGAAAACCTAACCGAGGATTGACCGCATCCTCGGTTAGGGTACAACAATCTGAAATTTTTACTTGTCTAAAAATATATCTTATCTATACTATAAGTTCTAATTCGGTGCGCATTTGTCGCCGTACGGTTTCCCGAAGCAGTTATCCTGCAGAGCCCAGCTTAAAGAGCAGCATTCAGTGTGCGGGGCACCGGTAATTCCCCAGTCACCACCATGGTTGCCGCCGGAGCATTCGCTGGTTCCGAAATGGTTGAGGTGGTTGTTGTTAATCCTGGGATGGGTACCAATATCAGCGCCAGCCCAGCTCTTGCCGGCAAAGGCAAGGCTGATTCCCCAGCAGAAACCGCAGGTCGGCATAAATTTCTCTACCACCGGCGTGGCAGGACACTTAGATTCTGCTTGACCGGTAGCCGGACAGGATACGCTGGACAATGATGCGTTGCAACTCGCCGGGTCAGAGCAGGTGGCTAGAGCTCCTGGCTCCTCAACTCGACAAGCTGGACAGCCGCCAAAGCAAGCATTCGGATTTTGGTAAATCCCCGCGCCCGCGTTGGGGCAATTTGTGCCAAGTGCGGCACAAAGGGTTTTAGGACCGCACAGACCTCTTAGTCGTGACATGGCTTGAATTGGAGTTCTCCCCCAATGCTGCAGATATAAGTGCCAGGAGTTCTCATTGCCTTGCCACTTTACCTTGTCCCAAGCGCAGTTTGACAATCCGGCATACTCGTCCTGTGCCAATGCTGCCGCTGGCACCACGAGGGATACGGCTAATACCAAAGCTAACACAATACCAACAACTCTCAAATTAACACCTCCATTTTGAGTTTTGCTTTTAAAGGTTCGACCAACCTTTGTAAAACGATTTTACAGGGTAAAGTCGCTTTTGTCAATAGGGTTACAGGGTCTTGAAAATCATTTTTACAAAATATACAATTACTGACTGTTCCTTTTGATTCTCAGAAGAACGGAGGTGAGAACTTCATTAAATAAGGATTTAAAGGAGGGACGGTGCTTTGAATGCTCTCGGAAGACAGTTACTACTAGAACTGAAAGACTGTAATGTGGAGGTGCTTAACGATGTAGATTTTCTTAGACGTTGTCTTCATGATGCTGCTGAAGATATTGGAGCCACCGTAGTTAATGAATGTTTCCATGCCTTTAGTCCACACGGGATAAGCGGTGTGCTGGTTATCTCTGAATCTCATATATGTATTCATACTTGGCCGGAACACCGTTATGCAGCTATAGACATTTTTACGTGTGGTGATTCCGTTAAACCCGAGCTAGCTGTCAACCCACTCGTGGAAAAGCTGGGGTCGAAGAATCCCTCTTTTATTGAATTGAAAAGGGGCATTTTACAAAATAATCAAGTTGGCTGTGAGCTGAAATGAAAGGCCCGGACAATCCTGATAAACGTAAATGGCTGTATGATGAGGTCAGTCCTAACCTTGCGCAGCTCCATAGGATTAAGAAAGTAATATATTCAGGACGAACCAAGTTCCAGTCTATAGAGATTGTTGATACCCGGAGCTTTGGCGTCTGTCTTGTGCTGGATGGAAAAATTCAGTCAAGTGAGCTAGATGAATTCATCTATCACGAGGCATTAGTTCATCCGGCGATGCTCAGCCATGCATGTCCGGAGACAGCTTTTATTGCCGGAGGTGGTGAGGGGGCTACTCTGCGCGAGGTGTTGGCCCATAAGACGGTAGGAAGAGTAGTTATGGTGGACATTGACGCGCAGGTCATAGACATCTGTCGCCATTACCTTCCATTCTTTCATCAAGGCTCTTTTAATGACTCACGTTTGGAACTTAATTTTGCCGATGCCCGGATGTACTTACAGAAGACTAACGACAAATTTGATGTTGTTATCATTGACCTGGTTGAACCGTTGGAAGAGGGTCCGGCTTGCTTGTTATACACTCGAGAGTTTTATGAACTAGTCAAAGATAAACTGAATGTCGGAGGTATTATATCTGTCCAGTCTGGGGCTGCTGGCTGGACTAACTTTAAAAATTTCACTGCCATAATCAACACTTTGAAAAGTGTTTTCACTATAGTCTGTCCATATCAAGCTTATGTTCCTTCCTTCGTTGACCTGTGGGGGTTCGCCACAGCGTCACAAAGTGTCAAGCCTGCTGAATTGTCACCTGGGGACATAGACTGCAGGATTTCGGCTCGGCTGTCGAAAGGGCTAAAATCATACGATGGTCTGACACACCAATCTTTATTCACTTTGCCGAAGCACATCCGCCATCAGTTAGCAGTTACAAGGAGAGTCATTACCGACCAGAAACCGGTTTTTGTGTATTAGTATTGTGGCGGATTAGGGTGTCGTTCTATTTTCTCTGAATTTTGGCCGGGCGGTGAGTATCCATTAGCATAAAAGTGTAGTCCCCATGAATTATCTGTCCACAGGGGACGAAACCGCATTTTTGGAAACATTTTTGTGCTCTGACGTTCCACATTAACGTCTTTAGATGAACTCTTTTTATATTAGTTCGGGGAAAAAAGTAATTAAGCGAAGTAATTATAGTATCAGCCCCGTAACCGCGGTTCCAGTAAGCCCGATCGCCAATCATGATGCCGATCTCGGCCTCTTTTTTGGTTTCGTCTAGATTAAAATAACTGCAATTGCCAATGTGTCTGCCGTCTGGGGTTTCGATGGCGAAACGATAGCTTCCACTCAAGCGGCGTAAATCTTCAAGGTAGTTTTCCAAGAACTCTTCAAAAGAACATAGTATCGGAGGGGCAGCATCGAGGCGGCATAGCTCAGTATCTTGTCGCCAGCTATAGTCATTGGTAGCGTCCTGTAAGCGCTTTGGACGCAGCTTAACTTTGTTACCGGTTAATAGTGGTGGCTTGGTCAAAGCTGTGAAGATAGAGGGTTTTCGCAATGCTGTATCTCCTTCAAGGCTGATTTGGCTGCATCGCGGATTCTGGGTTGCGGATTTTTAGTCAGCTTACTGAGGGCTTGCTTGGCTGGCTCGCTACCTATCTCGCCTAAGGCTTTTATAGCAGCGTCCTGAACCTGCTGGTCCTCATTATTAGTCATCCCTACGAGGTGGGGCACAGCTTCCTCAGCACCGAGTTCGCCACAGGCCACAGCCGCCTCGTATTGTATCTCAGCTTCATCACTGTTTAACTCAGTTAACAGAGTAGATAGCCAGGCTAAATCACAATTGCGTCCCATGGCGCATATAGCGCTGGCTCTGCGCTTGATATCATCGGTGTGATAGGCGGTTTCTATAAGTTCTTTAACTCGAGGCAAACTAAATGGAGAGATGGCCTCCAAGGCTCGACGTTTTACCTCAGTCGATTCGGTCTTGTTATCCAATACTTCCAACAAAGAATCATATACCTTTTCCCGGTAATAGCTGGGGAGGTTACCCAGTTCTTCCTGAAGAGCAAATTTACCAAGAGCTATGGCTGCTACTGCTCTTACTTTGGCAGAAATATCTTCTTTTAAAGCGTGCACTAATGGCTTTATAAGCAGGTAATTTTCTTTTCCGTCCAGACCGGCGACGGCTTGTGCTCTTATTGTTTCATCGGGGTCGCGGAGAGACAATACGAAAACGCCGCTGAAATCGAGCTTAAAGTCAACTTCGCTGAGGCGAACAAGCTGAGAAATAATCTCATGCCGTCGCCCTAAATCCGTGTTCATCAATATTTCTGCTAAAAATTCCAGTTCCTCATCGTTGAGATCTGATAGACATACTAGTTTAGAGCTGTTTACACTCTTACTTGAATCGAATATTTCTGCTATGTAACGGAGACTTGGGGATAATTCCGCTGGCACCTATTTGTTTTCCTCGTCTCCGTTTTCGTTATCCTCTTCTTCTTCCTCTTCCTCCTCGATTTCCTCAATTTCGCCCATCTCCTCCTCTTCTGGCGGCCACACGGGTTTGGTGTAACGGTCTATGAATTCCTCCATGGCTTCAGCGGCTAATTTTTTCATTTGCTCATCTGATTCTTTAGCCAGTTTAGCCAGTTCGGACAGATTGATATCAATGGCTAATATCTTAGCCAAGATGTCAAGCACCGCCAGAGCGGCTTTGGGGTTAGGTATTCGAGTGGTGTAAGTAGGCACCTCGCCCAGTAAACAGATACCATCAAAACCCCTCTCTTTGGCTACTCCCAGGAACAAGCCATTAAGTCCGGCAATTTGAATGTCGCCGCGGAGGATAACCTCGTATTTTCTTAGTACCTCGAGAAGTTTCTGGTTTGTGGCAGCTCCCCAAACCTTTGGTTTTTCAGTGTGGTGAATTCGAGCAATCGCTGCGGCACAGGTATACACCCTTTTGACTTTAAGTTTTTGACTGACATCTAGCACACAACCTGCCAGGTCATAGCCCTTGAAACTGGGCTGCTCATCACTGATAAATAAGAGTAGGTCTCTGTCCGATTTGGGATTCTGCCAATAATAGAATTTACTTTCTGGAAATTGAGGGGCTTCTATTATGTTGCTTTTGACCATAATGCCAATAGGGTCAAAGAAATCGAATGGCTCGATTTCCCCAATCTCCTCAGCCTTCAGCTTGTCTTTGATATACCTGGCAATTATCAGCGCCACATTTCCAATCCCAGGCCAGACAGCGAGCAGGTCACAGGCCTTGCGATGTGGTTCTTTGTATAGTTTAACTGCACTTTTCATCAAGCTCATCCTGTCTTAGAGGTTACTGATAAACTAGGGCAGTAGAGGCAGGGAGTCCAGAGAAAACCTTCGACCCATCTGGCATCTTTCCCTATAGCTTCAATTTGTTTCAAAAGCTGATAAACATTACCGGCGACCATAGTATCCTTCACTCTGCCTGTTATTTCTCCATTCTCTATCTTATAACCAAGTAAAACATTGCCACTAAAATCCCCGTTTAATATGTTTCCCTGCTCGGCACCTATCAGCGTATCTATTATTAAACCCTCTCTTACGTCTTTTACCATGTTCCCAAAAGGAGTATCACCCTTGTCTATGATTAATGAGCTTGGAGAGGGCGCCGGCACGCCACCGTGACGGTCTCCATTACCAGTGCTTTGTGTTTTAGCCAGAGCTGCTGTCTGCAGGTCATAAATGAAATGTGATACAACTCCACTGTCAATAAGCGAAGTTCGTTGGCCTGGCACACCTTCGTCGTCGCAGGGATAACTGGCTACCTGATAGGGCAGAGTAGCATCATCCCACAACGAAAAGTTTTTATCAAAAACTTGAAGCCCCAGCTTGTCCTTCAAGGGCGAAGCACCGTCGAATACTATTTTACCATTGAAAGCCGAAATCAATGGGGAGGTTAGTGCGCTGGCTACGCCACGCGGTGTGAAAATCGCGGGCATCAGCTTGGTTGACAGACTGGCGTTTCTCTTGGCCAGGTCTAACTGCATTATTACCTCTTCAGCTATCGGCTTGAAATCAACGATGGGGTGGCATGAGCTCAGGCTATCGCCAACGAAGAGCATGTCCTCATTTTTGATAAGGACACCTTCCAGGCTCACGTTGAAGAAGCTTTTACTGTAACTGGCATTGCCACCTTCGGAATTAATGATATTAACCGAGATGGTTCCCTTGGTGACAATCGCTTCGCATACAATAGAAGGTGTGTGCCGTGTTACGGCAGCAATGAGTTGTTCTCCGAGCTGGACCATACTCTCTATATTTACCTTTTCTATCTGTGAATCAAAGACAGCTACCCTGGGATAAACGTTCGGGCCAAAAAAGTTGAATTTGGCTGGCGTACCAAATTGACATGTCTCCTCTGCCATTTCGACTAACTTTTTTGGTTCGATAAAACCAGTAGCCTGAGCGAAGCCGACTTTGCCGCTTTTAATAAGTCTTAAAGCATTAGTTGTGCTTTCCTTGGCTTGAATTTCTTTAAGCCGGTTAGCTACAAAATTGACCGGGGTTATTCTAGAGGAGACTTGAAATACTTCAGCGTGTTCTGCTATTTTCTTGGCCTGCGATAGAATCTCTTCCACTTAGCTGCCTCCGACCAGACAACGGCGAATTCTTATATGTGGACTGCCATTTGAAACAGGCAGGGGCATCTGTCCGCGTTTACCACAACCACCACCCTGATTCATCTCCAAATCATTGCCGATGGCATCTATATTGCCCAGAGTGACGAAGACGTTGCCGCTGAGTACTACAGGGCGAAGCAATTCTGCTATCTTGCCGTTGCGAATCATATAAGCTTCCGCAGCAGAGAAAGTGAACATCTCCAGACTGGTTGTCCCTCCGTACCAGTCCTTGGCATATATTCCTTCTTTGATGCCGCTGATAATATCTTCAAAAGATAGGATTCCCGGTTCAATGTAGGTGTTAGTCATCCTGACTATCGGCGGGAAAGAATAGCTAATTGCCCGGGCATTTCCCGTAGTTTTTTCTCGCATCTTAGCAGCCGTCTCTCGAGAATGTAGTCTACTCTCGAGTACACCTTCCCGAATAAGGTAAGTTTTGGTTGCAGGCACTCCCTCATCGTCATATTTATAGCTGCCTCGCAGCCCGGGAACAGCGGCGCCATCGACAATATTAAGATGTTTATCGCCGAATCTTCTGCCCAGGACCATAATCTCTTGCAGTCGTTTGTTTTCGTAAACGTGGTCTGCCTCAGATAAATGCCCGAAGGCTTCGTGAGCGAATACACCGGCCAGGATTGGGTCCAAGACAACTGTATATTCGCCTCCTTTGGCCCGAGGAGCAGAGAGCAGCTTTACTGCCCGCTGTGCTATTTGTTTTACCTGCTGCTGCAAACCTTCTATAGCCGAAAAATCACCCTGGCTACCTAGACTCAACCCAATCTGCTGGACCTCCCCGTTTTCTGCAGCTATAGCTGTTAGACGCATATTGATATCTGCTCTCGTTTGCTCTATATAAGTGCCTTCGGAGTTGGCAAAAGTTATCTTCTTCTGACTGTCCTGGCACCCGATGCTGGATGTTCGGATCTTAGGTGTGCTCAGAATAAGGTCATTATATTCATCAAGCAGTCGTTTCTTCGATGCCAGTGAGATGCTCAATGGAACCTTTTCTCCGGTCGTTACCACATCGATTATCGGTTCTGTTGGGCTAAGGCGAAAATCTTCTTTGCCGATAAGCCTGGCCACTTTTATAGCTAGCTCCACATTGTCTTGAAGATTCTGGATGTTATTGAAGCTGACGAAGCCCCAGCCGCCTTTGACCAGAGCCCGCACATTGCCGCCAAGGCTGGATATTCTACCTACCTCCTCCAATCTTTTACCGTGGTAGACAAGGCGGGTTGCCTTGTTTTCCTCAACCCGAATCTCGATATAATCGGCGCCAGGTGCCTTCAAAGCATTGATAAGCTCATCCCGCATTTATGTTTTCCCGGTTCTGTGTATTTTAGCTTGTGATTGGGCTTAAAGGCAAGGAAATTGCATTCATAGACTTTTTCACAGATGCGTTATATACTTGGTTGCGGAGGTTTTATTATGCAGTCCAGCTTAATCGGCAAGGTCGAGAAAGCCAGACGCTATGCCGAAGAACCTGACCGCGTGACACTGTCAGAGTTCGCTGCAGAATTCCGCGGTGACCACAATAATTATACCGTTAGTTACAAAGGCAAGAAGTGGTATTGCACCTGTCAATTCTTTTCCCAACGAGGTACCTGTAGTCATACAATGGCACTACAACGGCTTTTCGCCGGAGTATTAGCTAAAGAGGCGGTTACTCCTTCTACTTAATATCATTGGCTGCCATGGGTGCTCTTGCCTTCGTAATGTAATCAATTGCCTCGGCCACAACGAAGAGCGACCCTGTAATCAGAATTAGGTCCGTCTTTTTGGCTGAAGATAGAGCCTTCGATAAAGCCTCCATGACATTTCCCACTGTCATCGCTTTGACACCCGGCCTATTAAACTTTTCGGCTAGTAATGAGATGGAAGCCGCTCTCGGATGAGAAGAACTGGTAATGATGATATGGTTGCTAAGAGATTCGAGTTCTTGTACCATTCCGGAGATATCTTTATCACACGAAGTTCCAAAAATAACAAAACACCTTTTATAGTCAAAATATTCTTTAACAGCTTCTACCAATTTACTCATTGAATAGGCATTGTGAGCTCCGTCGACGACTACCGTCGGCTCGCGGTTTAATATCTGAAGCCTGCCTGGCCAGCTTACCTGGCTTAACCCTTGAGCTATGTTCTGGGATGAAATACTGGTTTCAAGGGATACCAGCGCTTCTGTGGCGGCCACTGCCGTGGCTGCATTCTCCAGTTGGTGGTCGCCGAGAAGCGGAATAGTGAGGTCGTAGTGTCCGCTTTTGGTGAAAACTGTCAAGGTCTGCCCATGTAGGTCCCCGCTTGTCTTATGCCAGGTAACATCCTGGCCGAGTTGAATTAAGTCTGCTCGCTGTTGATGGCAAACTTGCTTAATTACTTGGGCTGCCTCGTCGACTTGTGGCGCATTGACTACAATACATCCCGGCTTGATTATGCCCGCCTTTTCAGCGGCTATCTTAGCGACACTGTCGCCCAAAATCTCGGTATGGTCAAGGCTAAGTGAGGTAATGATGCAGATATCAGGTTTGACCACGTTAGTGGCATCCAGTCTGCCTCCTAATCCAACCTCCAATACCTGAAAATCCACGCGATTCTTTTTGAAATAGGCGAAAACAACGGCTGTCAATATCTCAAAAGTAGTCAGCTCACCGAAAGCAGCCTGTTTGTTTGCCGATTCAACGATTGGTTTTAGCTCCGTTACTAGAGCAGCGAAATCAGCCTCGGAAATCATAGCGCCGTCAATCCTTATTCGCTCTCTCAGGGTATGGAGATGTGGCGAGGTAAATAGCCCTGTCCTGTAGCCAGCAGCAATAAGTGTTTGGGAAATCATGGCCGCTGTACTCCCTTTACCTTTGGTGCCAGCTATGTGAACTGTTCTTGTCCCTAGATGCGGACTCCCCAATGATTGCAGAAGCTTTTCCATTCGCCTCAGGTCATAATTAGCCGATGTGTAGGCGATGCCGGGCATTTTCTCGTAGTCGGTGAAACTTAGAATGTAGTCTTCAGCCTGTTTGTAATCCATTTAAATATTCACCATATCGATAATTTCTAGTAGGAGAATTTAGACGTTATTTTCTACGGAGTCTGATTAAGAGATTGGGCTGACTATTTTAGTCGGGAAGCAACTACAAGTCATATAGCTACATAAAACGTTCAAACCGGTCTCTCGTAGCCTTGCATATGGGGCATACTTCGGGTGGATTATCTCTGGCACATAGATAGCCGCAGACTTTGCACCGCCATACTGGGAGAGGTAGGGACATAACGGTACCCGGCGCCGGTTTTGGTTTTGATAGTTTTCTTTCTGCAACGGGTGGCCGCCGCTCGGGTATGGTGCCAATCTGTTTTTTACCTTTTACCACAGCATCAGAAACATAGAGACCGCAATAACATGTGTCGTAGTCACCGAGGTCTGGGTCTCGGTAATCGCAAGGACAGATAATATCAAGGTCATCCTCTCTTTTTCCGGACGATAGCCTGCAGGGGCAAGCAGGGTACCCGTACCTCTTTTGATTTATGAGCAATCCCTTAACCAGTTCTTTGGTGAATGCAACCTCCGGATTGAGATGGTAGCCGCCAGCCTCAGCTTCGGCTTTTAACCTCTCATACAATTTATCAATTTCGCCTGGGATTACTGTTATTTCTCCAGTCACAATTTCAACGCCTTCCTAATTTTGTCTTCCTCAAAACCAACTATGCATAGACTATCATTTATTACGAGCGTGGGGAACGAACTGCGTGGGTTCCATTTCTTTATCACGTTTATAGCCTCATCCTTCTCACCAGCTGTCAGTAGGTCGATATCGGCGTAATCGTATTCTATACCCATGTCGTCCAGCAATTTCTTTGTCTTTTTGCACCAGGGGCAGGTACTTAAGGCATACAAAACCAGATGTCCTGCGTTTTTGCCGGGTACATGTGTTAGAGCCATTTTCTTATCTCCTTACTAGCCAGTTTAATTTTGTTGTCCGTGCAATATGCTTTGCTGTAAATGACGTCAGGGAAGGTCTACGATTTTTCCACCGGCCGAGTACTGTCTTCAATCTCACTGTGTATCTTAGAATCATACCCGACTTGTGATACCCTGTCAAAATGTAAGATTCTATGATATGGTAAGAAGGTGGATGGCCTCCGCAGTTTGTTGTTTTGTTATTAAGAAGCGGAGACTGTGTATATCCTGTATCATAGGCACTATTACCATATGGCTTGGAAGCTTTGTCTTCTTAGGCTATAATTCGGGGCACGCATGAAATTTATTGACAAGTTGCTGTCAGCCGGCCGGCGAAACAAGAGCTTGCTTTGTATTGGGCTGGACCCTGACGTGACGCTCATGCCGAAAGTGGATCTTTTAGAGTTTAATAAGGCCATCGTCGATGCCACGGCTGACCTAGCTTGTGCTTATAAGCCAAATCTGGCCTTTTACGAAGCTCTGGGTATCGATGGGCTTAAAGTTTTGCAGAAGACCATCGAGCATATACCCGATCATATCCCGGTAATAGGCGATGGCAAGCGAGGCGATATCGGCAACACGGCTAAAGCCTATGCCAAAGCCCTTTTTGAGACCTTTGGCTTTGATGCCGCTACAGTTAGCCCTTACCTGGGTTATGACTCGGTTGAACCGTTCCTCGGATATGGAGATAAAGGTATTTTTATCCTGTGCCGGACCTCTAACACCGGCGCGGCAGATTTCCAGAGCCTGGTCGATGCCCAGGGCAGGCCGCTGTATGAGGCAGTGGCTCGTAAAGCCAAGAATTGGGATACACGTGGAAATATTGGCTTGGTAGTCGGGGCTACCTATCCCGATGAGTTAAAAGCTATTCGACAACTGTGTCCGGAGATGCCTCTTATTATCCCGGGTATTGGAGCTCAGGGTGGTGACCTAGCCTCGGCGGTTAAAAATGGAATCGACGCTAGGGGAGAAAAAGCGATTATCGCCGTCTCTCGGCAAATTCTTTATGCTTCAAAAGGTAAAGACTTTGCTCAAGCCGCTCGGCATAATGCACAAGGGCTACGTGATGATATCAATAAGTTAATTGGCCAGGTTATCCGCTGAGGGATATGGAAATAGAGGTCAACGATATAGTTCGCTTACGCAAGAAGCATCCTTGTGGAGGTGATGAATGGCAGGTGGTGAAGTTGGGGATTGACGTACGGATAAAGTGCCTCAAATGCCAGAAGCTGGTTCTTCTGGAGCGGGGAGTTCTCGAACGTCGAATGAAGACCCTGGTCTCGAAAAGCCAGACGGCAAATAAAGCTGACAAGGGGTAGTGGGGCAGTTTCAGGCAGAAAAAATCTTATCATAGATGTTATTTTATGTTAGGATAAATCTCATAATGCAAGAGTGCTTTATGCAATGGTACTTTAGTACTGGGTATTGATACTTTAAACGTTTGATTGACTATCGAACAATGAGGAGGCTATCTAAATGTTGTTTTTTTTTGCAGGTTATTGTGATAGAATCAACCTATCAGGTAGTTTTGTGCTGGAGGGATAATTTACCGATTGGACGAGGGGCCCTATCAGCAATTAGATTGTCTCGAATTTAAAGAAGGAGAATATAATGCCAGAAGTTTCAGATGTAGACCGGGATTACAACTTGTGGGCTTTGCTGCATCAGGTGAGCGACATAATATTCAATTCCAGGGAAGAGGAACTGCGTCAATATAGCCTTCCAGCAACACAGGCTGAGGTCTTGTTTGTTATCAAAGCTATCGGAGATAAGGCGACACCGGCTCAGATATCGCGAATGATATTCCGGCGACCTCATTCAGTTTCCGGAATCTTAGACAGAATGGCAAAGGCTGGACTGGTAAAGAGAACCAAAGACTTACACAGAAAGAATTGGGTAAGAGTCACTTTGACCGAGAAGGGCCAGCAGGCTTATAAACAGGCGCTGAAAAGGAAGTCTGTTCAAAAGATATTATCTTCACTTTCTGAGGCCGAGCGCCAAAAACTGAGGTCACTCCTGGAAACATTGCGGAATAAGGGGCTTAAAGAGCTTGGAATGGATGCCAAGAAAGTGCCATTGCCAAAGTTTGTGTAAAAGACGAAACATTCAGGTCCCGGTAGTGTGAGAATTCAGCCTCGAACTAATTTTCGTAATTAAGGTTCTTCTTGTCGGCTTTTTGCCTCTAATCTATAATCACCTTGGACGTGAATCGCTGTATTTTACATATCGACCTCGATGCTTTCTTTGTCTCTGTGGAACAAGCGCTGGCCCCAGAATTAGTTGGTAAGCCGGTTGTTGTCGGTGGGAGACCTGACCGCCGCGGCGTGGTAGCCTCAGCTTCCTACGAAGCCCGTGTTTTTGGCATTCGAGCTGGCATGCCTCTGACCCAGGCTTATCGCCTCTGTCCTCAAGCTATTTTCCTTCAAGGTAGCTTTCCCGCCTATCGCGACGCATCAGAAAGATTTATGACGATTCTGGCTAATTTTTCACCCTGCTTGGAACCAGCTGGGCTGGATGAGGCTTATCTTGATGTCACTGGCTGTGAACTTTTTGGTACCCCATATCAGCTAGCATCGCGCATAAAAGAGCGGGTCAAGAAGGAGCTTAAGCTGATTGCTTCGGTGGGTATGGCCAGTTGTAAGGTGGTGGCTAAGATTGCTTCTGACTTAGGTAAGCCAGATGGTCTAGTTGAAGTAGCTGCGGGACAAGAAAAGGACTTCTTAGCACCGTTACCTGTGGCCAACTTACCCGGCGTTGGTAAAAAAACAGAGCAATCTTTAAAGGCGATGGGAATAAAAACTATTGGCCAGTTAGCAGTTTTGCCAATTGAAGTTATCAAGAATCGTTTTGGTAGTTTCGGATTGATGATTCATCATTATGCCAATGGCATGGACAGCCGAGAGGTAGAAGCACCCGGCGAGGCCAAATCTATCAGCCGAGAAACCACTTTTGCTGAAGATACCTCAGATAAGGTTTTTGTTCAAGCTATGCTGCGTTATCTGTGTGAGCGAGTCGGCGCTGAGTTGCGTCAAGAGACCAAGCACGCTAGAACCATAACCTTAAAATTGAGGTATTCCGATTTTGAAACTATTACACGCCGCTTCAGTTCCAAAGAAGCAATAGATGCCGATGAATTAATTTTCGCCGGAGCGGTCAAGTTGCTTGAACAAGCTCTGGCTGAAAAGCGGAAACTGGTGCGACTTATTGGCATTGGAGTATCAAATTTAGTCAGTTATGGCAAACAGCTTAATCTACTTGATTCCAGGCCACAGCGACTGGCTCATCTGGATAAGGCTATCGACCGTATCCGCAATAAATATGGCTTTACGGCAATTCAAACTGGACGTACCCTGTTACTTAAAGATATATTCGATAGGCGTGAAGGTGATTACGTACTCGAAACGCCATCGCTTTCCCGCTAAGCTTGTCTTTAGCAGGAGTCAAAGATATAATTAAGCCCGACTTTTCCATAATGAAATTTAGAGAAGAAGGAGAGTAGTAATGCCTCCATATACTTATTTCCGTAAGCAATTTATGCCGCTTGCTGAAGCTAAAGTCGGAATTCTAACCCATGCTCTGCATTATGGTACCGCTTGTTTCGAGGGCATTCGCGGCAACTGGAATGATGAGCAAAAGCAAATGTTTTTATTCCGTGTTAAAGACCACTATGAGCGCATACACAAAGGCTGTCGCATTTTGAAGATAAATCCTCATTATTCAGTTGATGAAATGATACAATTGACAGTTAAACTGGTGGAAAAGAGCGGCTATCATGAGGATGTTTATATCCGCCCCTTGGCCTACAAAAGCTCCGAAGCTATCGGTGTTAAATTACATGATTTAGAAGACGATTTTCTTATTATAGTAGCTACTTTGCCTGCCTATTTAGATGCTGACAAAGGGGTTCGATGCTGTACCTCTTCCTGGAGGCGCGTTGATGATACGATGATTCCAGCGAGAGGTAAGATTACTGGCATCTATGTTAACAGCGCCCTGGCGAAGACCGAAGCCAATGAACTAGGTTTCGACGAGGCTATATTATTGAACCAAGACGGCCATGTCTCTGAAGGCAGCGGTGAGAATATCTTCCTCGTCCTGGAGGGCAAGCTGATAACGCCACCAAGCTCCGATAATATCCTGATGGGTATTACTCGAGATACGGTTATGTACCTGGCCCGAAATGAGCTTGGCATAGAGGTTGTGGAAAGGTCTGTCGACCGTAGCGAGCTCTATGTTGCTGATGAGGCGTTTTTTACTGGTACTGCCGCCCACGTAAGTCCTATCCTGGAAGTTGACAATCGCCGCGTAGGCAACGGTGAAATAGGAAAAATAACCAAAGAACTTCAGCGCCTATATTTTGAAGTAATAAAGGGCAAAAACCCCAAGTATCTTCATTGGTGCACACCGGCATATTCAAAATTGGTGCAGACCAGGCGGAGCCAACCTCAACGTTTGGCCAAATAGTGCCAATAATCTTATTGCCGGCGCTGGTTATCTGCTGATTTTGGTCCCAGGTTAATATCGTTGCAGATTTGAGAGGTTGAGGGGCTAGCGGGGCTCTATTCGCAGAGTTTTAAGCAAGTATAGAAGCCGGCAGCTTTCTTCTAAAGTTGTGGTATAGTGGTAAGCTTCTTCAAGCAGTTGAGCGGCAGCGAAGCTACCGTGTCCATGTACCAAGACGATTTTATGGGTTAGAAGCGCTTTGGCTATTTCTTCAGCAAGCTCTCCGGGCTTTACAGTTTTTTCCCAACCCAGAACTGGCACTTTTGGCAATATCAGGCTGCCTTCTACATCACAGGGGATAATTTCCTGTTCGGAAAAAGATAGGGCAACTGCGTAAGCGGGGTGGGCATGGACTACCGCCGAAGCCGGAGTGCGCTTATATATGGCACGATGGACTGACAGTTCTGTTGAGGCTAAGGGCGTGAAGCGGTCATTTTTATTTATACCGGTTTCCACGAGGTCATGTTCTTCAAGGCAGTTCAGCATGCTGCCTCGGTGAGTGATGCACAGGCGTTCTCCCAGCCTGATACTAAGATTGCCACTGTGAGAGGACACCAGACCCCGAGCACAGAGGTCACGCCCAACAGATTGAAACTGAGAAATCAGCATTTATTTTTCTTTTACACTACTTTACTTTGGTGCCGAAAGTCAAACCGAAGATTCACATCAGACTAGCTGACGAATCACGGTGATTACCTTGCCTTGAACTTCCACATTATCCGTGGTGGAATAGATGGGTTGCATCTGAGTATTAGCCGGTTCGAGTCGGATACGGTTGGTCTCTCTGAACAGTCTTTTAAGGGTAACTTCCTTTTCTGCCTTGAGCCAGGCAGCTACCATGTCGCCATTTTCAGCATTGGTTACATACTCCATTAAAACAATATCGCCGTCCTTTATCAGGGCGTCAATCATTGAGTTCCCTCTCACCCTAAGTGCGTAGACTCTCTGTTTGCCCCGAGTCAAATCTTCAGTTATCACTAGTTCTTCCGGGGCAACAGTTTCCCAGGTGTCGGAATGAGGAACTGGGATTGGCTCACCGGCGGCTATTTCGCCTATTACAGGTATAGTAACAGTATGGCGGTTGCTCGGCTGATTGGCCACAAGTTCTATACCGCGTGAAATATCAGCATGGCGGCGTATGTATCCTGCTGTTTCTAACCTCGCCAGGTTATAGGCAACTACCGAGGTGGAGCTTATCTTGCAGCCACTAACGATATCTCTGACCGTGGGCGGATAGCCTCTGGCATCGATAAATTTCCGGATGAACTGGAGTATACGTCCCTGTTTTGGTGACAGCGCTTTACGAGTCATGATAAATAGTGGCGCAATTAATAAAAATTGTTTTTCAGGCCTTGTCAGTCTTGCGTTGAGCAGTGCCGGAAAGCTTGGCTTGATTAAACTTTTTCATCAGGCGTGACTTCCGTCTAGCGGCCGTATTACGATGAATGGCCCCTTTCTTGGCATCTCTATCGAGGGCACTTATCGTATCCATAACTGCCTGTTGCGCTTCAGGCTGGTTGGCAGCAATAAGCTTCTCCGCCCGGGTCAAATGAGTCTTAGTAGCACTTTTACGAGACCTATTTCGAAGTCGCTTTCTTTCTGCTACTCGTGCTGCTTTTTCCGCCGATATACTTTTGGGCAATCCTGTCTCCTTTCTAAGAACTGAGGCTGGCTTTGGCTTGACTGATTCTTGTGGCGCTTATGATACCACGCACACCCTGTATTTTGGAAAGTAGTTGTGTTAATTGAGCCATGTTTGCGATTTCCAGAGTAGCAAATGTAGACGTGATTTCATTGTGGTATGTCGTGTTCATACTGGATATATTTACTTTCGCTTCAGCAATAACAGTCGTGATATCCCGGAGCAACCCTACTCTGTCCGAGGCATCGATTTGAACATCGACGGGGTAAACCTCTTGTATCTCTCCCCAGTTCACCTCGATGAGTCGCTTTTTATCCTCTACATTGATGACATTGATGCAGTCTTTACGGTGCACCGTAATCCCATGGCTTCGAGTAATATAACCTATGATGTGGTCTCCAGGCAAGGGGTTGCAACACGGGGCTAATTGAGTGAGTAAGTCACCCACGCCTAGAACCTGAATACCGGCAGTAGTTACCTTCTCGGTGCGTACGGTTTTGCTTACAGTCGGGATTTGTTCCGGTTCAATAGCCAGCTTAAGCGCCAACTGATGTGGAGTGATGCCACCATAGCCAATAGCTGCCAGAAAATCATCGGAGCTGTCATAATTGAACAGGTGCGCTGTTTCCTCGATATTGTTTATGGTTATGTCTAATCGCTTGAGCTCTCTTTCCAGAATCTGTTTGCCGCGTTCGATGTTCTGCGTCCGGTCCTGTTTCTTAAACCATTGTCGAATTTTTTCTCGGGCGTGGGAAGTCTTGACAAATCCCAAATCAGGGTTGAGCCAGTCAAGGCTGGGGCCCTTGTCGGCCTTAGTAGTCATAATTTCTATGATTTCGCTATTCTTAAGTTCGTAGTTTAAGGGCACGAGCCTGCCGTTCACCTTGGCGCCTATACAGCGATGTCCTAACTCGGTATGGATACGATAGGCGAAATCGAGGGGTGTGGCGCCCTTGGGCAGCGCTTTTATTCCGCCTTTGGGGGTATAAACAAAGACCTGGTCGATGAAGACCTCAGTTTTTAGCGATTCGAGGAATTCCTCGCTGCCAAGCTCGCCCTGCCACTCAATTAACTGGCGTAACCAGGCTATCTTGTCTTCAAATTGTGTATCCTGGCTGGCACCTTCCTTATAGCACCAGTGGCCGACTACTCCCAGATCGGCGGTTCGGTGCATATCATAGGTGCGAATTTGTATTTCCAGTGGAGTTGTGCCCTGACATAGCACCGTGGTGTGCAGTGACTGATAACCGTTGTCTTTAGGATTGGCGATGAAGTCGTTAAACTCCTCGGGAAGAGGATGCCACAGGTTGTGGATGGTGCCTAGCGCTTTATAGCAATCCGGGATTGTATCTACCAGCACCCGGAAAGCGAACAGGTCATGAATGTCGTTGAAATCCCTGCCTTGAGTCGCATATCGGTTCAGTTTATTGTAAATGCTGTAGATGTGCTTTGGCCTGCCTATGATTTCTGCCTTTATCTTAGCTTTGTCCAATTCTTGCTTTAGTATCTGGGTAATTTCAGTTATAAAAGCCTCTCGTTGCGTTCGGCGAGTGGCTATCAAGCGAGCCACTTTATGATATTGGCGCGGCTCCAGGTAGCGGAAAGCTAAATCCTCCAGTTGCCACTTTATTTGCCAAATGCCCAGCCGGTGGGCAAGAGGCGCATATATTTCCAGTGTCTCTTGGGCAATACTGCGTCGTTTCTCTGGTGACAGGGCTCCTAAAGTGTGCATGTTGTGCAGCCTGTCGGCCAGTTTAATAAACACTACCCTCAAGTCCTCAGCCGTAGCTATTAGCATCTTTCGCAGGTTCTGAGCTTGAGATTCCCGTTTTCTGGCTTCACCGCGACGCAAGGATAACTTGCCCAGTTTGGTGGTGCCATCAACAAGCTTGCTTACCTCGGGCCCGAATTTAGCCTCGATTTCGGCCAAGGGCACTTTGCAATCTTCAGGTACATCGTGGAGTAAGGCTGCGGCTAAAGTGGAGGCATCAAGCCGCAGTCCAGCTAGCATCGTAGCTGTCTGTACTGGGTGGTCTAGATATGGGTCGCCGGACTTCCGTACCTGCCCTTTGTGAGCATTTAAGGCGAATTCATACGCTGCCTCAACCAAAGCTACTTTAGCCGGAGGCAGGTATTCTTTAGCTTTTTCTAGGAGAGCGACAGCATCCATCTCAATCCCACTACGATAGTATGATAATGCAAACAAAGCGGCAGATGCAAATTCAGACTTACTCGGCAATTTTTGTCTCAATCACTAATATTCACAGAAACCTCATGCAGTCTTCATAAAATGTTCACATCCGCCTGCTATTGTTTGTAACTGCAAGGGCAACTATGACGGCTGTGGCGCCTGGCTTTTTGAGGACCAGCCCACTATTTCATGGATGACGCTTTGGAACCCCGAAGGCTTGACAATGCTTTCCGTTGTATTGTAAACTTTGTTGATCATTTTAATCAACAAAGTGAGGTAGAGCGATGAAACTTTCTACCAGAGGACGGTATGGAACCAGAGCGCTCTTAGATTTGGCCCTTCACGGGGGGAAAGAGCCTGTTCCATTAAAAGATATTGCCCAGCGGCAACAGATTTCGCTTCTGTATTTGGAGCATTTGATTACCCCTCTCGTAGCAGCGGGGATGATAAGAAGCACAAGAGGTGCTCGTGGTGGCGTCTGTTTGGCCAGGTCACCTGAGGAGATAAAACTTAGCGAAGTGATCGGGCTGCTTGAAGGCTCAATTGCTCCGGTCGACTGCGTTAATGACCCCGAGACCTGTTCGCGTTCTGAACTTTGTGCGACGCGTGACGTCTGGATTGAACTGAAGAAGGCAATGGATGGTGTTTTGGAGTCTAAAACCTTGCATGACCTGGTACAGATGCAAAAGAAGAAAAAAACAGCAGATATGGTAATGTATGACATTTGAAAGAAAATCGGGAGATGAGTTAATGGCAAATATAGCTAAAGACGTTACGGAGCTTATCGGTAACACCCCTCTGGTTAGATTAAATCGGATGACCGGAGGTGCCAAGGCCGAAGTTGTAGCCAAGCTCGAGTCATTTAACCCTTGCAGCAGCGTTAAGGACCGAATCGCCGTGTCCATGATTAGGGCTGCTGAAGAGCAGGGTTTGATAAACAAGGATACGGTAATTATCGAGCCTACCAGCGGCAACACTGGTATTGCTCTGGCCTTTGTCTGTGCCTCGCGTGGCTACCGGTTGATACTCACTATGCCGGAAACGATGTCGGTTGAACGGAGGCATATTCTCTCTATATTTGGTGCCGAACTAGTGCTGACGCCCGGGGCAGAAGGCATGTCTGGAGCGATACGGAAGGCAGAACAGCTAGTAGCTGAAAACAGTAATTACTTCATGCCGCAGCAATTCAAAAATCCGGCTAATCCCAAAATTCACCGTGAGACTACAGCCGAGGAGATTTGGAGAGATACGGATGGCAAGATAGACATTCTAGTTGCCGGTATTGGTACGGGTGGCACTATCACAGGTGTGGCCGAGGTTATAAAGAAGAGGAAACCTAAATTTAAGGTTGTAGCTGTAGAGCCCGCTGATTCGCCTGTTCTTTCCGGCGGCAAACCCGGTTCGCATAAAATCCAGGGCATCGGTGCCGGTTTTGTTCCGGAAGTATTAAAACTGGAATTGGTCGACGAAATCATTAAGGTGACCAATGACGATGCCGGTGTGACGGCCAGAAGGTTGGCCAAAGAAGAAGGAATATTGGCCGGCATATCTTCTGGTGCTGCAACCTGGGCGGCTCTGGAGGTTGCAAAAAGGCCGGAGAATAAAGGTAAGCTCGTGGTGGTCATTTTACCGGATACCGGTGAGCGTTATATATCCACCCGGCTTTTTCAGGGATTATAACACCTTTTATCAGACATTTTGAAAGTGTAGAGGACGATTATCTTGTTCGAGACGCTGAAAGAGGATATTCGAACGGTATTTGAGAAAGACCCGGCAGCGCGAAGTGTGCCCGAGGTTATGTTATGCTATCCGGGGCTTCATGCTGTATGGTTTCATCGCCTGGCTCACTTTCTCTGGCGGCACAAGCTGCGGTTTCCAGCACGTTTGCTGTCACATATTAGCCGCTTTTTAACCGGGATAGAAATCCATCCTGGAGCCAAAATAGGCAGGCGCTTTTTTATAGACCATGGTGCAGGGGTGGTGATTGGGGAGACAGCTGAGATAGGTAATGACGTATTGATGTATCAAGGGGCAGTATTAGGCGGTACGAGTTTGCACAGAGAAAAGCGCCATCCCACTGTCGGCAATAAAGTGGTGTTAGGTACCGGGGCTGTAGCCCTGGGCGATATTACCATAGGTGATGGCGCCAGGATTGGCTCGGGTTCAGTAGTAGTGAGACCGGTACCACCGGGAGCCGCAGTGGTTGGAATCCCGGGAAGGGTGGTCGAGGACGGCCATGGTCCACTCACAATTCTGGAGCACGGCAAATTGCCCGACCCGGTGGCCGAAGCCATAGGTCTTGTCTTAAAAAAGCAAGAGCTATTTGAGCAACGTTTGAGAAAATTGGAAAATACTAGTGGGATAGACACTGTTGAAGACGATTTGGAGCAGATAAAGATGAGAGTTATGAGCAATTTCAATGACGGAGGTGGAATATGAAGTTTGAAACGTTGGTCATTCATGCTGGAGAAAGGCCGGACAAAACATTCGGCGCTTTGTCGGTGCCCATATATCAAACATCGACCTTTGCCTTTGAGGATGTGGGCAAAACGAGAGGCTATGATTATTCCCGAACAGCCAATCCGACGAGGAAAGTTCTGGAGGATACCCTGGCACAACTAGAAGGTGGGAAATCGGGATTTGCTTTTGCCACCGGGATGGCGGCTGAGACG
>Ga0315295_10000927_pt1 | contig 25058 bp, 19 predicted proteins | sample YL17G14_0_MG_FD_204453 | JGI IMG/M metagenome (GOLD analysis project Ga0315295, IMG submission 204453) | Sediment microbial communities from Yellowstone Lake, YNP, Wyoming, USA - YL17G14_0 | ecosystem: Environmental > Aquatic > Freshwater > Lake > Sediment | place: USA: Wyoming | collected... | reverse complement strand
CATCATGAAGTGGGTGGCCAACTGGACCCGCACGAGGTGGCTGCCGGAGTTGCCGCGCACGCGAATGCGGAACTCCTTGGGCACCCCCAGGAGCGAGAAGTCGCGCGGCACGATGCCGATGGACTTCGCGCCCTTGGTGAAATCCACCCGCCAGGTGCGGCCGTCGAGTTTCGTCGAGCCGGCGTCGCCGCCGTGGACGTTCAGGCGCCAGCCTTCGTCGGGCGCAAACCGCGCGGCCGCGTATTCAGAAGTGATCATGCCTGCTCCTTCGTCCGGCTTGCCCTCGATGATCCGCACGTCGTCGATAAGCACCGCCCCCTGGGTCTGGCCGGTGTTCTCGACGAGTAGCGCGATGAGTTTCGGCGGCCCGTGAGGCACGCCGTCGTTGGCGCCGCCCCAATGGCCGGTCCAGCCGGCCATCGGGATGAAGACGTCGGCCCACTTGTCGTCGGGGGCGAGAAAACCCTTCTGAACCGTCTGCCCGGTGCCGTCGGTGTAGCGGAAGGTCAGGCGATTGCCTGGCGGCTTCTTGACCCAGACCCGCACGGCGGCGACGTCGGGCGCCTGGCCCAGGCGCAGGACGGCCGCGACATAGTTGCCTCCGCCGGAGAAATCGAAGGAGAGTTTGCCGCCCCACTCGCCGGCGTGGGCGGCGTCGCGTGCCCGCTCGAACGAGCCTTTGGCGCCGGGGAACTCCTGGCCGTTCGAGAACGCCCACCGGCCGTCCTGCCATGTCGAGTCGAAGTCCTCGACAGGCCTGCCCGCGCCTGTCGCCGGTGCCGCGCGGTAACCCGCGAGCCAAAACGCCAGGGCGGCAACGGCGACTGTGGTGATCCTCATGAACGTTCCTCCGCTGGGGCCGGACATACGTTAGAGAACCTGCGGCGCGGCGTCAAGAGCAGCGCCTCTGGATCGAGCATCGCTGATATGTCATGACCGTTGACCGGCGCGTCATGGGGCCACTATAGTCAGGGATAGGAGATAGGCGGCGGCAGCACAGCGCGCGGCGTGCGCGCCCAACAAGAGCGACCTTCAAGGAGGAGGACCAGAATGGCCATCGAGCAAATCCGCAACTACCTCGGCGCGGACGCCGAGGCGCTGCTTACGTACCAGGCGAAAGGCGTGCCGAAGAGCATGCTGCACCTGCCGGGGCCCGACTTCATCGAGCGCATCGTCGAGAAGACCGACCGGCCGACGCCGGTCCTTGGGCAACTCGCGCGGCTGTACCGCACCGGCCGGCTTGCGGGCACGGGGTACGTCTCCGTCCTGCCGGTGGACCAGGGGATCGAGCACAGCGGGGCGGCGTCGTTCGCGCCGAACCCGGCCTACTTCGACCCCGAGAACATCGTGAGGCTGGCCATCGAGGGCGGCGCCAACGCGGTGGCTTCCACGCTGGGCGTGCTGGGGGCCGTGGCCCGGCGGTACGCCCACAGGATTCCGTTCATCGTCAAACTCAATCACAGCGAACTTCTGACCTATCCGAACTCGTACGACCAGACGATGTTCGCGGCCGTCGACCAGGCGTACTGGATGGGCGCTGCCGCCGTCGGGGCGACCGTCTACTACGGCTCGCCGGAGTCGCGCCGCCAGATATGGGAGGTCAGCCAGGCCTTCAAAGAGGCGCACAAGCGGGGCATGTTCACGGTGCTGTGGTGCTATCTTCGCAGCAACGCCTTCAAGACGCCCGAGGCCGACTATCACCTCGCGGCCGACCTGACGGGCCAGGCGAACCATCTGGGCGTGACCATCGAGGCCGACATCGTGAAGCAGAAGGCCCCCGCCTGCAACGGGGGCTACATGGCCCTCTCGAAGGCCACGAAGTACGGCAAAACCGACAAGCGGGTCTACACGGACCTGGCGCCCGACCATCCGATTGAGTGGACGCGGTGGCAGGTGGTCAACTGCTACATGGGCCGCGCTGGGCTCATCAACTCCGGCGGCGAGGCCGGCAAGGACGACTTCGCCGATGTCGTCCGCACGGCGGTCATCAACAAGCGCGCTGGCGGCATGGGTCTCATCACCGGCCGCAAGGCCTTCCAGCGGCCGATGGAGGAGGGGGTGAAACTGCTCAACACCGTACAGGACGTGTATCTGTGCAAGGAAGTCACGGTGGCGTGATGGCGTAGTCGCTCGAGCCCGCCGCTTCCGTCGCGGGCGCCAGACCGTTAGAGCAGTTCACGAATGCGTGTAGCGGGGTGGCACGGCCACGCGCCGTTGCGTGACCGTGCCTGTCGCCAATCCGACGATGCACGGAGAGCGGCAAAGGCGCCGCGGCCGTGCCACCCCTGAGGGCTACGCTCAATCGTGAAATGCTCTAAAGCGTCTTGACGAGATCGCCCGGCACGAACCACGCCAGGCGCCGGCGAATCTCGCGGAAGCCCGCGCCCTCGTACAGGCGCAGGGCGGGCGTGTTGCTGACATCGACCGCCAGTCCCATCTGCGGCAGGTCCATCTCGGCCGTGTCGCGGATCGCGCGCTCCAGAATCGCCCGCCCGATGCCGCGGTGCCGGGCCGCCGGCACGACGCCGAGGTACACGAGGTCGCCCCGCCCCTGGTTCTCATTCAGAAGTCCGACGCCGAGCGGTTCGCCGCCCGCCATCGCCAGCCGCCAGGTCCGTGCCGAAAACGCGCCCGTGCGCTTGTGGGTCTCGATCGTGTCGCTGACCGGCCGCAGGCCCGACAGTCTCGGGCAGTCCAGACTGTCTGCGTAGGTCGCCGTGATGGTGCCGGCGAACAGCCGATGCCTGAAGAACGAGTAGGGGCGCCACTCCAGGTCCGGCGGGGGCTTCAGGTAACGGTCCTCGGCGCGTATGGGCCGCCGCATGTATGAGAGGACCGCCAGCCTGTCGAACCCCGCCTGCTCGAGGGCACGGGCCAGGGGACTCGCGCCCTGCGGCTCGGTCAAAGCCTGGATGAGCCGGGCGCGGTGCCGCCCGGCGGCAAGCGCGGCCGCAGCGCGAAAGAGGCGCGCGGCCAGCGCATCGTCCCACTCGAGCATCCGCGGCGGCGGAATGACGGCGCAGTGCCCGGCCCCGCCCGAGTAGTGACATGTGCCCACGACGTGGCCGTCGGCAAGCGCCAGGACCCGCGTGCGGACGTGGCTGACCAGCAACGAGTCGGCGTCGTCGGGACCGCCCGCCGTCGGGGGCGCCAGGCGCAGCAACTCGGCGACGTGCTCGGCGTCTCCCCAGCGGGCGGGACGGATCTCGATGGCGGAAGGGTCCTTCATGTCCCGCCTGGGCCGGGGCCGCTACAGGACCTTCTTGAGCAGCGGACGCACGTGCTTATCGACGTCGGCTTCGGTCCGGATGGCCGGCACGCCGGCAAAGAGGAACCAGTCTTCGACGTGCTCCGCCTTCCTGCCCGCGGGCAGGGTCACCAGGGGGCCGAGCGACTCGACCTCGAGCATGTCGGCGTTGGTGAAGAGTTCAGTGTTGCATCCCATGTCGGGGTAGCAGGCGCACGAGCAGAAGTCGAACCGCTTGACGAAGAGGCATCCGTGGACGGCGTAGCCGGCCCAGCCCTCCGGGTTCGAGAGGCCGAGTTTGAAGGGCTTGGCGGCCCGCGGGTTCTGGGCCACCAGGATCACCCGCGTGCCGAAGGTCACGCGCGGGTCGGCCAGGTCGGTGTAGGGCCAAAGGACGAGCGACTGACTCGGAAGGAGGTCCTTCGGATGGCTGCCGCGCGGCGGCAGGCCGATGATCGCGGTGCCGCCGGGCGCCATGACCGACAAGCCCCACAAGGCGAGTTGCACGTTCTTCTTGCCGACGTTCCGGATGCGGTGGACCAGGCGGACGCGGGGCGCCTTGGCATCGAGATAAATGTCGATCTCCTTCTGGATGCCGTTGGGCTTCTCCGGGGCAGGGCGCAGGCGGACGCCGCCCTTGGCCAAGGCGGCGACCGCGACCGGGCCGTTGTCGGGGAAGTACGTGGCCACGGGGTCTTCCGGGGCGAACCAGAGACGGTGGCCGCCGCGGATCTGCCAGGCGCGCTCGCCGGCCTTGCCGAGTTGATCGGTGTAGTTCTTCATGATGTTCTTGCCGCCGGGCACGGCCAGGCGGATGATGCGCGGCCCGACGTCGAGCGTTGCGACCAGTTCAATCTTGCCGTTGGCCAGGCGGACGTTGCGATTCCAGCCCCTGAGTTTCACAATCTCCATGGCGCCCTCGATTCGTTCGTTGTGCAGGTTCACCGACGGTCATGGAGGTCAATGTAACGAATCGGGCGCGAAGCGTCAATCAAATGCGGAGCGTACTGCATGCACCCCATTGCACTTCGAGGGGAATATGGTTACTTTGCAGATACGGAACTCATGGTACAGGTAGCAGGCGCCGCTACGGGCGCCTGATGACGGATGACTGAACCCACAGGAAGTGTGTCAGCGATTCCTCGCCCATCGGCGCCTGAGGTCGAACGGGCGATCCGCTTGAGTTACGCCCAGATGATGCTGGGGGCCGTCTTCGGCGCCAGCACGGGCGGCATGTTCCTCATTGGCTTCGCCATGCGCCTGGGGGCCGACAACGTCCTGCTGGGTCTGCTGGCGACAGCGCCGCAGTTCTTCGTGGTGTTCCAGTTCCTGGCGGCGCTTCTGGTGGAGCGCCAGTGGAGCCGCAAACGCCTCACGGTGGTCTTCGCGTTCGTGACGCCGCTGGCCTGGTTCCTGATTGCCGCCATTCCCTTCTTCGAGGCGTCGCTCAGCATGGCGTCCCGGTTCGCCGTGCTCATCTCGGTCATAATCCTGGTGACGGTGGCGTCGCAGTTTGCGGGGAACGCGCGCGGCAGTTGGGTGGGCGAGTTGATTCCGGCCCAGCGTCGCGGCCGGTTCTTCGGCTACTGCAGCATGTTCGGCGGCATTGTTGGGGCCGTCTTCGCCATCGCCGAGGGCGGGTTCCTGGATTTCGTCGAGGCGCACGGCCTCCTGGCGTTCACGGCCCTGTTTCTCTTCGGAAGCCTGTTCGGGTTGGCGTCGGCCGCCCTGAACATTCCGCAGCCCGACTGCCCGCTGCCCGGTGCGGGCGCCCGGCAACCGTTCCTCCGCCAGGTCCGCGAGACGTTCCGCAACCGGCCTTTCGTCATGCTGGCGATCGTGCATGCCGTGCTGGCGATGGGCGGCATCGCAGGGCCGTTTAACGCCGCTTACCTTCTGCGCGACGTGGGCCTGAGTTTCTTCGGCCTGGGGCTGGTGAACTCGGTCTTCGTGGCGGCCATGCTTCTGGCGTCGCCCTTTTGGGGCCGGCTTGTGGACCGCTTCGGGTGCCGGCCGATCCTGACGGTGGGCCTCTGGGTCATGGCCCCTTGCGGCCTGATCTGGCTGGCGATTCCGCCGGGGGCGACCGCCACGGCCTACTACCTGCTGCCCTGGAGCAACTTCGCGTGCGGCGTGGGGGCGGCGGCCGTGAACGTGGCCATCACCACTATGATGTACAAGGTCTCGCGCCCGGAAGGACGGTCGGTCCAGTTTGCGGCCTACAGCGTTTTCATCAGCGTGGCTTCGGCCCCGATGCCCCTTCTGGGCGGGTGGCTGGTTTCGGCCCTGGAGGGGGCCGGCCACGCGGTGGACTTGCGGCTGACGTTCTACATCTGGATTGTGTTTGTGGCGGCGGCCGCCGGGCTGAGCCGCCTCCTTCGCGAGCCGGATTCCCTGCGGGCCCGGACGCTGGTGTTCAAGTACTTCCCGAGCCGCCTGGCGGCCCTGCTGGGCGTGGCCGTGCCGCCGATTTTCGGCGTCCAGGGCTCGCCGGAGAAGTTCCAGTTGCCTGCGCCCGAGGCCGATGATCCGCCGGAGGCCGACGGCAGATAGCGACAGCCTGCCGCCTGCGCCACGAGGCGGAGGATGGGCGGGGTTCCTGCCAGCGTGCCTGTTTGGCATGCCAACGTCCATTTGCAGGGCGGCATGCCCAGGCCGCCTTTGCCTGGGCATGTTCCCGGATGTCCGGCATGCCACCCGGCTATCCGAAATGGTAACCGTTCACGGATTTGCGGGCAGCAGTGTGGGGGTTGGGCAGTGGGTGAGGTAGGCGAGGAGGGCGTCGCGGAAGAAGCGGAAGGTGCTTCGGCCCTGCTGGGTACACGTGGCGGCGGCGGTCCATGCTCGCTCGCACCAGCGAAGGCCCCGCACGCTCCGCGTGCCCTGCGTGATGCGGCGGTCCAGGACCGGCTGACGAATCGCTCGCTCGGTGGCGTTGTTCGTCGGCTCCACGCCCGGCGTATCGAGGAACCGGAAGTACGCCGGCGCCCCGGGGCGGTCGAACCGGCGGCTGATGTTGAGCGCATCGGCCTCCTGGGGCGGCCGGCGAACCTTCTCCAGGAACGCCCGTTTCCATCGCTCCATCTGCCGACGCCAGCGTGGCGGATCGGTCCCCGTCCGCCGATGCCACGCGCGGAACAGCCCCCGGGCGATGGCCAGCAGTTGATCCGCCCAGCGCGCCAGCGGCGGCCGGCCCAACTGGCGCAGGAAGCTCACGTCCCGCAAGAGGTGCGACCAGCAGTACTGCGTCCGCACCTCGCCCCGGCGGGCGAACGCCCGATTGGCCGAGTAGTAGTCCACCGTCAGGATGCCGTCGAAGTCCTCGCCCAAGAGGTCCACCAGCACCCTGGCGGCCCGCGTGGCGTCGAGGCGAAAGACGGTGAATCGGGCGGCCCGCAGGCACCACGTCCAGTACCCCTTGCCGCGGTGACGGTGCCCGGTTTCGTCGCTGCCTAGGACGGCTTCCTGCCGCAAGGCCGACGCCAGTTCCTCGTAGGCCGGCTTCAGGGCTTCGGACAGTTTGCCCGTGCAGCAGGCGGCCAGATGCCCGCCGCTGATCGGCAGGTTCAGCACGTCCCCGAAAAACTCCCCGATCCGGCGGTAGCTGACGTGGCCGCAGGCCTTCAGCCAGCCGACCAGGGCCGTCAGGTTCGGCCCCAGAAGCCCCGCGCGGCGAATCTCCGGCGCGAGCGACGCCAGGACGATGCGGCCGGCGGGCGTCAGATACCGGCGGGCCCGGTGCTCGGTGACCACGTAGGGCTTCTCGACCAGTTCCACCTGCTGGAGCACATGCCAGGAGTCCAGTGGCCGAAGCCTCCGACGCCGCACCTCCGACGGCGGCAACTCATGGAGACAAATCCGATCAATCCGGTTGGCGTCGAACGGCGGACGCTGGTGACGCGGGTGGCCGGGCTGCCCGCCGATGCGGCCGTTGCCCGCGTGGCCCGGCGGCCGGGGCGGCTTCACGATGTCCGAGGAGGGAGGTTTCGACGACGTGGATGAGTCCTTCGACGCGGCCGCCAGTCGCCGTTTCAAGTCGGCGTTCTCGGCCTCCAGGGCGGCGATCCGCCGCTCCAGACGCTCGATGATCTCGACCAACTGCTCCCGGGAAAGGTTCTCGCGGCCTCCCACACAGAATCTATCGACATCAACAGGCCGTTCCCTGAACTTACTGTAGAAAGGCGTGAACGGTTACGAACGGGGGAGGGTCAAATTTGCGAAATCTGGGGTTGTTGGTCTCATAACCCGAAGGTCGCAGGTTCAAATCCTGCCGGCGATAGCTACCGCATCACAGGGAGTCATGCCAACAGCAAACCAAGCCCCGGGCGTTTGGCACGAGGCTTGGGTTCCGAGTGGCATGTGTTCTCGACGCGTGTTACTTGCGGCGGCGGATCAGCGCCAGCCCGCCCAGGGCCACGAGCGCCAGCGTCGCCGGCTCCGGGAACACGGCCCGGAAGGCCTCCATCTGGCCCTCGGGGTTGATCGCGCGGCCGACGATCGTCGAGCCGTCCTCCGAGACCGCCCAGGCCCGCGTCAGCGTCCAGCCGTCCAGTTCCTCGCCGACCCCGAAGTCGTTGACGAGGATGTCCTCCACCAGGCGCATGCCCTTGCCCTCTTCCCAGATGAACGCTTCGCCCGGGTCGTCCTCACCCGTGACATAACCGAGCACCCGGCGGCCGTCGCCCGAGACGCCCTGGGCGAAGCTCCGCGTGTAGGGGTCGATCGTGCCGAGCATGACAACGCCCTCCTCGGCCGTCCAGCGATAGGCCTCGTAGTTCAGCGTGCCCGCGACGACCGTCCCATCGCCCGAGATGGCCGCGGCAGTGAACGCCCCCAGCAGGGGCGTCATGCCCTCGTCGAGCGTCCAGAGGAAGGCGCTGCCTTGCGAGTTGCCGTACCCGTCGTCGCCGTTCGAGTCGCCAACGATCGTCCCGCCATCGTCTGAGACCGCACTGGCGTAGCTGCGATGGTTCAGCCACGAGTCGTACAGGGTGCCGATGTACTCCATGCCTCCGGTCTGGGTCCAGCGATATGCCAGGTCGCCCGCCGAGCCGACCACGACTGATCCGTTGGCCGAGACGCCCTTGGCCCAGACGCCCTTGCCGGACACGGCGAAGCGGTCCATGCCCCCGCCGACGTGCCAGCGGATGCCTTCCCATCCGGCGGCCAATCCGAAGTTCGATCCGGCGTCGCCGACAACGTACTGCCCGTCGGCCGAGACGTCGTTGGCCCAGGTCCACAACTGGCTGCTCGGCACCTCAAGCGCGGTCATGCCATCGCTCACGGTCCAGACGAACGCCCGCTGGCCGTCCGGCGAACCGCTCGACCCGACGACAACCGACCCGTCGGCCGAGACCGCGCGGGCTTCGCTTGGGTACTCGCCGCCCGGCACGTGGCCCAGGCCTGTGAAGCTATGCGGCTTGATCTCCGCCGCCGCGGCCACCCCCGCCCATGCCACCAACACAGACACGCCGATCAGCAGTGCTCTGGACATCGGACTCTCCTCACCCCCCAACTGCTCCGGGAAGAAAGTAAGGCGACCTCGCGGGCACTCCCCCGGAAGTCGCCTGGCACCATCGTCTGGTTGTGAGGCGTAAACTGGGCCGCGTGGTCGCCCGACCCCCGCCGGACAACGCGACGCGTCCTCTTTTCTTATACGCCATGCCGCTGCGTCGCGCCAGACGAAAATCCGCCGCGGGCGCCGACGAGTTTCCTGCGTGATGCATGGCCGCGGCACGAGCCAAGGGCGAATCCGAGCGCGAGCAGCGTCAGCGTGGCCGGCTCCGGTATCGCAAAGACCATCGGCTCGAGGTTCGTCAGGCCGGGCACGTATCCGTTGTCGGCGGCGAAGTAGAGCAGGCCGTTGTAGACGGTCAACTCCGACACTTCGGAGCCGTACTGGTCCGGGTTGATGTCGGCCACCAGCCAGGCATCGGTGCCGTTGAAGGCCCACAGTTCTCGCCCGTGGACGCCGTCATTGGCCGAGAAGTAGAGGAGGCCGTTGAAGACCGTCAGATCCGCCGGGGAGGAGTCCATGAGGAACGTGTCGTCGTTGCCAGGATCGGGCGTCGGGTTGATCTCGGCCACCATCTCGGCCGTGGTGCCGTCGAAGGACCAGAGTTCGTAGCCGTGGACTTCGTCGGTGGCGCAGAAATACAGCTTGTCCTTGTAGACGGCCAGGCTGCTCGGGTTGGAGGAGGAATACTGGCCGCCGGACACGATGTCGGCCGCCAAGTCGGGCACCGACCCGTCGTAACTCCAGAGTTCGCGGCCATGGACGCCGTCGTAGGCTGAGAAGAAGAGCTTGTTCTGGTAGACGGCAAAGTTCTCCGGGCTGGAGCCGTTGTCCGGGTAGATCCGCGCGGCCTCGGTGGGCGCCCCGACGCCATCGGTGCGCCAGAGCTCGGTCCCCTGAAGGGGCGTGCCGCAGGCGTTGAAATGGAGCAGGCCGTTGTACTGGATGAAGTGCTGCGGGTAGGAGTTGCCGGAGTCGGGGAACATGTCGATCGGCGTCTGGCGGGTGCCGTCGAACTTCCAGAGTTCGATGCCGATGTTGCTGGGGGCGCCGAAGTGGGAGGCCCGGAAGTAGAGGTTCCCGTTGTAAGCGGTCATCTCGTGGGGGAGGGCTGCATTCGACGTGGACCCCGGGGCCTGGACAGCGCCGCCGGCCGTGTCATACTGCCACAGCGACCCTGGCCCCGTGTCGTTGCAGTAATACAGCCTGCCGTTGCAGGCGGCCAGGTAGGAGGGGTTCTGGCCGGCGGTGCCGGGGATTTCCTCGGCCTGCGTGCCGTCAGATCGCCACAGGCTCGTCGAGGGGGTGCTGGTGTTGATGCTGCCGCGGAAATACAGCAGGCCGTCATACTCGGTGATGTAAGACGGGTACCGGACGGGCTGGCGGCTGGCGATGTCGGTGATCGGGCTGCCGACCCAGGCGGCCGCGGGGCTCGCCAGTAGCGAGGAAAGGGCCGTCGCAAGGACAAGGGCAATGAGCAGGCAGGCCAAGTCACAGGAAGGAGGTGAAATCGACAAGACCAAGGGTTGAGCGCGTCGATCTCGGCGCATGTCCGGCAGGATTCCAGACCGGTGTGCGCTTGACAGCGTCCTGCGGGACGCTATTCTTGGGCCCCAGGTGGCCCCCAATCGGGTGCGCATCTTGGCCCCCGTTTGCATTCCCGTTACCAGCCGCCAGACAACCCACTGGTCCCGCAGGGAGACGAGAGTGGTTGCTCAGCAAGAGAGGGGGCCGAACGTGCGAAGCACTCCTCCAGTCGCATACGATTGGTGATTCCCGGATTTCCTGTCAGACGCTCAGAACCAAGACTGCGGCGGCGTCTCGAGGAATTCGCCCACAGGGATGCCGTCCCCGCCAACAAGGAGTTTCCGGGCCAGCCTGAATTCCTTGGCCATCGCTGCGATTCCCGGAAGTTCCGTTCGCCGCCGGCCGCTCTTGACTTCGATGGCCACGATCTGGCTGGCCCGGGCCAGGACGAAGTCTACTTCCACGTTGCGGCTCGCCCAGTAGAAGACCTTGATCGGTGTCCCTCGGGTAGCGTTTACCAGCCAAGAGCCCACGGCCGACTCCACGAGACGCCCCCAGTGGTCCGGCTGCCGGCGGGCTTCCTCAAACGCGAAATCTCCCTGGCAGGTCATGAGGGCGTTGTTATGGACCTGGAACTTGGGGCTCGACGCCCGTTGGCGCACCTTCTGGCCCGCGTACTTGCGGAGTCCTTCCATGAGACCCGCCCCCTGCAGGAGATCGAGATAGTGCGCGAGTGTCGTCGTATTGCCCGCGTCTTGCAGTTGGCCGAGCATTTTCGTGTACGACAGCATCCGACCAGAGTAAAGGCAGCCGAGTTCAAAGAGCCGCCTCAGGAGTGCCGGCTTGTCCACTCGCTGCACGAGGAGCACGTCGCGGCTGATTGTAGTCTCGACCAAGGAGTCGAGGATGTATCGTGCCCAGCGATCGGGTTCTACAATGAGGGGCGCGGACCCGGGATAGCCGCCGTAGTAGATGTACTTGTCAAGCGTCCAGCCGAAGGCGTCCCGCATCTCGCCGTAGGACCAGTGGGTTACCGGGATGATTTCGAACCGACCTGCCAAGCTCTCCGAGAGGCCGGTTTGGACGAGAAGGGGAGAAGACCCGAGAAGCACCACGTGGAGACCCAGGCCCTTGGCCGAGTCCTCGTCCCACAGGCGCTTGACGGTCTCCGACCAGCCTGGGATCTTCTGAATCTCGTCCAGGACGAGGATGGCCGGTCCCGCGCCTCGGCCGCGCTCCAGATGGCGGCGGGCCGTCTCCCACTGCTGTTCGAGCCAGATGCGGTCTCGAAGCGTGGGCTCATCAGCGGTGGCGTACTGCGAGGGCACCTTGAGTTCATCGAGTGCCTGCCGGACGAGCGTCGTCTTCCCCGACTGCCTCGGCCCGGCCAGGACTTGGACGAAGTGGCGCTTGTCTTGAAGCCGCTTAAGGATGACCTGATACAAGGGCCTCTTGAACATGGCGATCTCCTCGGCGACAAATTACTCAGGACCTTGAGTAATATTACTCGCACCCTGAGCCGCGGGTCAAGTAGGAGGTCATCAGTCTGCGGGCGCCGACCGCCACAAGCAAGACAACCGAGGTGTTTCACGCTGGGTGCCGGGTGTGTATGCTCCCGGTCCTGGCGGCGAACCCACGATGACGTTGGCCGGCGAAGGCCGGGCCCCAGGCCGACCGCACATGCTCCGCGTGGCGGATCATGTCGACGTGTCCGTGCGCGAAGCGACGTCCATCATTGGCGAGGTGCAAGCCGCGGTGGTGCGCTGGACAGACTTCGCCGACCAGGCCGGAGTGTCGGACGCCACACGCGATCAGATTGCCAGGTCTCTGCCAACGCGGGCCATGTAAGCCCACCGAAACCAAGGGCACCTCGCCCCTCCGGCTTCCGCCTGTGTTCCGTGTCGGCGGCCCTGTCGGTTGCTGAGATGGGCAGCGAACTGAGATCCCAATCGCCCTGTCACGCCTGGCTCCCACAGGCGGAACGGTACTTGCCAAGGCCAGTGAGCTGAACATCGCAGACGGGGCAATGGCCCATCGTCTTACGGTGCTCGTCGCCTTCGTGACGCTGCTTCAGCAGCAGGGCCACGATCGCCAGGATGCTTGCGAAGGCCGTCCCGGTGAAGACCACTCTCTGCCTTCTCTTGACCTTGTCCTCTCCCTCCTTCTTGGCGAGTCCTCGAAGAAGGAGCAGCGCGTTTGCGAGAAGCGCGGCAACTGCGATCAGCCACAGCACGAACTTCTTGATTCGATGCTTCATGGTACACCTCCCACAGCAGGCTGTTCTCATGCAGACCAGCATAGCGCGAGGCAGGGGAGAGCGCAAGTCCTTTCTTGCAGATTTCCGGGGACGGCTCGAGAATGGCGCCGCGTGGGTTTGCCGCCCCTGGAACGCGAGTCGCGTCTGTTCTTGCTTGAGGGTTGCCCTTCGCGTATGCTTGGCCACAAGATGCTCAGTGGCCAGATGGGTTGGTGGTTGATCTTGCCATGCGGAAGGGGAAGAATCCTCGTCGTTGCGGAGAACCACTCCGGATAGAGAAGAAGGCAATGGAGCGCGAAGACCTCATACGCAACGTTCTTCAGGCTGCCGGCGAGTTTAACGGTCGTCGGCTCTGGAAGAGGTTCACCAACTTCGACTGCTTTGCCGTGAGGATTCCCGACCGGGACGAGTTGATGCTGGGCGTTGTGCTGGGCGACGCGGGCGAGCAGTACGGCCTGTCCCTTTTCCGGGGGCCGGGCGCGGTTGCAGGCCTCGCCGCCCTTCTCGATCCTGACGGTCCCGGGGACGATTCCCCCGAGGCCATTGACGTGCTGGGTTTCAGCATGGAAGCGTTCGGCGACTTGCCGCCCGAGGCGCAGGCGCTCTTCCGAGGGGTCGGCATCTACCTTCGGCATGGCGAGCAGGTGCCGAGCCTCATGGCCAAGCCGCCCGGGCGCCAGCCGCGACTGCCGGACGACTCTGAACTGGCCCTCCTGCTCCTGGTCCTTCGCGGAGCCGTTGAGGCCGATAAGTGCAAGCTGCTTCAGCCGGCCAGGCTCGACGACAAGGAAGGAGTCTGTGTCCTTGCCCTCGCCGGGGACCCCCTGACACCGCAGGTGTCCGCCGCGCGGGAGCGGCTGCAGATAGGCGAGGTCCCCAAGACGGCGCCCTTGTTGACGGGGAGTCCCGATCTCGCCGGCCTTCCTTTCCTTGACGCGACATGGCTGGTTGGCACGCCGGTCCTTCCCGCGGGGATCGAGGGCGACGACCGCACGCTTCTGATGCTGCTGGTTGTCGACGACGCAGACGGATTTCCCCTCCAGGGACGGCCGGTCTTCGCGGGCGAGCCCCAAGAGGCGATGAGAGCCATCCTGGATACGTTCCGCGGGAAGGGCGTAAGTGGCCGCAAGGGGCTGCCTCGGAAGATCGTCTTCTCCAGCCAGAACCTCCACGATGCAATGAAGCCTTTCCTTGAGCAGGCTGGTGTTAAATGCATCTACATGCCGAAGACCCCCAAGCTCTTGGAGATCGCCGCCGAATTCCTTGGGAGTATCGGCAGCGACATTCCTCCGTTTGCCGACTACATGGATGCTCCGGCCGCCCAGGAGGTCCAGGTTCCGGCGCCGGACGACCTGGCGGGCTGGAAGGCATCGGACCGCCAACTGGCCCGGCGTTTCTCCGAGTACCTGGATTCCGACGACCGTCTCTGGTCCTCGCGAGCCGTCAAGAGGTACTTCGGTGACGACGACCTGGAGTACTTCCTCACCGAACACAGAGAGCGGTCCGTGGCGATGGCATACTCGGCCTGGGGCATCCTGGACTACCGTCCGACCAGGGCGAGCAAGACTCACGCGGAGAAGATGCTTGCGGAGGGCCTGCCCGAACCCGAGGCCACTCTGCTTCGCGCGAGGATGGAGGCCTGCCCGACCCTGTATCGCGTCGCAGGTCACGATCCCGAGGCCGGGACAGTCGATCTGGACGATGTTCTCCTCGGCGGCACGGTCACCGTGTACGACCAACTGATGTCCGAGAACATCGAGAATGGCCTCTTCGTTGCCGGCCGAGCCTTCCCGGCAGGTCGCTTCCACTTTCTCGAGCTGGCCGGCCCGCCGCTGGGTGCGGGGATGGGGATGGAGGCCGTGGAGTTTCTCCGGGGCTGCGGCATGGAATTCACGCGCGAGGGCCTGCGGCGCGACTGCCACATGTTCGGCTGGCTTTGGGATTGGATCGAGGAGTGGGAGGCCAACTGGAAGCCCCCGCGCCTGGCCAATACGGACGGGGACGACCTTCTCTGGCACACCGCCTCCTTCTCCGTAGCCAGCCCGGCAGACGTTCGCCGTGCGCTTGTCCAACGACCGGATATTGAGCACGATGAGACGGGCGATGAGTTCATCTGGACCAAGCAGACCGGCCGGGGCGCCGAGATGCTCGGCGGGCCTGTGACGCTGGGCAGGATCGAGTTCGTCGGGGACGAGCTGGTGCTCACGGTCAACTCGTTCAAGCGATTCGCCGCAGCCCGAGAGTGGATCGAGAAGCTGCCGGGCGTCGCCTTCCGGGGCGTCAAGACCCGCCGCATGGACGAACCCAAGGCCGACCGTCCGATGGACGAGCGGATCGCCAAGCCCGAATCTGCAGAGATCACGCCGGACATGGCGGCCGGAATCCAGGAGATGCTGAATAAGCAGTACATGGCGTGGCTCGATCGGCCCTTGCCCGTTTTCGGGGGGAAGTCGCCCCGCCAGGTCTGCCGGACGCCCGAGGGCCGCGAACAGGTCACGATGCTGATCCGCACGATGCCGGACCCGATGGGCCCGGCGCCTGTCCGGGTGCCGCGGCAAGCGATGCTGCGTGATCTGGGGCTGGCAGCCGAGCCGTTGGCAGCGCCGCCTTTGGTCCCGCCCAGGAAGCCGCACTCCGAATCGTTCGAAGCCGTTCCGTCTCGTCGCAAGGTTGGTCGAAACGAGCCCTGTCCCTGCGGGAGCGGGAAGAAGTACAAGATATGCTGTGGAAGATAGAGCAACGACTGCTGCTTGTTCCAGAGAAAGCAGGTTACGATTCCCCAGCGCACGGCCTCATTGCTTAGCAGCAAGCCGCAAGCGCTCTTATCCCCGAGAGTGTGCCTTAAACAATGACAGTGGTTCCCGGCGCCATCGTTCCCCTGTGATTCTCACGAGGTCCGACATCGTCCTGTGTGGGATTGAGATTATTCGCCAGTAACCGCCCGGTGGCGTGCCCGGTGATCTCCCAGGGAACCTACTGGCCTTCGATTCCAATGCGGACTGGTTCGGATAACCGGCTCGGAAAATCGGTTCGGATAAGCAGTTCGGATAAGCAGTTTGACAACATCTCGGCAGCGGTGTATACTGCTGGGGAATTGTGCCCCTCAAGAGAGGTCTGCTGTGGCAAATCTCCTCTGGATACAGGCGGTATGCTGTGGCGGGGAGACCGCCTCGTTTCTCAACGCCGACCATCCCCATCTCCAGGCTGCCCTCAACACCCTCGACGTAACCATTCTGGGCCACCCGTACCTGCATAACCAGTCGAAGGGTGAGATGGAGCGCGTGCTTGATGAGTGCGCCGACGGGACCCTTCACGTGGACCTCCTGGTGGTCGAGGGGGCAACCTACCTGACGGCGCCGCCCGCGCCGTGGGCCCCGGCGAAGCCGCTGACGGACTGGATCCGCGCGATCGCCCTGTGGTCCGACTGCACCGTGGCGGTGGGCACGTGCGCCTCGTTCGGAGGCATCATGGCCTGCGGGCGGAACTCCCTCGGCGCGACCGGCCTCCAATACTACCGCGGCGAAAAAGGGGGTCTCTTGGGCGCCGAGTACCGCAGCCGCGCAGGCCTCCCCGTTGTCAACGTTCCCGGATGCCCGGCGCACCCGGACTGGATCGTCGGCACGCTCTGGGCCCTGCGGGCCAATCGGCTCACGCAGGAGCACCTCGACCGCTTCAACCGGCCGCGGGCGTTTTACGGCAAGCTGGCCCACCACGCCTGTCCGCGGAACGAGTACTACGAGTTCAAGGCCTCTGCGAGCGGGTACTCCGAGCAGGGGTGCCTGTTTGAGAACCTGGGCTGCAAGGGCACGCTCTGCGAGTCGGACTGCAACGAGCGGCTCTGGCTGGCTCGCACGGGGAGCTGCACGCGAGGGGGGTTCCCCTGCCTCTCGTGCACCTCGCCGGTGTTCCCCGACGGGTTTGTGCCGTTTTTCGAGACGGCCAAGATCGGGGGCATCCCGACGAGCCTGCCCTTGGACGTGCCGAAGGCCTGGTACGTGGGGATGAGCGGTCTGTCGAAGCTGGCGTGTCCGGAGCGTGTGCGGCGAAACGCGGTGTCGTTCAAGCCGGTGTGGCCGGGCCAGGAGGAGCCGCCAGCCGATGGTCACTAGGACGATCGTGTTCAGCCCGTTCTCGCGGCTTGAGGGCGACCTCCAGGTGAAGGTCGAGATCGAGGATGGCCGCATTGCGCAGGCCCGCGCGTCCGGGACGCTGTACCGCGGCTTCGAGCCGATGCTACGGGGGCGGAACCCGCTGGACGCCCTCGTCATCACGTGCCGCGTGTGCGGCCAGTGCGGGCTGGCCCACTCGGCCGCCGCCGCCGGGGCGATCCGCGCGATCGCGGGCATCGACCTGCCGCCGAATGCCTCCTTGGCGAGCAACGTGATGATGGGCATCGAGACGGTGATCAGCCATCTGACGCATTTTTATCTTTCGTTTGCGCCGGACCTGGGGGGGCCTCCCTACGAGGACGAGGCGGCCCGAAGGTTCTCGCCCCCGGCGGGGCGGTCCTTCGCCGCCGCGCTGCGCGCCCGCGAGGAGATCCTGGGGGTGCTCGGCCTGTTCGCCGGGAAGTGGCCGAACAGCCTCGCCATCCAGCCCGGCGGCACGACCCGTGCGGTCGACGCCACGGAGATCCGGCGGGCCCAGGGGCTGCTGGGCGAGTTCATCGAGTTTTTCCGTGAGCGGGTGATTGGGTGCGATCTCGATCGCTGGCTGTCGATTCGCAGCGCCGCCGACTTGGACGGGTGGCTCGGCGAAGGCGCCCATGCCGCCAGCGATCTGGGGTTCTTCGCGGCGTTCGCGCTGGGGCAAGGCCTGGACCGGATGGGACAGTGGCCTGCCCGTTTCATCTCCAGCGCCAGTTGGGCGGGCCAGGGCGGGACGGCCCTCTGGCGGGAGGGCGTCTGCCGCCGCGAGCCGGGCGGGCTCGACCCGGCCCGGATCACGGAGCACGTCGCGTACGCGTGGTACGACGCCGGCGACGGGGGCGTGGACCCGTTCGACGGGCAGAGCGATCCGGCGCCCGAGCGGGCCGAGGCCTACAGCTGGGTCAAGGCGCCGCGCTACGCCGGCGAGCCGGCGGAGGCGGGACCGCTGGCGCGCCTCGCGACCGGAGGCGAGCCGCTGGTTCTCGACCTGCTGGCCCGCCACGGGCCTTCGGCCTTCGTCCGGGTGATCGCCCGCCTGCACGAGGCCATGCATCTGCTGCGGCAGATCGGCGTCTGGCTGAGCGAGATCGACCCCGACGCGCCGTTCTGCCGCAACGTGCCGCGGATCGAGTCGGGAGCGGCGGTCGGGCTGGTGGAGGCGCCGCGCGGGGTGCTTGGCCACTGGATGCGCGTGGAGGAGGGCAGAATCCGGAATTACCAGATCATCACGCCGACCGGCTGGAACCTCTCGCCGAGGGACTCGCAGGACCAGCCGGGGCCGCTGGAGAGCGCCCTGGTCGGCATACCGGTTCCCGACCCCGAGCGGCCGGTGGCGGTTTCGCACGTCGTCAAGTCGTTCGACCCGTGTCTGTTCTGCACGGTGCACTGAGCGCGGTCGGAGGTGTGAAACTGGTCGGCAAAGGAGCGCATCATGGCGGGGGCGTCAGAGGAGGCGGGGCCGCAGCTCCAGGAGGGGCCATGGATCGAGATCATCCAGAGTATGGAGCTGCTCTACGCCAACCTGGCCCAGACGCAGATCGAGGCGGAAAAGAGAAACGAAGAGCTCCAGCGGGCCAAGGCGTTCACCGACAACATCATCCGGAGCATGGTCAACTCCCTGGTCGTCACGGACCGCGACTCTCGCATCACGTCCGCGAATGCCGCCTGCTGCCAGTTGCTGGGCTACGCCAAGGAGGAACTGCTGGACAAGCCGGTCGCGACGGTTTTCGCCGAGGGTGCGCCGAACCCGTTCCGCCGCGGGTCCGAATTCTGGAGCCGCTGCCGGACCACCGGCAGTGCCACGGGCGTCGAGACCTCGCTGAAGACCAAGAGCGGCGAAGAGGTGCCGGTGAGCCTCAGCGCCTCAGTCATGCGTGACCGCGCGGGCGACATCGTCGGCATGGTCCTCGTGGCGACGGACCTGCGGGAGATGAAGCGGCTGCTCCTGGAGGCGCAGGCCGCGGCCGCCGCCGAGCGCGAGCAGGCCGCCGAGCGGGCCAAGGCCTATCGTGAGCTGAAAGCGCTCCAGGCGCGGCTCATCCAGTCGGAAAAGATGTCGTCGCTTGGGCGCATGGCTGCCAGCGTCGCCCACGAGATCAATAACCCCCTCGGGGCGATCGTCGTCTACAGCCACCTCTTGCTCGAGAACACGCCGGAAGACTTCCCCGGGCGCGGGAACCTCCAGAAGATCGTCCGCGAGGCCATCCGTTGCCGCGACATCGTACGCGGCCTGCTGGATTTCGCGCGCCCGGGCGCGGGCGTGCGGCAGACGGCGGACCTCAACGCGGTCGTCCGGGCGGCCCACGACCTCCTCAGGGGACAGGGCATCTTCAAGAACATCGCCGTCGACCTGGACCTCAGCCCGACGCCGCTGGAGGTCACCTGCGACCCCAGCCAACTCCAGCAGGCCTTCACCAATCTTCTGGTCAATGCCGCCGAGGCGATCAGCGGTCCCGGCACGATTACGATTCGAAGCTGGCACGATGCCTCGCGCGGAATGGCGGCGGCAAGCGTTGCCGACACGGGGTGCGGCATCGCGCGCGAGAACCTGGAGCGGATCTTCGAGCCGTTCTTCACCACCAAGCAGGGCGGCCATGGCACGGGGCTGGGCCTGGCCATCGCCTACGGAATCGTCGAACGGCACGGAGGGACGGTCAAGGTCGATAGCCGACCCGGTGAAGGCACCGCGTTCACCGTGTGGCTGTCTCAGAGGCGACCCGAGGAGGCGGCGCCGTGAGCGATCGAGCCAGCATCCTGATCGTAGACGACGAAGAATTGATGCGCGACGCCTGCCGCCAGGTCCTGGCCCCCGAAGGTTTTGCGCTAAAGGAGGCCTCCTCGGGCGACGGGGTCCTGGAGACGATCCGCCACGAGTCGTTCGACCTGGTGATCCTGGACCTGAAGATGCCGGGCATGGACGGAATGGAAATCCTCCGGCGCCTCCACGAGGAGAGCCCGGACACGGCGGCGATCGTGATCACGGGTTACCCCAGCGTAGAGTCGGCCGTCGAGGCGATGAAGCTGGGGGCGGCGGACTTCCTGCCCAAGCCTTTCACGCCGGATGTGCTCCGCCTGACGGTCCGCCGCACCCTCCGCGAGGTGCGCATGCTGCGGGAGAACCTGCTCCTGCGGTCGCAACTGGAGGAATGCCAGGGCGGCCGCTACGAACTGGTCGGCCAGAGCGAGCCGATGCGGCAGATTCACGAGCTGGTGCGGCGGGTGGCCCCGACCGACAGCACCGTCCTCATCACGGGCGAGTCTGGGACCGGCAAGGAGCTCATCGCCCGGGCGATCCGCGACAACAGCCCGCGCGCGGACAGGCCTTTTGTGACGGTGGACTGCGGGTCCCTGGTCGGGGCCCTGTTCGAGAGCGAGCTCTTTGGCCACGTCAAAGGATCTTTCACGGGGGCGACCGGCCTGAAACACGGCCGGTTCGAGCTGGCCGATGGCGGCACGATCTTCTTCGACGAGATCGCCAACGTCAGCCCCGACATCCAAGCGAAGCTTCTGCGGCTGATCCAGGAGCGCGAGTTCACGCGGGTCGGGGCGACCCAGGTGATCTCGGTGGATGTGCGGATCCTCGCCGCCACCAGCCGCAACCTGCCCGATGAAATCCGTGAGGGTCGTTTCCGGGAGGACCTGTTCTACCGGCTGTGCGTCGTGCCGGTTGTTCTGCCGCCGCTTCGCCAGCGGCGCGAGGACATCCCCCCGCTGGCCGAGCACTTCCTTCGCAAGCACGGGGACTGCCGGCGCGAGCGGGTCCGCGGCTTCACCCAGGAGGCCATGGAGGTGCTCCAGAAGCACGACTGGCCGGGCAACGTCCGGGAGCTTGAGAACGCCATCGAGCGGGCCATTGTCCTCGCCCAGGGGGACATGATTGGCCTGGCGGACCTGTTGTACTATGGGCCGCTCACCAAGCCTGATGCCGCAGGGGCGGGACCCACCTCGCTCACTGTCATCGAGAAGGAGCACATTGCCAAGGTGCTGCGCCGTCATGGCGGGAACCGGACTGCTGCCGCCAAGGCCCTTGGGATTGACCGCAAGACGCTTTGGCGCAAGATGCGGGAGTACGGCTTGACGGGTTGAGACCACGTGGCAATATGCCCCGCGCCGTGGCCGAATGCCCCGCACCAGAGCGTGGGTAACCGAAGTCCCTCAGGAATTCCCCCTCGCGTCGGGCCTCCGTTGGCGAATCCACACCGCGGGCCTGCCAGGTGGGCACCCCTCCTAAGATGTTGCGGCGAAAGCAGATACCTGGCCTGCGCGCGTGAAGGCGGTATCGCTCGGCACCTGAAATGTGCAAGAGACGGGCATGGGGAAGGGGGTGCTCGCCCCTGCGGCACGCGGTTTGCACACCACTGTTGGCGCGAGAGGGTCCGCCATGTCGGTTGCCAGGCTCTTGGTGGTGTGTGGTGACGAGATGCGAAGAGAGGACTTCCTGCGCGCGCTCTCGGCGGCGGGGTGGGAGGGGGTGCTTGCCGCCTCCGGCCTCTCCGAGGCGACGGCCCTGATGCGGGGGGGCACCCAGGCCTGCATCATCGTGGATGCCGAGCTGGCAGACGCGCCGGGCCTCGTGGCCGTCCAGGTCCTGCGGAACCTCTGCCCTCACTTCAAGGTCATCTTCACCACCTCCGAGAACACCCGGGACCTGGAGGCCCAGGTGCGGGCGCTGGGTGTCTTCTACTACTACATCAATTCGACGGACAAGACCGAGCTGGTCGCGGCCGTCGAGGATGCCATTGGCGCCGCGCGACCCGTCCGGACAGGACGCCCGCCGAGAGTCCTTGTCGTCGACGATGACCCCGACTTCCACGTGTTCGTCCGCGCTTTCCTGGAGCCCGCCGGGTACGGCGTCCTCTCGGCCTACTCGGAGGCGCAGGGCCTCGACATGGCCCGCCGGGACAAGCCGGACGTCATTCTGCTCGACATCATGATGCGGAGCACGACGGACGGGTTCGAGTTCTGCCACGAGGTTCGCCGGGACCCGCAAGTCAAGCACACGCCGATCCTGGGTGTCTCGGCGCTCGAGGAGCGGATGGCAGTCCAGTACTCGCCCGACCGCGACTCCGAGCTCTTCCCTGTCGACGGCTACCTGAGGAAGCCCGTGGCGCCGGAGCGGCTTTTTGCGGAACTGAGGAGGCTTGTCCCGGTGGGGGCCTAGAGGATGGGAAACGGTCCAGACCATCGAGCAGCGGGCAAAGCATCGTCGCGGATTCTGGTCGTGGACGACGAGGAGTGGATGCGGGATGCGTGCGTGCAGATTCTCCAGCCGGAAGGGCTCGAGGTGATGACCGCCGCCGACGGACAGACCGGTCTGGAAATGGCCCGACGCCATGCCCCCGATCTCGTTCTGGCCGACCTGAAGATGCCCGGCATGGACGGCATCGCCTACCTGCAATCCGTCAAGGCGCTCGATCCGGAAGTCGCCGCCATCGTGATCACCGGGTACGCGACGCTCGAAACGGCCGTCGAGGCGATGAAGGCCGGCGCGTACGACTTTCTCGCGAAGCCGTTCAAGCCGGCGGACCTGCGCGCCGTGGTGCGTCGCGGCCTCGAGCATCGCGCCGCGGCGACGCGGGCCGCGGCGCTCCTCCAGGGCGACGCCCCCGCCGCGGAGCTTCACCTGGCCATGCTGGCCCACCGCTTCAAGGCGCCGCTGGCCGTGCTCCGGCAGTGCGTGGGGGTCATCCTGGAGGGGTACACCGGCGAGATCAGCCCGCGCGCCAAGGGCATGATGGAGATCGTGGCCCAGCGCGCCGACCAGATGATCCAGTTCGTGAACGACTGGCTCACGCTCTCCCGCCTGGAGCAGGGCAAGGGAATCCAGGAACCCAAGGCGGTGGACGTCCTCGGCACGGTGAAGGCCGCGGTGGAGCGTGCGAAGCAGGACCGCCGGGCAGAGCAACTCACGATCCAGTGCGTTGTGGCGGGCGACCCTGAGCCCCTTCTGGCCGATCCCAGCGCCCTCGACGAACTCTTCTCCAACCTCCTCGACAACGCGGTCCGGTACACCCCGCCAGGAGGAAGCGTCAGGGTGGAGGTGAATGCGGCGGCCGATGGGACCACGATCGTCGTGCGCGACACGGGACCCGGCATCAGCCCGGAGGACTTGGAGCGTATCTTCGAGCCGTTCTACCGGGGACAAGCCCAGAAGAGCATCCCCGGAACGGGGCTCGGCCTCCCGATCGCCAAAAGGATCGCCGAAGGGCACGGCGGCACCCTGGAGGTGCAGACGGTCCTTGGCGAAGGGGCTGCGTTCCGCGTCTTTCTCCCGAGTCGTGGCACAAGAAAAGCCAATGGCACGCTCGTCGCGCAGGAGGCCTGAGGGCGCCCGTTATGGAAGTCACCCAACGCTCGCACCCAACAGACGGGAAGGTCGGCGCCGTTCTGGTCGTGGGCGGCGGCATCGGCGGCATGCAGGCGGCCCTCGACCTGGCCGAGTCGGGCTTCAAGGTGTACCTCGTCGAGGAAGGTCCGGCGATCGGCGGGGCGATGGCCCAACTCGACAAGACCTTCCCCACCAACGACTGCGCCATGTGCACTCTGGCGCCGCGCCTCGTCCAGCTCAGCCGCCACCCAAGCGTTGAGAAGCTGACTTACTCGGAAGTCCTGTCGCTCGAAGGCGAGCCCGGCCGTTTCCGGGTTCGCGTGAAGAAGAAAGCGCGATCGGTGGACCCCAGCAAGTGCACCGGCTGCGGAGAGTGTTCGACCGGTTGCTTGGTGCGCAACCGCGCATACTTCGAGCCGGTCGAGCCCGAACCCTTGGACCTCGCGGCCGACCAACGGGCGGAAGTCGAACGCATCATGGAAGAGCACGGGAACGAACCGAGTGCGATCGTCCCGGCGCTTCAGGACATCAACGCGAAGTACAACTGGTTGCCGCCGGGTGCGGTGGGGCGTGTGTCCGAGGCCGTAGGGCTTCCCTTGACGCGGGTCCTGCGGATAGCCACGTTCTACAACATGTTCAGTTTCAAGCCTCGAGGCAAGCACCTCATCAGGGTCTGCCTGGGGACCGCCTGCCACGTCAAGGGCGCCGGGCGGATAATGGACAGGCTCGCCGGCGAACTCGAGGTTCAGGTTGGGGGGACGACCCGCGATCGGCGTTTCACGCTGGAGGCGGTCCGCTGCTTGGGCTGCTGCGGCTTGGCGCCGGTGGTAACGGTCAATGATGATGTCCACGGCAAGGTGACCGCCGGGGGCTTCCTCAAGGTACTGGACCAATACCCGGCATAGGAATGGGGAAGGCAGGACCGTGAACAAGCTGCGGCCTGAGGACCTGGACAGGATTGCCGAGAGGATGAGGAGGGCCATGTCCTTGCGCGAGGGCGCGGGCCATGCCAAGGTCACCGTTCATATGGGAACGTGCGGCATAGCCGCCGGGGCCCGGAAGATCATGAGCGCGCTCATTCGTTGCATGGATGACCCCGCGGTCATGGACGTCATCGTCACCACCTCCGGCTGTGCGGGGCTGTGCAGCCGGGAGCCGATGATGACCGTGGAGATTGCCGGAAAAGCGCCGGTGAAATACGCGGACCTCACCGAAGACAAAGTCAAACGGATATTCGCCGAGCATGTCCTCCAGGGGAAGATCGTCGCGGATTGCGCCCTGGCGATAGGCAGCGAGCAGACGCTATGAAGAGTTACCGGACGCACCTGATGCTCTGTGCGGGGACCGGTTGTGTGTCGAACGGTTCCTACCGCATCAAAGCCGCCCTGGAGCGCGAACTGGTGAAGCACAGTCTCCAGGATGAGATCGCGGTCGTCATGACAGGCTGCAACGGGTTCTGTGCTCAAGGGCCGGTGATGACCGTCCTGCCGGACGGGATCTTCTACCAGTTGCTGACGGAGCAGGACATCCCCCATCTTGTCGAAGAACACATCCTCAAGGGCCGGCCAGTCCAGCGGCTGATGTACACCCCGCCCGCGGAGAAGTCACCTGTGCCGAAGATGAGCGACATCGGGTTCTTCCAGAAACAGCGGCTCATCGCTCTGCGAAACCGTGGCCTCATCGACCCCGAGAAGATCGAGGAGTACATCGGGCGCGGCGGCTATCAGGCCTTGGCCAAGGCCCTCACCTCCATGAGCCGAGAGGAGATCATCCAAGAGATGAAGGCGTCGGGGCTGCGGGGGCGGGGCGGCGCGGGCTTCCCCACGGGACTCAAGTGGGAACTCACGGCGAAACAACCTGGCCAGGAGAAGTTCATCGTCTGCAACGGGGATGAGGGCGACCCCGGGGCCTTCATGGACCGAAGCATTGTCGAGTCTGATCCTCATTCGGTGCTGGAGGGAATGCTCATCGGCGCCAAGGCCATCGGCGCGTCGCACGGCTTTGTGTATATCCGACAGGAGTATCCTCTGGCCCTG